>Ga0272449_1001540_pt1 | contig 23356 bp, 22 predicted proteins | sample YNPCB0241_FD_198679 | JGI IMG/M metagenome (GOLD analysis project Ga0272449, IMG submission 198679) | Hot spring sediment microbial communities from Yellowstone National Park, WY, United States - YNP-CB-024-1 | ecosystem: Environmental > Aquatic > Thermal springs > Hot (42-90C) > Sediment... | reverse complement strand
TCTACATCCTCTCTAAACATCCGGTCAGAGGGGTGGAGTGGTCGGACGTTGTGAGCTTAACATTCCAGAGGCTGAGGCATGTATGCCGCTTCGAGAAGGGTGGGCGGTGTAAGAAGACTAAAGGCATGTGCACAGCGGAGAACTGCCCATTAACAATCAAATAAAATCTATTTTAGTCTACTTTCGAAATGAGTTCAGAGAGTAAATCAACCAAAATATTAGGTGCATTTTCACCTCGCTCAATGCATAATTCTAAGCCTTGAATGTATTTAGAAAGCAAAATATACGCATGATCGCCTTTATGAACACCTAACTCTAAGTTTGGAATTTTCCATTGTTTTGCAAAACGGGCTAACCATTCGTACTGCGATCCTATGTGATGTTTTTCCCTTAGCCTGTTAAATTTAGCAGTTATCTCTGGGTCTGGTTTGATATCATGAACTGAAACGATTATTGTTGGCTTAATTAAGTCAGCCAATTGAGGATTTCTCTTCGCAATTTCTTCTCGAATAACGTGCATAGCCCTCAACTCATGTAGCGTGGAAGGCCTTCCAGTGTCAATAATGTAGAAGGGCTGCACGCTTCTCTTTTCAACAAAAACCGAATATAGCAAGCGGAAAGTACTGTCCCAGCCTCCAGTCCATAACAACTTTATTTCAGATTCGTCACAATTGTTCATTCAAACCACCTCTAAATGAAACTACTTCAACTTTTCACTGGCTTTATTCTGTCGACAAACTACTGCTAAGTTATCTTCGAAACGAACATTCTTCTTTTTCCAGTCCTTTCCATAGGAATCGCATCAACTATCCTTATCGCCACTTCCATCTTCTCTCCTTGTTTCACAAAAAAATCTTCAATGTTATTCTTAATCCTCAAAAGCAGATTTATATCAAAATTTGAACCTTTAACAACTTTGAAAGTAATTCGGTCTAAACGCTCTTGAACCAGCTGATATTGAGATATGCAAAACAAGTTTTTCTGAAACTCTGGATCATAAAATATGTATCGTTGCAAATATAACCAAGAAATTTTTCTGCCGCTTGGTAAAACTACAAGATCGTTGGATCTTCCCTCAACGGATTTTAGAAGGGGCCAAGATCTTCCACAAGGGCACTTTTCATTGGTTAACACTCCTAAATCGCCGATCCTATACCGTATTAAAGGCATCATATAATTATATAATCCTGTGACAACTATTTCTCCTCGCTCTCCTGGAGAGACATATTCGCCATTTTTATCTAACAATTCTATGTGAACGTTATCAGTCAAGATATGTAGAGCGACATGTTCGTTACATTCAAAAGCCATGTCCCCGAACTCCACTGAGCCATATGTCTCAAAAAGGTCCACGTTAAACTTTTTCTTCACGATGTATCTGCAGTGAGAGGTAACCATTTCGCCTTGCGTAAAAATTAACCGGGGATTAATCCCTGAAAGATCGTAGTTTGACAATGAAAGCAATACTGATGGGAAAGTCAAAAGAACATCCGGTTTAATTTGCTTTAAAATACTAATAAGTTTTTCTTCAGGATACAGCGGTACAATAGTCTCACGAATGGCGCCCCACAGTCTGGTAAATTTTGAACCCCACTTTATGGACGTAGCCCGCCCCCAAATAGTTACAAAGTTATCGCGTAATTTCACACCACACTCAAGAAAAGGATATTTAACCGACCCAGGCGAGGGATACGGGTCAGAAACTAGTTTTAATGGTATTCCTGTTGAACCTGAAGTGTCACGTGAAGGCAACTTTGATGCATCAACACCCTTCGTTACAAAGTTTTTATAATCCCTTTGAATGTCATGCTTAGAAACTAAGGGAAGCTTTCTTAAATCTTCAAAACTCTTAATGTCGTCGGGCCTTACACCTACCGTGGCGAACACCTTATGATAGTGTGGCACAAAATTATACGCGTGTTTGATAATAGCCTTTAACTTTTTGAACTGAATCTTCTTAAGATCTTTTGGATCTTTCCACTGATCCCTTTTAAGCTGAAGCAAATAATAATTGGCTATCACTTGACCAACTAATTTGCGCAGTTTTTCCATTTGCTTAAAATCTCCTCAAGATTTGTTAAGACTATTTTTTATAGACTTCGCTTGCACCGTTCGAATATACCTTATTTAGTTCACTTAAGAATTGCAGATCGCTTGTGTTCCAGAAATAACGTTTACCAATCATTACGATTTCAACAACGCTTACAGGATTCAAGTATACTACGTCACTATCCTTTAGCAAGGTTGCGTTAGATAAAACTTCAACATAGCCAGTGTATATAACCCCGTAAGCTCTCAATTCATTTACACGAGAATAAACATCAGCGTATATTCGCACTGATGGAATCTTTACGCTTCTTGACAACCATTGTGCTCCTGAGACACTGTATGCGTCGATGTATCCAAATTCTGAATACAACCGTAATTGGCCCATTCTATGCTTGCTTAAGGGGACAGACCAGCTATAAGTCTGAGTGACCTCATAAACAAAACCTGTTTGGAACAGAAAGTAAGCCGCAAACACTAAAAACAGTAATAATAAAGTCTTAAACTCGCTCTCATGTTTAAATGTTAATTTGATAATTGTCTCTGCTCCTATGGGGCATAAAGGTGCGATAAAAAATAGGAGCACATTATAGAATCTCGTCATGCCCATTGTGCTAGATAAACCTGGAACTACTATAAGGGCAAATAAAAATAGCATCGCAACAAAAACAAAAAGGCTAAACTCTCTTCCCAATCGACCTCTCTTCCTATCTTTAATAGCAGTCCACAGAAATCCTGTAAAAATGAAAAATTCTGTAATGTATGCAAATACTCTGCTCATGAAATTCCAGATGGTCGGTGGTGGCTCAAGACCCAACCCTCTAATTATTTCGGGTTCTCTCGATTGCAGATTAAAAATGTCACCTAGTTCGTTGTAAACCCTCTGCCCAAAAGATAGAAACGCATCATAAACTGCTGAACTTGACGTAAAAATATACCAGAGAAACATTAATGTAAAAAAGAGAAAAACAAATGTGGCGGATATGTTTTTGCTTGGCTTCCTCCTTATCAACAAAAATATCGCTGCAAAGGCGACAAAGAAGAGGAAGATTTCAGCAAGTCCATAGTGGGACATTACAAGACCAAAGCTGAATAGGAGCAAACAAACATTTTTAGCAAGTTTGTCTTTGTCTTTACTGAGTAAAACGGTCAACAGCAAGACCAGAAACAACTCGGCTAGTATCTGCTTGTTCAATCCTAACAATTCACCGTAGAATGGTTGAAATGACATGAAGAGGAAGGCAGAAACAAAAGCAAATTTTTCACCCACAAAACTTTTCCATAATAAGTAAAGTCCAAGTGGGACAAGAGCAAAAAGCAAGGAGTAAAAAAGTTTGAAAACTAGTATGGAGTCCAAATTGAGTAAAATGGTGTACATTGTTGGAAGTAATGTTACGCTGAGCATCGCGTGGCTTCTGCCAACACTTTCATCTCCAGGATAAGGCCCCTTCGGATTCCAATAGTAATTTCTTTCGACAATTTTCTGCACAAAAACTTCGCCAGGAAGATCGGATCCAAAATGGATTATTTTATCAGAAATAAGTGCTGCATGGTAAACTAGGGATAAAGCAATTAGCAGTATAATGAACGGATAAAGTTTTGAAGGAATAGCCTTTCTAGAAACCACAGTAACCAAGAAAACCGCGGCGATAATTATTAACGTTAAAAGTACAATTCTGTTATCTCCATAAGCTCCGGAGACTATGGCACCCATAACGCTCAAAAGTGGAACGCATAAAAGAAAGAGAACAATTAGAGGTTTTTCAACCCTTAAATTGAGTGATGTGCCTCTCTCATTTTTGTTTCTAAAGTATGCAGCCACTGTGCATATTGTGATGAAACTGCTTATGGTGGGAAATAAGAATGTCAATGAAAGTGGCTTTTGAATGGTGAATAATGAACGGAATTCATTTACCATAAGCCCAATTAACATTAAAATGGCTATGCTGAGTCCTGCAGAGAACAGAATTGTTTCCGTTAGACTCTCCATTTTCATTTTTAAAAGTTTGATTAGTACATAGCCTGGAACAAATGTGAAGTAGACAAAGCCTATGACTTGTCTTGCAACTTGGATGTTGAAGATTATTGTGAAATAAACGGTTAACTGTAAAAATAGTATAGGCAATAGGAAATTGCATGCTTTTTGTTTAACGGATGTGGCGCCCATTAAATCACTTTGTATCGTAATACGTAAGACTTATTACATTGATTTACGTATCTGTACTAGTAATACATAAGACTTATTACATTGATTTACGTATCTGTACTAGTGGAGCACGCATGAACAGTAAACGGGAAAGCATATATTTTCAGCCAAGGTGTTTGCAAAATCCTTTTTACAAGGCAAGTGTGTTAATTAGGTATAGCGTGAAACAGATGGGAAAATTTGAGTTTTACGGCGTTATTGCAATTCTAATTCTTGGTTCAGTCCTGATAATTATGCCTATTGCATTTTCATATTTAGCAGCAAGTATAACTATCCAAAACAGTGGAAAAATACTAACAATAAAAACACCAATAACCCAAATAAGCGAAATACGAGGGGTCTTTATTCATGAAGCAATCTATGGTGTTTCACATAATTGGAACGTTATCGCAAAAACACTTGCAGGGTATGGTATAAACGCAGTTTTTGTTAATGACTTGAACGGAAATGGTTGGAGACCTTACAGTGAAATACGAGCAGCTATTAATGCGTTTCATGCTTACGGCATAGAATACCATTCGTGTATGAGCGTGTTGCAGGAGTGGCGAAATTCTGGTACGGAAGCGATAACATCTGGCGGAAGCGTTTGGAGTTCTTATTCGCACTGCCCTATTAAGGCACATGACTTAATATTAGAAACTATCAAAGACTATTTGGAAACGTTTCCAGACGTGGATGGAATTATGCTGGATTATATAAGATACGGAGAATCCAGCGATATATGCTATTGTCCTTATTGTCGAGCTGCTTTCCAAGAATGGTTAAATGAAACAATATCGGATTGGACGCCGTTTTATCCTAATGGCGCAAGATGGACAGAATATGCTGAATGGAGGTCGCTTCCAGTAACGCAGCTTGTTAAAGATATACATGATACAATAAAATCTATTAATCCAAACCTTGTAATTTCAGAGGCGGCTTGGACGCTATTCAGTGATTCCGCGATTTACTGGCGAAAATGGCTTGGTCAAGACACGGCAAAATGGATAGCTGAAGGTTATATAGACTTTGTCGCCCCGATGATGTACACAAAGACAGTTTACGGTAGAAGTGGAGAAACTCTTGAAAGTTGCATAAACAGCAACATAAAATACTGGATGGGTGGGCAATCAGAGGGGCCCATGCCGTTAGTTGCGCTTTTAAGAATTGATTATGGAACAACAAGCTTACCGCCGGAAGAATTCAAAGCGCAAATTGACTACGTTCGGCAAAGAGGCTTGGACGGTTGGATTTTATGGCGATATTCTGGACCAGGAGGCTACCTATCAAACAGCCCCAACATTGTAGATTATCTTTCAGCTATAAATATGACTGAAACCTTTACAATAACAAACATAAATGTGGAAACAACATCGAACTCTGCGAGGATAACATGGCTAACAACTCTACCGACTACAAGTAAGGTGGAATATAGCATAAATCCATTATTCAATTCTTCGTGGAAAACTCAAAGTGGCTTTCATTTCTGGAACATAACTTATATACCGGGCGCAATGATAATAGATTATGCAAATGTTACAGAACATAGCGTCACTATAAGAGATTTATCGCCCGGAACCAAATATTATTTCCGCATTCAAAGTGTGGGAATGTCGGGAACTGTAACAAGCAAGGTCATGACTTTTACTACATCGTAATGCCAAGCAGCAATTTGGTTAACGATTTATTTGTTTTTTAATAAACCCTATGCACCACGCAGTCATTTCAAGAGACATATGAAAGGGCAGTAGAAAAACGAATTTATTCCGTATTAATTTATAGGCAGGCGCAACTTGAAGAAACCCATTTACAAATCCAGCCAATGGATTCATTTTGAAAAGCGAAAAAATACTCCTGTTTTTACAATAAAGATCGTAAAGACCGCATCCGTACCACATCCACTTCTTCCAAACCATACGCCAAGTTCTGCTTCTCCTTTCATAAAAGATTGCAGGACTTCGCTTTATAAGCCATCCTAAGTTCTTAATTCTGAAAGCCGCATCTTGATCTTCACCACTACCCGTAATTTTTTCGTCAAAACCACCCGATTGACGAATCGCTTCAACACGATAAATTGATCCACCAGTACCCGGTAGTTTTGAGTCGAGGGGTCCATTTTTTGAATCGTAAATCACAAAGGGAATATTCTCTAAAACTTCTAAAATGCTACTTTTAGTTATGATGCCATATTTAGCCTTGGCTACGCCCACTTTGGAATTCTGCTCCATAAATTCCACTTGTACACGTACATGAGTAGGCGGTAAAATCATGTCTCCATCAACCCAAATTATATATTTTCCCTCAGCATTATTAACAACCACATTTCTGGAAGCGCCCAATCCTTTCCATTCGTGATGAAAAACTTTAACTTTCATATCCATTTTTGGAATGTAGCTGTTGATGACAGAAAGTGTTTCGTCTTCACTTCCATCATCAACGAATATAACTTCCATAAATTCATGGGGGTAATCTTGAGCAATAATGCTTTCAATGGCGTCGCGAATCGTAGCCGCACTATTTCTCACACACACCCCTATAGTCACTTTTGGCATCATGACAAATCAAGCCCTTTTATCGGCGGTATAATGTCCGTATCCATCCAGGTGAGCCTTTAAAAAGCCCAATAACCATGCGATTTTCTTGAAAAAATATTGAAGTGGGAATAAAAATACTATCTTTCGATGCGTTGACTTGTATGCAAGAGCTGTTCGCCTTAGTCCTTCAAAAACGGGAAAATTTTGCATGATCCTTCCATGTTTATGAATAAAATAGTGTCCGCCGTATCCATACCAAAAGTTCTCATTCCAAACATCTTTCCATGTCTGTTTGCGTCTGTCATGAAATACTGCATCCGTGACAAAGTAGGTTAACCAACCAACGGTGCCAATTCTGTATTCAGCATCTAAATCTTCAAGGGCCCCTTTTATACACATATCAAAACCACCCGCCTGCTTTATCGCTTTAACTCGATATACGCTTCCACCAGCCCTATGAAGGACAGGCCGTACACTCGCATTGCCGCCATATATACGGTCTAAAACCATCCATTCTATACTTTCCAGTAAAGCAACCCAATTTTCCCTCGGATAATTCTGAAATTTTCCTCCAGCTATGCCGACTTTGGGATTTTTCTCCATAAATTCAACCTGTTTAGACACGTGATCTTTAGCCAGCACAACATCTCCGTCAACCCATACAATATAATCACCACATGCATTATCAACAACAAGTTGCCTTGCAAAGCCTAAGCCCTTATTCTCAAAGAAAATTCTGGTCTTAATATCAGAACAACATAAAGTATCTTTTATAATTTGCACCGTTTTGTCAGTGCTGTTACCGTCCACAACAATTACTTCCATAAGCTCATGAGGATAATCTTGGCAAACTATGCTATTTACAGCCTCTTTTACTGTTGCCTCGCAATTTTTAATGCAAAAACCAATGGTCACTTTAGCCTTAGGCTGCACTTCAAAACCCAGCAACTATAATTCTTTAAACGAATCGACTTTCCTAAGCAAAACTCCAATATTTGCTCCCGCCAACTTTAATGAAGAAAAATGATTACCAAAGAAATTCTCAAGCTTGTTTGAAATGATTTTAAGAATCCGATCCATCTTTAAAAATTTTCTGACTCTAGGAGGAAGATGCAGGAAGTCGGTACTTCTAAATTCAATAATTTCCACTTTTTTACGATTTAAAAGTCTTTTGAGTTTGAATATATGGAAAACATGTTCTTTCTCCACGCAAACCTGAGATTTAACATAACCCGGCTGCCCCTTTAAGAGCAAGATTAAGTTCTCAAAAAAGCCGTGCTCAAAAAATTTGGGATAGTTAAACACAAATACCCCACGCTTTTTGTGATACGAACCAATTCATCAAAAGCTCTCTCATAATCTGGAACATGCTCCAAAGTTTCAGAACAAACCACAACATCGCCAACATCCTCCCTAAATGGAAGAAACTGCGCATCACCAACAACCAAATTCACTTTCTCATAAAAACCAAAACGTTTAGCCAAATCCCTGGCCAAGTGAACAGCCTTTACCGAAACATCAAGACCAACAACTTCCTTACAACCTTTAGAAATATTTACAACAAAACCTCCAACCCCGCAACCAACCTCAATAACCACTTGTTCTTTAAAATCATCGAAAACCGAATACAACATTTTAAGCACAAGTTGATACCAAGGATCAACCAAAAGGAGCTTATCTTTGATAATTTCCGAGGAAAAACTACCATTAGAATCTGTCAAGTCATATGCCTCAGACAATTCATAGATAAAACCAGAATCCACTTTGTTAAAATTTGCCAACAATCTCTTCAACACACCGTCTCACTCGACTTGATTCTTGTATGCTTTGGCAATTACTTCCAAGTCCCTTAATGCATCTTCGCCTGAAAGTCGATTCTCACCATTATCATTTCGTATATAGTCAACGAAATGCGAAACTTCTTTTAAATAAGGAATGAAGAATTTACCCAAAATTAACATAATCGCCGTAACTACCTTGCTTGACGGAGAATGATAAGCCCGAGCATGTGCCAATGTTCCGTGAAGTTCTACGCCAACCGCAGCGCTTTGCGAAAACCATCCAACATTTACAACTGTGCACGCCCCACATTCAAAATCCATAATGCAAGTTGCGTGGTCTTCGAAATCAAAATTAAATCGATAGCCTAAACGGGCTTTAACGGCTGAAACTTCTCCAAGATACCACCTTAACAAGTTTATCATGTGACAACCCAAATCAATAAGGGCGCCCCCACCAATCAATTCTTTGTTTAGCCACCATTCAGGCACCGGACGAGGCGTGGTGCTTTCCGCTCTATGGAAAAATGGACCCGCAGCAATGTTAACTCCATATGCCATTTGTATGTCGCCTAAAACACCACTTTCCACCCGACTTTTCAGATCTACAAATTCGGGGACAAACCTCAAAGGATAACCCACCATAAATATGACGCCGTTTTTCCCAGCAGCCGAAACGATTTCTCGGCCTTCCTCTACATTTCGCGCCAGTGGTTTTTCCAGAAAAACATGCTTACCCTCTTCCATTGCGTTTATAGCGGATTCTGCGTGAAGATGTGTTGGAAGCGAAATTATTACAGCATCTAAATCTTTAAGCTTCAGTAGTTCATGATAGTCGGTAAAAAGTTGTTTAACCCCAAAAGTCTTAGCATAGTTTAAAGCCCTCTTCGATGCATCTGCAGCGGCTAACACCCTTACAGACTTCAAATTTAAACAGTTCCTTAGGTGAACCTTACCTATGAACCCGAGGCCAATCACTCCCAAGTTAATTTTTTCCATCTCTACCACGACACTAGACTAGGCGTTTGTCCAAGCCTAATTTACAGGCAACTCTATACCCTAATGTTATAGCCTTTTCAGAGAGACCTTTCCTAGGAAATCTTTTCCTAAAATAGTCGATATTAACTCCTTTAATAACAAATGATGTTTTTCCTAAGCCTTCTTTCTCAGCCAACCTTAAATGAATCACTGATTTTGGGTTAACGCCCATAACTGTTGCGGCTACAGCATCAATTGCCACAGGGTCTTGGCTTGCCATCACAAGCCCCAATCTTAATGTTTTGGAACCGCAAACAGTCAAACCGTCAAGGACATGCAGATTAAACGGCATAACTTTGTTCAATGCGACGATGACCTCGTCCAGTTTTGAGTGATACTGAAACTTCTTCGGGTAAGGGTTGCATCCATAAATATTTTTCAAAGCTGCAGAAATCTTCGTGAAACCCATATACTTCATCTTCGGAACATTCACACGCAAATCAGCATCTTTAATGATTTTAGGAACAGAAAGCTCGAAAACTTCATCCTTAACCTTCACTGTGGCTTTTTCCGTCTCAACTTCGGAAAGGTTAACCAAGTTTACATTATACTCTTTTGCGAGCTTCTCATAACCAAGATATTTGAATGCATACTTGCATTTCATTGCTGAAGCATCGGATTCCACAATAGAAATTTCAACGTCAGAAGAAATATCCTCACGAAACAATTCTATCAGCGCAGCAACAAAAACAGGATCCGTGGTTTGGCCAGTAGACCAGTCCCAGTAATAGCACATGTTTGGCTTAATAACTATCTTTCTCGTTTTAGGAAGCGAATACTCAATTAATTTGAGCGCTTCTCTAACCGCCTCTTTAACCGAATTGACATTTCGAGTTTCGCATTTAACCAACCCAACTCGACCAGCCTTAACCAAAACCTCATCTATTAAACGGTCAACCTTCGCCGCAGCCCCAAAACAAGCCTCAACAGACCCGCCGCGTAAAACAGCCTCCACAAAACACTCATCTTCACGGTAATACTCAGGCGCCCCAAGCCAAAAACCAACATCATCCCTTAAATCATGCCTAAACCACCTGAATCTCTCCCCACCGTTCAAGCTTAACTCTAGCTCATCATCATTCACCCTCATAACGCCCTTAGAACCTTCAACGGTAAGCCCAACCTCAGGCATGCGATACCCATCCACACACCATGAAACATTAAACTTGCCGCTAACTCCGCCTTCTGTTTCAACCTCGAAAAATGCGGAATCCTCCGAGCCCCCACACGCCATATCCTTATCCGCATCCTTTGACGCTTGGATAAAACCATTAAGAAGCCAAGTTTTACCAAGAAGCGTATTTTACTGGTTTCTGCTTATTCAGTGATTCTTCTATGCATTCGAGGAGGCGTATTGTGTTTAGGCCATCTTCGCCCGTGACAGGTGGATCGGTGTTTTGTTCCAGGCTTTTTATGTAATCACTTATTAAGTCTAGATGGCCTAGGTTTGGCCTTTTGATTTGATCTGCCGTGAATTTTGCCCATTTCCTATAAAGCCTCCTCAAATCCGTTAAGAAGTTGTGTGCTACTCCAGTTGCGTTTGCTGGCGGTTCTTGCATTCTTTCTATTATGTAGCCGTGAGGTAGAAAAGTTTGCACTCTTTTGCCATCTGAACTCGCTATTTCGTATATTATTTCAGATTCTTTTGCAACCCATGAAATTTCAATTATTCCCCACTGTTCAGAGACTGTCCGCAATAAAACCGCAAAGTCATCCCAAACCGCGTATTTTGCCTTAACGCCCAAAGCATAAACTTCCTTTATGTCTTTTAGGAAATGTAATTGTAGATAGGCTAGGTGCGTGCCTACTTCCCATAGGATTCCTCCATGTTCTGGGCTGACGTTCCATGGTTGCGCTAAACCATGAGCCACAAGCCATTCAAAATTCTCCCTATGCGATGTCCTAAAAAATATCAAATTAAAGTCTTCAGAGTCCGCTATTGCCTTCAAACGTCTCACGTGTGGATAGAAAAGTTGGTTGTGGCAGACGCAAACTTTGATTCCATGTTTTCTTGCGGTTTCAACGATTCTTTCGCATTCTTGGCTGTTCCTGCCTAAAGGCTTTTCTACAAGAACGTTTATTCCAGCTTTTGCGGCTTCGCAAATAAGCGGCTCGTGTGTAGCTGTAGGTGTGCATATGTCAACAAAGCCGAGATTTTTGACACAGAAAAGTTCTCTGTAATCTGAAAAGGCTTTCTCGATTTTATATGTTTTTGAAAAGGCTTTTGCCCTGCTAATGTCAGCGTCGGCGACGGCAATCACTTTAGCCTTTTCTATAGCCTTATAAGCGTTCATGTGAATATGCGCGACCCTTCCGCAGCCTATCAGTCCAATATTCATGTTAAGTCTCTCCATTATTCTGAAGTCGGAGCATATGAATCTAGATGGCTTCTGACAAAGCCAGCATACCACGCGATCATTTTAAAAAAGGACTGCAACGGTAATGCAAAAACAATTTTCTTTTGCGTTAGCTTGTAAAGTTTTAGTGCGTGGATTAAACCGGATAATATTGCGGCGGGTGGAAACATCCGGTAATGTTTTATAATTCCGCCATTTTTGTGGAGAAAATAGTGCGTGTGATATCCTCTAGTCCAGTATCTTGACCAAAGGCTTTTCCATGTTAAGCCTAACCTTTCATAGTCCAGAAAATATACGTCAACGGTGGATAATTGCCATCCATCTTCTTTTGCTCTGATTTCAAGGTCCCAATCTTCGTTGTATCCTCGCAAGTTTTCATCAAAGACGCCTACTTGCTCAAAGATTTGACGCCTATAAATAGCGCCGCCAGTTCCGAGCGCCTTAAAACGTCCTTTATCCAACATGTAGTTCACCATTCTTCCAGCGGCGCGAGAATAAGATTCTAAAGTTGCCAGCATGTTCCTTCCGGGCACTAGGGCTTGTTTTCCCTTAGCAATGCCAACTTTCGGATTTCGTTCCATAAATTCCAGCAGTTTTCTTATGAAATCTTTTGATAGCACCATGTCGCCATCAACCCAAAGAATAAAGTCGCCCTTTGCATTTGCAACAACTAAATTTCGGGCGTGACCGATTCCCTTCCAAGGCGTATGAAAAATTTTTGTCGGAATATCTATTCCAGAGACACTTTGTTTTATAGCAGTTAGCGTGTTATCTTCGCTTCCATCATCCACTATTATTACCTCCAAAAGCTTATGCGGGATATCTTGCGCAACCACGCTCTCTATTGTTTCCTTAATATAGTGTTCGCAGTTTCTGACGCAGATTCCTAAGGTAACTTTGGGTTTCATGCTTACACCAAGCAACATGATAAATATCTTAGAAAATTAGCGAGGCCCCATTCTTAGAAGTTCTTCATAGATTTTATTCAGTTGTACTAAAATTTTTTTCCAGTCATAATGTATGACCAAGCTTCTTGCGTTTTTTCTCATCTCTTCCGCTAAATCCTGGTTTTTAAGAACCTTTATAATGCTTTTTGCAAATTCATTTAGGTCGTCCTCAATTATAATACCATTTCCGAGGTTTAAACCTTCAACACCCTTAGTTGTTGATATCACTGGCAAGCCACACGCGAGATATTCTAAAATCTTTAATCGGGTACCAGATCCCTGAAATAGCGGGGCAACAGCTACATCAGATATTAATAATGGTTCTACTGAGTTTTCCACGACTCCTGTAAAAATCAAGTTTGGCGATTCTATCTTCTTCGAACATCTACCGACTATCAGAAATTTTACATTCTTAACCTCTTCACAAACAATTGGAGCGATTTTCGCAGCTATTAATTCAACAGCCTCTCTATTAGGCAAATATTCCATATTCCCGAGAAAAACAATAATGCGATAATTTTCTAAACAATATTTTCGTTTAACATCCTCTGGTTTTATAATCGGGTCGCTGAACCTTTCGATTTCAACACCATTTGGCACCACCCTAATTTTTTCTTTTTTGATTCCACAGAAAGTTAAAATATTCTTCTCCTTTTCCGAAACTGTGAGAATAATGTCGGCATATTTATAAATGAATATCTCAGTAAACGTTTCCAGAAATCGTCTAATTTTAGATGCGTGTCTCACTCTCAATGGTTGAAATGCATCATGACAATCAACAACTATTGGCTTCTTCCAAATATTTGTAATAACTGGGACGAGGAAACCTCCAGACGCTTGCTGCTCTATTTGCACTATATCTACACTACGAATTATTCTGCGAATTTTAAAAGCAAATAATGGATCATAGAAAAATAATGTTGTTGGTTTTGCTATACCCAGTAACTTGGCTACAAAATATAAAATTTTTCTGGGTAAAAATCCATGAAATCTATGAACGAAAAAATGGCCCATCGTTTCTATACGATCAGGAAAACCTGGAATAATAACATGAACCTTGTTTCCAAGATCCGCTAGTCCCCTTGCCAAATTATATATACGGACGGAGTATCCCGTATTTCTTGATAATGAATCTTCGAATGAGCTTAAAATGCATATTCGCATCATTAAAAGCCTCAATCATATTGAGATAAAGATTAGATTTGTATGGTTGATTGATATGTAGAACTCTTTATTCTTCAAGTATTGATGGAATTACATCTCCAACTAATCTTTGATAGGTTTTTAGAAACCAGAATTGTAGGGTCCACAGGGAACCTGTTGATATTATGCCTTCTTTTGGAAAAATTTTTGCGAATTCGGAGATTTCCTCACCTTTCACAATCATATTTTCCGGTTTTCCAAGCCCCTCTCTCCTAGCGATCTCCAAAAATTTTATGCTTGAAGGATTGTAGCCCATTATTTGCGATGCCACCCAGTCAACTGCAAACGGGCTGGTTCCAGCTATAAGCAGACCCAACTTTATTGGATGGCGCCCCAAAGCAACTATCCCATCAACAACCGTTAAGTGTGGGCGAAGAACCTTATTTATTCCAACAATGGCTTCATTCAAAAACTTATGGTAAACAACTTTTCTAGGGGTACCTATACAACCAAAAAGATTTTTCATAGCACAAGTTATCTTAACAATCTTCATAACCTTAAGTTTAGGCACATTAATAAACAAATCAGACTCAAGCAAAATCTTCGGAACCTTAAAAGAAATCTCACGCCCATTCACCTTAACAGCCCTATCAACCAAAACATCCTCAGAAAGATTAAATAACTCAACATCCTTTTCTTTAGCCAGATTTTCGTAACCTAAAACCTTAAAAGCGAGTTTCGTACGCATAGCTGAAGCATCAGCCTCAACAATTTTAATATCAACATCCCCACAATTTTCACGAACCCAATCAATAATACCCGCGACAACCCGCGTATCAGTAGTATAACCCGTATCAGCATCCCAATAATAACATAAATTAGGCTTTATAACAACAGACCCCACTCGACCACTAGGCTTAAAATCTATCAGCTTTAAAGATTCGAAAACAAAATCCCTGATCTCTTCCATCAAGTCACATGTGCGCACTAGAGCAACAACATTTTCCATAATGTTTTCACTCTTTGCAAGAATTATTATCGGCTAGTGTATATGCCTGCCTAATCAACTCCACAGTTTTTAATCCATCTTCAACCGAAACCATCGGATCAAGATCCTTCTTGATACAGTTAAAAAAGTGTTCCAGCTCCTGATAAAAAGGCTCATAATAATACGTGTAAGACAAGTACCTGATTCTCCTTCCAGCAACCTTTCTCAAAAGGTTTTTAAAGCCCTCTTTGGCAGCATGCAAATATAGGTTGTGCGGCACCAGATGGTCGCTTGAGAGGAAACCGGCATTACCATGAAGTATAACCCTAAAATTATATCTTGGAAAAATAGTCTGCTGATACCAGCCAACATTAATTATTCCCTTTACAGAACCCTCTTTAGAACGTAATATGAGGATGGCGCCATCCTCAACTGGAAGATTAAACTTGTAATCTAGGGAGGCGAAGACAACATCAGCATCACCAGCAAAAAATCTAAACAAATCAATCATGTGATAGCCAATATCAAAGAGAGCCCCACCGCCAGACTTCCTAGGGTCAAACCACCACTCCGAAACAGGGGTTGGTGTCCGCGGATGAGCAAACGGGCCATTAATAACCTCCTCAAGCGTAGCAACCTCAAGCCTTCCAATAACTCCCTTATCCAAACTTTCCTTCATCTTCCGAATAACCTCTAGGAAACGGAGGCAATGCCCAACCATAAGTTTACGTCCGCTCTCCCTAACAAGCTTAACAATTTCCCCGCTCTCCTCCAAAGTGAGCGCTAAAGGCTTCTCAACAAAAACATTAAAACCCTCCTCCAAAGCCAATTTAACGCTCTCAAAATGTAAATAATTGGGTAACGATATAATAACGGCATCCATATCAGAAGAGCTATTTAACAATTTACGGTAATCCTCAAATAATCTTTTAACACCTAAAGACCTCGCCTTTGCCAAAGCACTCTTAGACGCATCAGCCGCCGCAACAACACTGGCGCCTTTAATCTTTAGAGAGTTCATTAGGTGAAGCATACCCACTCTTCCAAGCCCAATAACCCCAACCCTAATCATAAAAATAACCTACACGCTCTTTAACTCGGCTTCTCCCAAGCAATGAAACGACGCCCAAGAAGAAAAGTTATCAAAGCATAAAATAGAATCAAATTGTCCAGCAGCAACTCTATAAAAACATGTCTAGCAAAAACCAGAAGAATGAGCACAGAGAGAATAATGGCTATTGAAAATGGGGATAAAGGAGACAAGATTAACATTATCAGCACAGTAGCAATCAACGCAACAAAAATTACGGGATTGATAATAAACAATATTATTTCAGGGACAGCGATCCTTTTAGGTAGACGAAGCTCCCCCCTCAACATAAGTCTCAAACATTTAAACCAAAGACCAAACAATTGATTGGCGCGCCTAACCTTAATTTTAAATTTATCCCTAATTTTTGTCGGAAAATCAGTATAAAAAACTGCCTCAGGAACCATTATCGCCCTAAAACCCTTCTGAACAACCTCCAACGCTGTGCCGGAATCATCCGACCCAGTTTCACAATCAAATCTTTCAAAGGCACCCCTCTTATATGCGCAGAACCCTCCCTCAAATCTAATAGTAGAATGGACTTTTGACTCTCCAAGTCTTATCAAAGATGCTAGATTCAAGTAAATATCTTCACCCTTTGTAACCCATGATTCAAAAATATTCCTGTTTACACTTCTCCCAGTAACAGCGCCAACATTAGAATCGGCAAGATAAGGTAACGCATCAACCAAAATGTTTGGAGGCCATAATGTATCTGCATCAGAAACTATTACAATTTCACTTGTTGAGAGATTTAAAGCCTTATTTAGAGCAGCCGACTTTCCAACTCTAGAATTTTGCCCAATAATGGTTAACTTGAAATCCGGATTATTTTCCGCAAAAACCCTAACTTTCTCTAAAGTCTTATCCTCAGAAGCATCATCTACAATAATTAACTCAATTTGATCTTTAGGATACAACACATTCTCAATGTTTTTCAACTTTCGCTCTATATTATCCTCTTCATTATGAACAGGAACCAAGATTGTTATTTTCGGCTGGAAGCTTCTTTCTGCTTTTAACTCCCAAGATTTTTTTACGCATCTCCAAATGTAGGTAAAGTATCCTAAGTAAGTTCCAAAAAAGATAAATGCCAGCCCAACAAACACCATTAATAAAAAATAAAACACATTAATTCACACATCATCGCGTAAACGTTAAACAGTTAAGCGGTGAGGGCCATGTTTAGCCATAGGCCGACAAACCGCCCATGATAAATGAAGCTGCCTCTATTAGCGTCATATAACCATAACTCGAAGAATAGGAATCCTCTAAATGCCCTTTTATTAGGATCCCATGATAAAGTGCAGTTGCTTATTCTCAGCCATACGCCGTTCAGCCATAAGCCGGAAATCTCAACCCTTGAAAGCTGCTCATTCCAGGTGTAGTTGAAGGAGAACGTTATGGGTATCTCTAAAACCTGCTCATCGGCGGCGAAAACCGTAATATTGAATAGTGATGGTAAACTGCTTGGAAGCCGACCCTCTATTGGACCGAAGCTTGTGGGAGCGGGCTGAGTCTGATTCCTGAACTTAACCTGAACAATATAGTATGCGCAGTACCCTAAGCGGTTCGCTACGCCAAGATGAATCGTGTAGTTCTGGCAGCGCGTAACATTATATGGATAGTTCTCAGCCCTACGATTGGCATCCAAAATCCAAAGCTCAGTGAAAAACTCAGTTCTAGGATAAACGAGAACCCTGCTCAGGAATGGTGAGGCTGCAAGCAGCGCTGTAACCCCAATAATGGTCCAGTAGAGAAGCCCATAATCCCTAATGCTCAACGGATCCCCGCCTCTCCTCACGCCTAACTAAATAAAGCCAGGCAGCGTAGCCGCCGAAAAGTATGCCTAGGGCGCCAAAACCTGAGCCGACGAAATTAAACATGAAGTCCCGTCGACCGGCTTCCTGCGCTTCACGCCTTAAAGCCTCAGCCCTATCGATAAAGCCCTCAAGCATAGATTGGCATTCATCAGCGTAAATAATGGCGGATTCATAGTCGCCATCGCCATAAGCCAGCTTAGCCATAGATAGAAGCCAACCGGCCCCATTAATGACGCCAACCAGATCGGTGATGTTTGCACCATCCCCCTCAGCATTCACAAGAGCCCTATAGCATTCAGCAACCATCGCCTCAGCATTAGAAAGAGCCTTTCGAGCATCCTCAACCTCAGCGCCCAGGCAGAGCGAAGAAAAAGGGCACAGAAGAAATGTAAGCAAAGTGAATGTTAAGCATGCAGAAAGCAAACCTCTGATCAAAATAGCTTCACCATAAAGCCAGACCGCGATAATCTGCTGCGCCTCTGCCTGATGGCTTACTGTTTGAGGCACATATCTTCAAGTTCCCTTAACTCAGATTCCACCGCCTGCATCTCCTTTTGGAGCTTGGAGAATCTGCTTGAGAAGTGCTCGTATTTCTTTAGGAATGCTTGTCCCTTCTCTGTTACTTCGTATCCGTCTTCGCCTAGGCGGAGTAGGCCCAGATTTAATGTTTCATCCAGATACTTCTCTAGGAGGGTGTGGCTTAGGTTTGCAGCATACATTATCCTAGTCTTCCTATTCGCACCATTAGCAGCGCTGGAGAGAACATCAGCAATAATCTCAAACCTACGCCTATACCTAACCAAGACAAAACAACCTCGCTTCAAGAGAAAACCTGTGAAGCCAAAACCTCAGGAAGATGATTGGGGAAGATCATTTAAGCGTGTAGTGGAGCCAGCCCCTCCCACACTTCTTCCTCTGCAGGTTCACGGCATTCTTAGGCTTAATCGTCGGGTCCTTCATCCGCTCCCTTTTAGCCTGATTTTTCAGGGTTTCCCTAATGAATCTTCTCCATCCGCCGGTATATGGGCTAACGTTGAAGCGTTCTGCGACGGCTTCAGGCATATAATAATTTAATATTTCATGGAAGTTCGGCGGCTTACAGTCCCTAGTCGCCATGATCACGGTGCCTCTTTCAATAAAAAGCCTCAGGAAATCCATGCTGGCAATACCCTCAGCTCTAACCCTATCGTCAAACCTAGTCCACCAAAGCCTCTTCCACTCAACCTTAAGCTCCTTAACAAGATTCCTCCACTCGAGGAAGGGATCTACATAATCCCTCCCTGAAGGGAGCGGATTGGAAGGCTCCATCTTCACATCGCTATTGTTCATCCCATAAGCAGCCCCTAACCGGGAAGTTTAGGGAAACTTACAGATTCAGAATATTGTCCAGAAATATTTATTATAAATTGCGAAAAGAAGTTCTATAATATAGTTCTAGAAAAAAAATTAAGGAAAAAATAATCAAATCTCCATCGAGAGATCGAAAGCCAGATATTGGCGAACATGGGAAAAAATGTTTAATACTCATATAGAACATTTTCTTATTAACAATAATATAATTTATATATTTAATTACTGAACTGTCTTTCCCATATGTTTCCACCATTCACACGCCTTATATAATTTCACATAATATTCTAAAAATTGTGGTGGTGAATGGAGAATAAAAAATTTGACAGGTTAAAGATAATGGGCATCATCGCAGCGGCATGCCTGATTTTAGCCAGCGGCGAATACATCTTCGGCCTTCTCTCAAGCAGCGTGCGCATCCCCACCTCAGGAGGCATAACATCGGTGAACCTGGCTGTCTACTGGGACAGCGCCTGCACAAACCCAGTCACCTCGATAGATTGGGGAACAATCTCACCCGGCGGAAGCAAATCCTTCGATGTCTACATTAAGAATACTGGAAACATCCCAATAACCCTATCGCTCGCCGCAGAGAATTGGAACCCATCAAACGCCGCAAGCTATTTAACTCTAACATGGGACTACGTCAACGGAACAGTGATTCAGGCTGGAGGAGTAAAGAAGGCAACATTAACCCTGACGGTTTCAAGCAGTATTCAGGGAATAACAAGCTTCAGCTTCGACATAGTCATAACCGGAACAGAAAGCGCTTAACGTTGAAAGGATTTAGAATCGGAGAAACACATTCTTACTCAACGCTTTTTCTAATCATTCATTTCTAAGAACAGCCTAATACGCCTTCTAATCATTCTCTAAAGTCACGCGCTTAAATCGCCGTTACATTTAAATGCCGCCGGACTCTATGTTTTTTATGTCGATAGCTGAGAGAAGCGCGGCTTGCTATTGAATGGTGGATTCGCACCCTTTGAGGGTGCCGATAATCCCAATTCCCATAGAGGATAACAAGGTGGCGGCGCATTATTCGCTCTGAAGGTGTAAGCCATGAAGGGCAGGGTGGACACTGATGGACACCTGAGCCATGAGACTCCACAGAAGCGAGACTTCAGCCGTGGAGAACGTCAACATAGTTAAGATTGGTGTGGAATCCTGATAATGTCCTCAGCCAATTTAATCCTTCCCTTCGCTGTTAAAGAGAATGGCGAAGGCTTCACTTTGGACATGGAGATTGCGGCTGTTCTGCTTTTAGCGGATGCGGAACGTGGAAAAACGGATTTTTCTGAAACAGAAAAAATACCCATTATATCTAAACTTCATTACCCTTTATGGCTTATTCCATGGGAAAATTTTTCCCTACTCATGGATGGCTTAGGCATTATTTCAGCCCCAATTACATGCCAAACGCCGCCTGACATTCTATCTTTTATTGAAGACGTTGAGAGAGGCGCATCTAATAGAGCGCAGTTCTGGTTTTCCATCGAGAAACATAAGAATACTTTTGCAGATTTTGCAGGAAAAGTTGAATTCACCGTTGAATCTTTAATTTCGGAAAGGGAATTGCTATCTGACATTCTTGAGTACGTGAATGAAACAGCCTCAATTCGTCTTACGGAGAAAACGTCAGCCTTATTAATACCGCCAAAACTAGACGTGAAAGCGGCTGCTGAACGCGCCCAGCAATTACTAAACCTCCAGAAGCAGGCAGAGTCAGAGATAAGCTGCCTAAAATATGCCGAAGACATTTTAAGGGAAGTCGCGGGTATTCATGAAAGGATGATTCAGAAGGAAATCGATTTTACACGTAAATTGTATGAGGATGAAATATCGAAGATTCGCCCTGCTGTAGATATGAAGGTGAATCGGCTACTGAGGGAAATGGATGCTAAAATCGCTAGGATGAGAAAGACCTTTGAAAAAGAGGTTGGGGTGAAGGAGAGAGAAAGAGAAAGGCATGAACGTAAACTGCAAGATCTGGAGATTCAGAGGGCAGATTTCAGAAGGAGACGTGATTTTTGCAAGCGGAGAAAGGACAAAATAGGTTTGGCCCGCTGGGAACATAAAATCCAAGTTTGCGATAATAGAATCCGCGAATTGAAGAAGAAGATAAACAACTTAACCGAGTACATAATGGAAAATGGCAGGCAAAACCAGGCTGCGATCGAAAAACTAAGGAGAAGCTACCAAGAGCAAATGGAGAGGGAGAAAAGCAGAATCTATAGCCTTGAAATCCAACGTGAAGAAAAGGTTAAATCAAAACAGAGGGAGATGGAAGCCCTTGAGCATGAAACAAGCCAAATTGTAAGCCAAATTGAAGAGCTAATTAGGAGAAAAAAGGAGTGGATGGAAGAGATCAAAAAGATGGCGATACCATGGAAGGTTGAACATGCAACCTTAATACATTTGCCCTTCTACCTCATCGGCTATAAATCTGAGGGGAGAACTGAACTTCAAATATTACCACCCCTCAAAATTGCTAGCCCGAAAGGCGTTGCAAAAAAGCTCCGAAAAACCATATTAAGCTTTGCACGAGCGTCAAAACTGAAGCTTTTTATACAGCCAAGATCGGAAACTCTGAGCAAAATGCTAAATTCAGCCATAAAAGAGAAAACCAGGTCCAATGAAGATTTCAATAAGGTTCTATACCAAACCGCATCTTCAACTAACATTCTAAGAAGCCAAAATCTTAGGGAAACCCTAATTGAAGGCTTAGAAAAACTGAAGGCTGAAGGCTGGATTGGAGAGGATGAGATTGATGCGGTTATAAAAGTGTACGTGGGAGGATAGTTCAGATGGCTGAGGAAGATAAGGTTGTTGAAAGAAAAATTCTTCTTAAACGCGCCTTCTCACGCCATCAACTATTCGAGATCGGTAGAAAATTCGCCATCCCATATTTTGAACGCTTTGAAAACGCATGGTCCATAGATGAGGAGCAAGCGGCTTTCGAGATCGCATCAAAAGTAAGCGACGCTCAATTTAGGGAGATCTTCAACCTTCAAAAGCCAAGAAGATGGGCTGTTTTCAGAGGCAAACACTACACGCTTGAAGATGGCGTCTTATCCTTAAACGGTTATTGGGAAAAAATTAAAACAGGCATCCGCCAGATAAAGATGAAATATGGGAAAAAAGGCTTAGAAGTTCTAAAGGCTTTTCTAGAGTCTGGAGAAGGCTGCAGCTTAATAGACATAGCCGTCAGTTTGAAACGCCGCGTGGATCCCGCACCCATCATAGCAGACCTTGAAGAGTTAAAGATAATTGAAGTTTCATACCAGGGGGATGATTATAGGGAATGGAAGATTTTAGAGGAGGCTTCCCCCATAGTCCAACTCGAGCTGGGCATAGCTTCTCCTGAAAAAACGATAAAAACTCCAGAAGCAACATTACCAAAAACTGTTTCAATCGAGGAGGGAGAAATCGACTACGTTGCTTTAGAAAGGCTTGAAATAGAAAAAATGGAAAACGAATTCACCCAGCATCTAAACGATTTGCTGAGGAGCCGCCTTGAAGATACCATTAAGTTTGGGAAAACCTTCTCCATGACCGCATTAGCGGATTATTTAATGAAGCTTTTCGGGCCTGTTCTCTACTTTGATAGTCTACTAAGCATAACTCAACAGTACGGATTATCTGAGGTGGAAATAGTTCATGAAAAGGGGAAAACGGGTATGCGCACAGGATGGAACCTCGCCCTCTTCGGTGAACCTGGAACTGGAAAAAGCTTTTCAACAAGAGATATGATACTGGGCAAAATAGATGCAAAAGTTTATCCCCACGGTATCCCGGGGCGAAACCGATATGCAGGCGGCATGACCCCTGCCCGTTTCATAAGGATAGGTCAGGCTTATGTTGGCAAGGTTTTCAACTTCATTATTCCGGAATTTAACGACTGGTTCAAATATAAAGGCATGGTGGAGCCTTTAAAGCTGGCTATGGAACGCGGCGTAATCAAATATGAGCTCCACCGTGAAGTTATAGGCCCATACAGGTTCAGCGGCTTCTTCAGCGTCAACTATAACGTTGCCACCTTTGGAAGAGGCTACGAAGTCACGGTCAGCGATGCCA
>Ga0272449_1001539_pt1 | contig 23356 bp, 22 predicted proteins | sample YNPCB0241_FD_198679 | JGI IMG/M metagenome (GOLD analysis project Ga0272449, IMG submission 198679) | Hot spring sediment microbial communities from Yellowstone National Park, WY, United States - YNP-CB-024-1 | ecosystem: Environmental > Aquatic > Thermal springs > Hot (42-90C) > Sediment... | reverse complement strand
CCTGGTGCGATGGTACAGGGCCCCGGCTCATGTGCACCATGAAATGGGAAGGGTGTGGGAGGCGGAATTGCGCAGGACTTTGGAGGGGTCTCAATGTGAAGAAGCGTGGGCGCGGGCCTGGCAAGCCTACCGCACGGCGCACCACCTCGATCCCGGCCAGCCGGCCCATGCGGAAGCGCTCGCGCGGTTGTTGTTTTACCGGAGCCGCTACGCGGAGGCGGCCGGTTTGTGGGACAAGGCCCTGAAGCTCAATCCGCTGGGCGAAAAACACTACGAGGGACTGGCCACGGCCTTGCTGCTGGCCGGCGAAGAATGCCTGGTTCAGGGCCGGGAAGCCGAGGCCCTGGTGCACTGGCGCAGGGCTGCCGAGCTACCGCGGGAACTTGCCGCGGCCAGAGCGCGGGCCGACCCCAGAGCAGCGCGTTTGAAGCACCCGCTCCCGCAGGGTACGCCTGCCTTCTGGTTGGCCGTGGCACGCGCGCAACACTACCTGGGAAACGAGGCGGAGGCGGTGGGGGCATTTCGGGTGGCCGTTGGCGGCCACCGGTGAGGGGGTGAAGGTTTTGTATCCGAGGGTGCCATTTCGTTTCGCGGGGCGGATCGTGCGCCGGACGCGGGCCAGGAACCTCTTGTTGTTGCTGATAGCGGTTCCCCTTCTGGGCCTGGTCTCTTGGGGCCATGCGGCCGTGCTTCACGTGACCGACAACCTGCGCTACATCTACTATTTTTACGGCCGGGTTTACACGGCCATGGATCACGACGGGTCACGCCTGGTGTGGGCGGAGTACGGTCCCAGCCGTGACCCCGCAATGGGCGTCTTCATGTGGGAGGCCGGAAAGATCAGGCGCGTGAACGGCTCCGTTATTTACAACCGGTATCCCGACGTCCACGCCGGACATGTGGTATGGGAGGGGCTTGCGCCCGCTTCCGGCACGCCGCAGGTATACTCGTATTACCAGGGCGACCTGCGGGCCCTCGGCGGCCAATTTCCCAGCACGGACCCGCCGTCCGTATACGGGACAAAGGTGGTATGGTCGGCCTGGGATGGCCGGGACACCGAGATTTTCCTTTACGATGGCCAGAGGATCGTCCGCCTGACCGACAACGCCGTGTCCGACCGCAGCCCCAAAATTTGGGATGATCTGGTGGTGTGGGTCCAGGGGGACGGCGACAGCAGCGAGATTATGGCGTACCGTCAGGGCACGGTACGCCGCCTGACAGCCAACGCTTTTTGGGACGGGCAGCCGCAGGTTTACGAAGGAAACGTGGTGTGGTGCGGCTACGACGGCCACGACTGCGAGATCTTCCTGTGGGACGGTCGTGCGGTGCGCCGCCTGACCGACGACGACTGGCAGGACATTTTTCCGCAGGTATATGGCAGCCGGGTGGTCTGGGGACGTCACGACGGAAACGATTGGGAGGTCGTTCTCTGGGACGGACAGGCCGTGCGTCAGCTCACGTCCAACTCCACCGAGGACATCTGGCCGGTGATCGACCGGGAACAGGTCGCCTGGTTGGGCTTTGACGGGAAGGACTACGAAGTTTTCTTTTACAGCGACGGCAGGGTATGGCAAATGACCTCCAACGACGCAAACGAAATACAACTGGTATTGCGGAACGGGCGGATGGCCTGGGTTGCGGGCCGCTCCTTGCTGCTCTGGGTACCGGACGCGGCGCCCGACGACTCGCCCCTGACGCGGGCGGAGCTGGCGGAGCGACTGGCGCGGAAGATGAACCTGGCACCGTCGGAGCCCGAGGTGAGTGCCTTCTCTGACGTGCCGCCGGCTTACTGGGCCGCCGGCTACATCTGCGCCCTGGTGGAGCGGGGGATCATGGCGGGTTATCCGGACGGCTTGTTTCGTCCCGAGCTAGGAGTGACGCGGGCCGAATTCGCCGCCGTTGTCTGTAAGGCCTTCGCCATCCAGCCGTACTACCCCGCCACGCCCAGTTATCAGGACGTGCCGCGTACCCACTGGGCCTACGGTTACGTGGAAGCCCTCACCCGTGCCAAAGCGATGGAAGGTTTTGCTGCGGGCTTCTTCGGGCCGGAGGCTTTGACCACACGGGCCGTTGGGCTGGCCGCCCTTGAGAAGGTGACGCCACCCTTGCCGGCAGCCTACTACGGCAGCGTGAAGGATGTCGCAGGCCGGAGCGTGAGCTCGGGTAAGGTGGAGGCCTACATAGAAGGGCGCAAGGCGGGGGAGATCGAATTCAGCAACGGTTTCTACGGCGGGCCTGGCGGACTGGACCCGAAGCTGGTGGTGTCGGGCAGCGAGGCGGACCGCGGCAAGCCGGTCAGCTTCAGGGTAATGGTGGGCGGGCAGACCTTTGAGGCCACACCCGCCGCAACCGTGCTGTGGGAACCGGGCGATGTGCGCCGGGTTGACCTGACGGTGCGGGTGGCATTACAGCCGCAGGTGGTCCTGGCTTTGCCCGCGGCCCTCGCCGGTGCCCCCGGTAGCACGGTAACGGTGCCGGTGACGGTGAGGGAGGGCGCCGCAGTGGCCGGCTTCCAATTCACCCTGAGCTGGGGCGCGGCCTGGCTGACCGAGCCCAGGGCGGAGAAGGGGAGCCTCATTGCCGGCGACGCAAACTGGAGCGTGACCGCCGAGCCCGGGAACGGCACCATCCGCGTGATGGGGTACAACTCTGCCGGTCGGGCCCTGAGTGCATCCGACGGCGAGCTGGTGAGGCTCACCTTCAAGGTGGCCCAGAATGCGCCATCGGGCGCGGCGGCGGACCTGCGGTTCAGCGGCGCCACGGTCAGCGACGCCAACGCCCAGAGCCTGCCCGTGGCCACTGCGGACGGTAGAATCACCGTGGCCGCCCGCAAAAAGGGCGACGTCAACGGCGACGGCCAGATCAACGTCCTCGACGTGGTGCGCGCCGTCAACATCGCCCTGGGCCGCATCCAGCCAACCGACGAGGAAAGGTACGCGGCGGACGCCAACGGCGACGGGGTCATCAACGTGCTGGACGTGGTGCGCATCGTGAACATGGCGCTGGGGAGGGTGTAGCCGGGCTCGCCGGTCCCGGCCGGCTTTTTGGGGAGCCGGGCTGTACTAGGCATAACTGGAGGAAAGTCGTCCATGGGGAACTCTTACCACGGTCGTTGGGCGAGGACGTCCGGCGCGGCGCTATTTGCGGTGGCCTGCACTTTGCTGTTTCTCGTGACCTCGGCGCGGGCCGCGGAAACCGAGCCGCCTCCGCTACCCGCTGCGTACTACGGAACGGTAGTTGACCCGATGGGGCTGCCGGTCTCCTCGGGAATGGTAGAGGCCTACCTCTGGGGGCGCAAGGCCGGTGAGGCGGCCGTTGACCGCGGGAACTACGGGGGCCCGGGCGGACTTGACCCTAAGCTGGTGGTGTCCGGCACAGCTGCGGACCAGGGGCGGCCGGTTGTTTTCCAGGTAATAACCGACGGCAGGAGGTGGCGGGCGTCCTGCGAGCCGCCGGTTACCTGGATTGCCGGCGACGTGCGGCGCGTGGACCTGCGGCTGGCGGGGGTCGCGCCGCGCAAGGGCGACGTGAACAACGACGGACAGATCAACGTCCTGGACGTGGTGCGCGCGGTCAACATCGCGCTCGGCCGCATCCGGCCAACCGACGAGGACAGGTACGCCGCCGACGTCAACGACGACGGGAATGTGAACGTCCTGGATGTGGTGCGCATTGTCAACATTGCCCTGGGGCGGCTATAGCCAACGCCGTGGCGCACGGTGCGGCCGGAGCGCAAGGAGGTCGATTGCCTCAGTCGCAAGCCCCACCGCGGGTGACCTGCGGTGGGGCTTCACATTGTGTGCCCGGCATGGGCGTTGTCCGTACCTGGAGCTGGAGGGGCGAAGTGCCCGAGCACCCCGCGTGGGAGGACGTGATCCTGTGGGAGGAATTGTCGCGGCCCACCGAGGCCCTGCGGGCGCTGGTCCGCCGTCTGGAGGCGGGTGGGTCGGTTGGTTCTTGACCCGGAGGAGTTGGCGGCACGGTACGGCGATATTGTCGCGGCCGTCGAAACCGTGGGCGGTAGTACACCGAACGGTAGGTACGGTGGTGTGCCGGAAGGGGTTAGCCGCCCGTCCTGCTCGATCACGTGGCGCCTCCCCGAGCGGGGTTCGTGGCCGTACCGGGAGTGCCGAGGCAAGCCCCTGTTGTCGTGTGCACCGCTCCCGGGAGAGGTAAAACACGTCCGGCTGCAGGACCACGTCCTCGGCCGGGACCAGGTCGAAGGGCGCGTGCAGTACGAGACCGAGCTGGTTCTTTTCCACATGGGACCGCAGGAGTGCCCCGATGTTGGCCGCCACGTACTGGTGCGAGAATCCTGGCGAGGGCCTCAAGACCAGTTCCCCTTCGAGCAGCTCGTACCGGTGCCCGTCGTCGATTTTCAGGTTTCCTCAGTAACGAGCGCAGCACGGCCGGGTCGTCAATGGCGGACAGTTTCTTGCCCAGGCCCTTCCTGAGGGTTCCAAAGCGCTCGCTCAGCACGTCAAGAATGGCTTCCCGGATGGCTTTGACCTCTCCCTTCTCGATACCTATGCCAATTCCCCTCTCGATGCCCACACTGATACCCTTTTCAAACCCCTGGTTAATCCAGTCCTGCACAATGTCGGCTTCCTGCAGCATCGTCAATTCCTCCCGGAAGAATGTGCGGGGTAGCGCCTGGCCAGGGCCTTCACGGTGCGATCAAAGACATTTAGGACCAAGGGGCAAAACCCTTTCCGGTCAGAGTTTCCGCCGGACTCATTATACCACGCGGGGGAAGCGGGGAAAAGGCAAAGATCTGTGCGTACGGCAATGGAGAACATCCTGCCCCTGCAGGAGCTGTCCAAAAAGGGCCGGGGCCGAAAGATGGCCGATACGCGTGCCGGCGGCCCGACGGGTGGGGTGCCGGGCGGCCCGGTTTCTTGCCTGGGCCGCCCGGGGTCAAAGGTCTCAGGCCCGCTGCAGCTCGGGCAGGATCTTTTCGTAGTAGTCCAGGCACTCGGGGTTCATGAGGGCGTCCCGGTTGGTCACGGGCCGGCCGTTGACGATGTTGGTCACAGCGCTTTCCACCTTTTTCATGTTGAGGGTGTAGGGGATGTCGGGCACGGCCAGGATCCTGGCCGGGACGTGCCGCGGCGAGGCCCCTTCGCGCAGGGCCTTTTTGATCTTGTTCTGGAGTTCCTCCGTGAGCTCAAAGCCCTCGGCCAGCTTCACGAAGAGGATGACGCGCTGGTCCCCCTCCCAGTTCTGGCCCACGGCCAGGCTGTCGGCCACCTCGGGCAGCCTTTCCACCACGTTGTAGATCTCGGCGGTGCCGATGCGCACGCCGGAGGGCTTGAGCACCGAGTCGGACCGGCCGTAGAAGGTGATGCCCCCGGTGTCGCTGTGCATCACGATGTAGTCCCCGTGGCGCCAGACCCCCGGGTAAAAGTTGAAGTAGGCGTTGCGGTACTTCTCTCCGTCCGGGTCGTCCCAGAAGTAAAGGGGCATGGAGGGGGATGGGGCCTCGCAGACCAGCTCTCCCTGGCGGTCGTAGACGGGCTGGCCCTTTTCGTCGTAGGCCTTGACCTTCATGGCCAGGGCCGGGCCCTGCAGCTCCCCGGCGTACACCGGCAGGATGGGGGCCCCGGCCGCGAAGCAGCCGTTGATGTCCGTGCCGCCGGAGATGGAGTTGAAGTGCAGGTCCTGCTTGATCTCCCGGTACACGTACTCGAAGCCCTCGGCCGAGAGGGGCGAGCCGGTCTGGGAGATCTCGCGCAAGCTCGACAGGTCGTACTCCTTGCCCGGCCGCGCGCCCTGGCTGCGCAGGTAGTTGATGTAGGTGGCGCTGCAGCCGAAGATGGTGATCTTCTCGTCCTGGACCAGCCGCCACATGGCGCCCGGGTCCGGATAATTCGGGTTGCCGTCGTAGAGCACCACGGTGGCCCCCACGGCCAGCGAACTGAGCAGCCAGTTCCACATCATCCAGCTGCAGGTGGTGATGTACATGATGCGGTCTTCGCGCTTGAGGTCCGTGTGCAGGATCAGTTCCTTGAGGTGGTTGATGAGCACCCCGCCGGCCCCCTGCACCATGCATTTGGGCTTGCCCGTGGTGCCGGAGGAGAACATGATGTACACGGGGTGGTCAAAGGGCAGCTGTTCGAACACCAGGGGCGGCGCCGGAGCGGGCGCCAGGAAGTCCTCCCAGAGGACGGCTTTGGGGATCTGCGTTACGTCGGGTTTTTCGGTGGCGTAGGGCACGACCACCACCCTTTCCAGGGTGGGGATGCCCCGGGCCACCTCCGCGGCGTTGGGCAGGGTGTTGAAGTGCCGGCCCTTGTAGAAGTAGCCGTCGGTGGTGAACAGGACCTTGGGCTCCACCTGGCCCAGGCGGTCCAGGGCGGCCTGGGGCCCGATGTCCGTGGCGCAGGAGGACCAGATGGCGCCGACGCTGGTGGCGGCCAGCATGGCCACGGCGGTCTCGATGAGGTTGGGCATGTAGGCCACCACGCGGTCTCCGGGCCGGACCCCGGCCTGGCGCAAAGGGTGGGCCAGGCGGGCCACGGTGTCGTAAAGTTCCGCGTAGGTCATGCGGGCGGACCGGCGGTCCTCGCCCCTGAAGATGAAGGCCGGGTGGTCGTCCCTGTAGCGCAGCAGGTTTTCGGCGAAGTTGAGCCTGGCGCCGGAAAACCATTTGGCGCCCGGGAATTTGGTCAGGTCGTCCACCACTTCCGTGTAGCCTTGTGAGGCTATGATGCCGGCGAAGTCCCACATGGTGGCCCAGAACTCAGGGATATTTTCCACGGACCACCTGTGGAGTTCGAAATAGGAGTCGATGTTGAGGCCGTACTTCTTGTTGACGGTGTCGATGAACCTGGTGATGTTGGCTTTCGCTTTGCGTTCCGGCGAGGGCTCCCAGAGGGGTTTCTTCACTAGTACCACTCCCTTCGCGTTTTTCCTGAGCCCGGCCCGGCGCGCCGCCCGGGGGGATGGCATGGGGCGGCCGGCCCTGCGGCTCGGTTGCCAACGGCGTCTGCCCTGGTTTTGCTAGCAGGATGCTTGCCAGAAGGTGCGCCTCGGGCGCGATGGGCACTACACCGTGGTTGAAGTATAGACGGCACGCCCCCGCCCGAGCCGTGGTAGAACGGCGGTGTGCCGCCATGGCACTAACACGTAGCGTGCCAGAGGGCGAGAACATAACGCGAACGGCCGAAAAGGACTTCCCGGTGGTGGCTTCCGGGCACGGACCGGACCGCGCCCCCGGTCTCCGGGGGCGGCTTCACCGGCCGTGTCCTGCCGGAGGGCCCGTGACGTCGCGCCCTTTGAGGGGTGCCGGGGCCGGCCTGCGTCTAGAAAACGCTACATGTATACGGCTCTGGTACACTTGTCCCCCGGGCCGGGGCCCCTTATAATGAAGGGGGAGGCGGTGCCGTGTGCGCGTACGTCACCTGGAGATAAACAACAGGCTGTCGGCCCTGGCTGCGATAAAGGAGGTGGGTGCCGACGCCACGGGCTGCGCCATCATGGGCCCCAAGGCCGTGCACCGGGTACTCAAAGTCTACGGCCTTACCCCCCAGCAGGCCAACATCCTGAAGCAGGAAATGCTGGCCCGGGGCGGCGAGGCGGCCGTGGCGCGGGGCGTGGTCGACGGTTCGGCGGACCGCACCGACGTGCTGCTTATGGGCACCCTGCGGCAGTTTTCCGGGCTCACTGCCAAGCTCAAGATGCAGCCCTTCGGGTTGAAGGCCCTTGCCGCCGAGATCGAGGGTGTCCTGGAGGCGCTGGAAAAACGCCGGGACTACGACCTGGACTGCCGGGGTAAGCACCTGCGGGTGGGAGAGCGTACTTTAATCATGGGCATCCTCAACGTCACCCCGGACTCCTTCAGCGACGGCGGCCGGTTCATGGACCCGGCTGCGGCGGTGGAGCACGCCTGCCGCATGGTGGAGGAGGGGGCCGACATTATCGATGTGGGCGGAGAGTCCACCAGGCCGGGTCACACCCCGGTGCCCCTCGACGAAGAATTGCGGCGCGTGGTACCGGTGTTGGAGCGTTTGGTGGAGGCCGTTGACGTTCCCATTTCCATCGACACCTGCAAGGCCGAGGTGGCCAGGCAGGCCCTGGAAATAGGCGTGCACATGGTCAACGATCAGTGGGCCCTGCGGGCCGACCCCGAGATGGCCGGCACCGTGGCCCGCTACGGCGCTCCGGTGGTGCTCATGCACAACCGGCGGGACACGGAGTACCGGGACCTGATGCACGAGATCCTGACCTTCCTGAGCGAGGGCATCGCCATCGCCCTGGAGGCGGGCCTTCCGCGGGAAAAGATCATCGTCGACCCCGGGATCGGCTTCGGCAAAACGGTAGAGCAGAACCTGGAGGTTCTCTACCGCCTGTCGGAGCTGCGCTGTCTGGGGCAGCCCATCCTGCTCGGCACCTCCCGCAAGTCGGTGATCGGCAAAACGTTGGATCTGCCCGTGGACGAGCGGGTGGAAGGGACCGCGGCCACGGTGGCGCTGGGCATTGCGGCGGGAGCGGACATCGTGCGGGTGCACGACGTCAGGCAGATGGTGCGCGTGGCGCGCATGGCCGATGCCGTGGTCCGGCGGGGGACGGGCTGGTTCTGATGGACCGCATCCTGTTGCACGGCATGCAGTTCTACGGCTACCACGGGGTGCTGCGCGCGGAGCAGACCCTGGGCCAGCCCTTCCTGGTGGACGTGGAGCTGTTTCTCGACCTGGAGCCGGCCGGGCTGACCGACAACCTCGAACGTACGGTGGACTACGCGCGGGTCTTTTCCCTGGTCGAGGAGATCGTTACCGGTCGCTCTTACCGCCTGCTGGAAACGCTGGCCGAAGCCATAGCGCGCGAGATCCTGGACCGCTTCGCCGTGGCGGAGGTTCTGGTGCGGGTGCGTAAGCCCCGGGTGCCGCTGCCCGGCATCGTGGCCTATGCTGGCGTGGAGATCCGGCGGCGCCGGGAGGAGAGGCCGGATGGTTAGGGCCTACGTGGGCCTGGGCACCAATCTGGGCGACAAAATGGAAAATCTGCGCGTGGCGCTGGCGTTGCTGGCCGCGGCGCCGGGCGTGCGGGTGTTGCGTGTGGCCGGCGTCTACCGCACCGCGCCGTGGGGCTATGCCGACCAGGACTGGTTTTTGAACACGGTCGCCGAGCTGGAGACCGTTTTGCCGCCGCGCGCCCTGCTGGAGGTGCTGCTCGGGATCGAGGCACGCCTGGGCCGCCGGCGGGAAGTGCGCTGGGGCCCCCGGGTCATAGACCTGGACCTCCTGCTTTACGGAGACCTGGTGGTCCGGGAGCCGGGGCTGGAGGTGCCCCATCCCGGGATGCACGAGCGGGCCTTCGTCCTGGTGCCGCTGGCCGAGCTGGAGCCGTCCTTCCGCCTTGCCGACGGCCGCACCGCGGCGGAAGCCGCAGAGGCCCTGCGCCGGGAGCAGGAGGTCGTCCGGCACGGCCGCCTCGCCTTTGACGCCCCGGGGCCGCAGCCACGGGCGTGGTCCCGTCTCCCCGGGGAGGGTTTCCGGGGCGTGGCCGCGGCCGTGGGGATTGCGGAGAGCGGGGGCGAGCCTTACCCGAGTGGGCCTTCGGGTAGCGAAGGATTCGGGATTCGGAGGCGCCGGCGGCCGCGACAAACCGAGGGAGGTTGCTGAGGGCCGCCTTGCGGCCACGGTGGCCTGCCGGTGGGGCACGGAGGTGGCGTGGTCGGCCGCCAGGCGCAGGCCACGACGTGCTACCGGGTGCCTATTTGGGGCTTGTCAAGGGCACGGCCGTGTGTTATGTTTTATTTTGTTAGGCGGTATTCGTTACTATTAAACTTAGACGAGGGAGGTGAGGCTCGTGGTCTGGAAGTGTTCCCACTGCGGATACACCCTCGACGCCGAACAGCCGCCGGAGCAGTGCCCCTCATGCAAGGAAAAGTGCGTGTTTTTGAACGTAACCTGCTACATCCCGGAATGCGGCGCCCCCGGTCCGCATGCCATGGACGAGCGGTTGGGCAGCAAGGGATAGCCTGACGGCGCAAATATCATCAGGAGGTTGGTAATGTGACCCGGCTTAACGAGATTTACCGGTGCCATGTGTGCGGAAATATGGTGGCCATGGTGCACACCGGGAGGGGCAAGCTGGTGTGCTGCGGCCAGCCCATGGAGTTACTAACCGAAAAGACCGAGGACGTCGGCCGGGAGAAACACGTGCCGGTGGTGGAGCGGAGCGGCGAAAGGGTGCTGGTCAAGGTCGGGAGTGTGCCGCATCCCATGGTGGAGGAGCACTACATCGAGTGGGTGGAGGTGCTGACCGACGACGGGTCCCACCGCCGGTTCCTGAAGCCTGGCGACCAGCCCGAGGCCGAGTTTTGCGTGCCGGGCGAGCGGCTCACGGTGCGCGAGTACTGCAACCTGCACGGACTTTGGAAGGCACAGGCGTGAGGGGCGGAACGGCGGAAAGGCGGGCTTGCTGGGTGGGCGGGCAGATTTGCCAACCGGAGGAAGAATAAAGGGCAAAAACAGTCTTGCCTGCGGCCACAATTGGTGGTAAAATCACCGTAAGGGTTTGATGGGTGGTATGCCGTCCGGCAACTACACCCTGGCGACTGCGAATTTTGCCCCGGTGGTTTTCCGATTACAGGTTCCAGTGGCGTGGCAAAATTCGTGGTCGAGGTCCAACAGAACCGATTCCGCTTGGAGCCGTGACGGACCGAGACGGAAGGTGGCGGAGAGTTACAGCCTTTCGGACGCCGTCCGGAGGGCTTTTTTGTTGCCGAAGGGAGGCGCATCTCGACGTGTCCAGGCCGGCGGTGGCCGTCATCGGCGCCGGTAAGGTCGGGTCCACTCTGGGAATCCTGCTGCGGGAGCGGGGCTATCCCGTGGTGGGGGTCTGCAGCCGGACTCCTTCTTCGGCCCGGGTCCTGGCAGAGCGGCTGGGCACCCGGGCGGTAGAAGAACCGGCCCTCTTGACCCGGGAAGCGGACCTGGTGCTCGTGACCACCTCGGACGGGGCCATCGGGCCCGTGACCGCGCGGATCGCGGCGGCCGGGGGTTTTGGCCCCGGGCAGGTGGTGGCCCACGCCAGCGGCGCCCTTTCCTCGGAGGTGCTGGCCCCGGCGCGCACGGCCGGGGCCGCCGTGGTCTCAATACACCCCCTGCAGACCTTTGCCGAGGTTGAGACCGCCGTGCAGCAACTCCCCGGCTCGTACTTTGCCCTGGAGGGGGACGAGGCGGGCTTGAGCGTGGCACGGCAGATGGTGGAGGACCTCGGAGGCCGGTATTTCCTGATCCGGGCCGAGGACAAACCCCTGTACCACGCCGCGGCCTGCATCGCCTGCAATTACCTGGTGGCCCTGCTGCACCTGGCGACGGGACTTTACCAACAGTTCGGGCTGGACCGGGAGCAGGCCTTCGCGGCCCTGGAGCCCCTGGTGGCGGGCACGTTCCGCAACATCGCGCGGGTGGGGGTGGCCCCGGCCCTGACCGGGCCGATAGCGCGCGGGGACCGCGAGACCGTGGGCGGGCACCTCGCGGCCCTGGAGCCGCTGGGCCCGGAGGTCGTTGACCTGTACCGGTGCCTGGGGCTGTACACCGTAAAGGTGGCCCTGGAAAAGGGGAGTATCGGAGAGCGCGAGGCCGCCGGGCTGCGCGAGACCCTGGACCCGCAGGCGGGCCGGACCGGCGGGCGGCCGGCCGCAAGACCCGGCGCAACGACGGGCGAAATTCTGGAAAGGAGACCGTGACCGTGCCGATCGAGAAGGTGACTACGGCTGAATTGCGGCGCATGAAGGCCGAAGGGCGGCCCATCACCATGCTGACGGCCTACGATTACCCCATGGCCCGCCTGGTGGATGCCGCCGGGGTGGACGTAATCCTGGTGGGCGATTCGGTGGGTAACGTGGTGCTGGGTTACACTTCCACCCTTCCGGTGACCATGGACGAGATGGTCCACCACGTGAAGGCCGTGGCCCGCGGTGTCACGCGGGCCATGGTGGTGGCCGACATGCCCTTCCTTTCGTACCAGGTGTCCACGGAGGAGGCCCTGCGCAATGCGGGGCGGTTCCTCAAGGAGGCCGAGGCCCAGGCCGTCAAGCTGGAAGGGGGCCGCGAGATCACCGACCGGGTGCGCGCCCTGGTGGCCGCCGGGATCCCCGTCATGGGCCACATCGGCCTGACACCCCAGGCGGTGCACCAGATGGGGGGCTACCGGGTGCAGGGCCGCGACGTGGCCACGGCGCGGAAGCTGCTCGACGACGCGCGGGCCCTGGAAGAGGCCGGCGCCTTCTCGCTGGTGCTGGAATGCGTGCCCGCTCCCCTGGCACGATTGATCACCGAGGAATTGACCATTCCCACCATCGGCATCGGCGCCGGGCCGGACTGCGACGGCCAGGTGCTGGTCACCCACGATTTGCTGGGGCTCTACGGGGGCTTCGCGCCCAAGTTCGTCAAGCGCTACGCCGAGCTGCACGGGGCCATCATTCGGGCTCTGGAAGAATACGTGCGGGAAGTGCGCGAGAGGAAGTTTCCCGGCCCCGAACACAGCTTTTCCATGCCGCAGGAAGCCGTCGACGAGCTCATGGCCCTGCGGGGGGGCGATTAGCATGGAGGTCTGCCAGACCGTAGCCGAGGTGCGGGCCGCGGTGCGCCGCCACCGGGAGCGGGGCGCAAAAATCGGCTTTGTGCCCACTATGGGTTACTTCCACGAGGGGCACCTGTCCCTGATGCGCAGGGCCCGGGCCGAGTGCGGGGCCGTGGTGGTCAGCATCTTCGTCAACCCCCTGCAATTCGGGCCCCGGGAGGATCTGGCCGAATACCCGCGGGATCTGGAGCGGGACCTGCGGATGGCCCGGGAGGTCGGGGTGGACGTGGTCTTCGCGCCCACCGAGGAGGAGATGTACCCGCCCGGCTACTGCACCTACGTCGAGGTGCTCGGACTGACGGAAAAGCTCTGCGGTCTGTTTCGGCCGGGGCACTTCCGGGGTGTGACCACAGTGGTCGCCAAGCTGTTCAACATCGTGCAGCCCGACGTGGCCTACTTCGGGCAGAAGGACGCCCAGCAGGCCGTGGTTATCCAGCGCATGGTGCGCGACCTGAACATGCCCCTGGAAGTGGTGGTGCTGCCCACGGTGCGCGAGGCCGACGGGCTGGCCATGAGTTCGCGCAACGTCTACCTCTCGCCCGAGGAGCGGCAGGCGGCCCTGGTGATTCCCCGCAGCCTGGCCCGGGCCGTGGAGGCCGTGAAGGGGGGCGAGCGCGACGTGGCGGCCCTGAGGGAAATGGTCCGCGGCATGATCGCGGCCGAGCCCCGGGCGCAAATAGATTATGTGGAAATCTACGGCTGGCCGGACCTGGAGCCCCTCACGGTGCTCACGGACCGGGCCCTGCTGGCGGTAGCGGTCCGGTTCGGGCGGGCCCGCCTCATCGACAACGTCGTGCTGGAGGTGTAGTCCGTGCTGATTCACATGCTCAAGGCCAAGATCCACCGGGCCACGGTGACCGAGGCCAACCTGCATTACGAGGGCAGCATTACGATAGACCAGGTCCTGCTCCGGGAGGCGGGCATTCTGCCCTACGAGAAGGTGCAGGTGGTAAACGTCACGACCGGAGCACGCCTGGAAACCTACGTGGTGGAGGGGCCGCCCCACTCGGGCACGGTCTGCATGAACGGCGGCGCCGCGCGGCTGGCCCACCCCGGCGACCTGGTGATCATCATGGCCTACGCCCTGCTGACACCCGACGAGGCCCGGGCCTTCAAGCCCCGGCTGGTGCTGGTGGACGGGAGCAACGCCATCAGGGAAATCCGTTAGGTTGACAATTATGTCCGGGGCCGCTAAAATGGACGTAAAAACCACATAAGGAGCCGACAACAGTTGCCGCGGAGCACAGCGGACCTGGCCCGCCTGGCGGACGAGGTACGGGAGTTAAAGGCCAGGCGCAACGCCGTCATTCTGAGCCACCTCTATCAGCGGCCGGAAATCCAGGACATCGCGGATTACGTCGGTGACTCCCTTGGTCTCTCGCAGAACGCGGCCCGCACCGAGGCCGAAGTGATCGTATTCTGCGGCGTGCACTTCATGGCGGAAAGCGCCGCCATCCTGTGTCCGGACCGCATCGTCCTCCTGCCGGAGGAGGACGCCGGTTGCCCGATGGCCGATATGGTCACGGCGGAGGACCTGCGGCGGCGCAAAGCCGAACTGGGCGACGTCATCGTGGTCTGCTACATCAATTCGTCGGCGGAAGTGAAAGCGGAAAGCGATATTTGCTGCACCTCCGCCAATGCCGTGAAGGTGGTGGACCGGATACCGCCGGACCGGCGTATTCTTTTTATCCCGGACCGCCACCTGGGCCACTACGTGGCGCGCAGGACCGGACGGGAACTCATCCTGTGGGAGGGTTACTGCCCCACCCACGAAAGGCTCACCGCCGCGGAGGTGCTGGCCGCGAAGCAGGCGCACCCCGGCGCGGTGGTCATGGTGCACCCCGAGTGCCGGCCCGAGGTCATCGACCTGGCCGACGTGGTGGCCAGCACCTCCGGTATGCTGCGCCACGCCCGGGAGAGCGGGGCCCGGGAATTTATCGTGGGCACCGAGACCGGTATCCTGCACCAGCTGCAAAAGCAGTGTCCCGGCAAGCGTTTTTACCCGGCCTCGGAGAAAATGGTCTGCCCCAATATGAAGGCCACCACGCTGGACAAGGTCAAACGGGCCCTGGAAACGCTGGAGCCGCGTGTTACCGTACCTTCCGACGTGCGCGCGCGGGCCCTGGCGAGTCTGGAGCGCATGCTGGAGATCACCTGAGCCGGCGGGCCGGTCCGGGCGCCCGGCTTGCGGGGGCGAAGGACCCTTGGCGGGAAGGTATCTGGTTAACTTCTCCACGTCGGAATTGCCCTGCCACGAATCCGAGTACCTGATTCTGGGAAGCGGCATCGCGGGCCTTTACACCGCCCTGGCCGCCCGACGTACCGGCGCGGAGGTGCTGGTGCTCACCAAGCGCACCGTGGAGGACAGCACCACGGACCAGGCGCAGGGCGGGATCGCCGCCGCCCTGGGAGACCAGGATTCCCCGGCCCAGCACCTGGCCGATACCCTGGAGGCCGGCGCGGGCCTGTGCGATGCCGAGGCGGTGGAGATCCTGGTGACTGAGGGCGTGGAGCGGGTCCGGGAGCTGGTGGCCCTCGGGGCGCGCTTCGACCGTGCCGGGGACGAGCTGGCCCTGACCAGGGAAGGGGCCCACAGCCAGCGCCGCATCCTGCACGCCAGGGGGGACGCCACCGGCGCCGAAATCCAGCGGGTGCTGACGCGCGTGGCCCGGGAGCACCGGGTGGAAATCCTGGAAAACCACTTCGTCGTGGACCTGCTGGTGCGGCAGCAGGTCTGCTACGGGGTCCTGGCCTGCGACGCCGAAGGCCGGCTCAAGGTCTTCTACGGGCGGGTGGTGGTGCTGGCCACCGGCGGCCTGGGGCAGATATACGCCACGAACACCAACCCGGCCGTGGCCACCGGCGACGGGGTGGCCATGGCCTACCGCGCCGGGGCCGAGGTCATGGACCTGGAATTCGTCCAGTTTCACCCCACGGCCCTGGCCCTGCCCGGCGCGCCGCGCTTCCTCATCTCCGAGGCGGTGCGGGGCGAAGGGGGGGTGCTGCGCAACGCCCGCGGCGAGCGCTTCATGGAGCGCTACCACCCCCTGGGGGAGCTGGCGCCACGGGACGTGGTGGTGCGGGCCATCCTGGCCGAAATGGAGGCCACGGGTGCGTCCCACGTTTTCCTGGACCTCACCCACCTGCCGCCAGACCAGGTACGCAGGCGCTTTCCCAACATAACCATGCGCTGCGCCCGAGTGGGGTTGGACGTCACCCGGGACCTGATCCCAGTGGCTCCGGCGGCCCATTACGCCATGGGCGGTGTCAGGACCAACCTCCACGGCGAAACCAGCATCCACGGGCTCTTTGCCTGCGGGGAGGTGGCGTGCGCCGGCGTGCACGGGGCCAACCGGCTGGCCAGCAACAGCCTTCTGGACGGGCTGGTTTTCGGCGGCCGGATCGTGCGGCGGGTGCAGGAACACCCGGCCGGCTACTCTCTGCGGCGTACGGCCCTGGGCTACGACAGGCTGGGGCCACCCGTGGATCGGCCCTGGGCCGCATTGCGCGCAGAAATACAGGGTATCATGGACCGCTACGTCGGTCCGGTGCGTCACGCTGCGGGCCTGGCCCGGGCTCTGGAGTTTTTCGACGCCTGGCGCGACCTGCAGGCGCACGCGGCCAGGACCTGCGAGGAAATGGAGGTCAGAAACATGCTCCTTGCCGGGGAACTGGTGACCCTGGGGGCGAGCATGAGGACCGAGAGCCGGGGTGGTCATTATCGCGTGGACTGTCCCAACAGCGAGCGGCGCTGGGAAAGGCACATCATCCTGCGGCGCCGCGGCGACCATTGACCTTTTTTCTGTGGTCCACCTGGTGCAAAGGGCCCTGGCGGAGGACGTGGGCCACGGGGACCTGACCACCGCGGCAGTGGTACCTCCCGGGACTAAGGCCCGGGCCGTGTTTGTGGCCCGGGAGAGGGGGGTGGTTGCCGGGTTGCCCGTGGCGGAGCTGGTGTTCCGGTGTCTGACCTCCGACGTCGAGTTCCGCACCCTGGTGCCGGACGGCCAGGAGGTGGCCGCCGGCGGTGTGCTCGCGGAGGTGGCGGGTAACGCCCGGGCCCTGCTCACCGGCGAGCGGACGGCCCTTAACTTCCTGCAGCGCCTCTCGGGGATCGCCACCTTAACGGCCCGGCTCGCGGCCCTGGTGAGGCCCTATGGCGTGCGGCTGGCGGACACGCGCAAGACCACCCCCGGGTTGCGGGTTCTGGAGAAGTACGCGGTGCGGGTAGGCGGCGGATACAACCACCGCTTCGGCCTGTACGACGGAGTGCTGATCAAGGACAACCACATCCGCCTGGCGGGCGGGGTACGACAGGCGGTGGCCAGGGTGCGCGGGTGCGCGCCCCACACCGTCAGGGTCGAAGTCGAGGTGGAAGACCTGGCCCAGGTGGCCGAGGCCCTGGAAGCCGGCGCGGACGCCATCCTTCTGGACAACATGGACCCGCCCACCATGGCGGAGGCGGTGCGCCTGGTAAAGGGGAAGTGTCTGGTGGAGGCTTCCGGCGGCATCAACGAGGAAAATATTGAAGCGGTTGCGCAGACGGGAGTGGACGTGATTTCGGTGGGAGCCCTCACCCATTCGGCGCGTGCCCTGGACATCAGCATGGAAATTCAGGGGTGGTCCGAGGCATGAAGGACGCCATCCTGTCGAGGTTGCGCCACGGAAATTTCATCTCGGGCGAAACGTTGTGCCGTCAGCTGGGCGTGACCCGTACGGCGGTCTGGAAATGGGTGCGCGCCCTGCGCGAGGAAGGATACAAGATCGAAGGGCGCCCGCGGCTGGGCTACCGCCTGGTCGGCGTGCCGGACCGTCTTTACCCCGAGGAAGTACGGCGCGGGCTCCACACCACCACCCTAGGCAGGCGTATCGTCTACTATCACTCTTTGCCGTCGACCAACGACCGGGCCAAGGAACTGGCCCGGGACCACGCGCCCGAGGGCACGGTGGTGGTGGCCGAGGTGCAGACCCGGGGGCGGGGCCGCCTGGGACGGCAGTGGTTTTCCCCGGAGGGAGGGGGGCTCTGGTTTTCGGTCATCCTGCGTCCCACCCTGGCACCGTCTGAATTGCCCCAGATTACTTTGCTGGCCGCCGTGGCCGGGGCGCGGGCCGTCCACCGCGCGACGGGCCTGGTGCCCGGGATCAAGTGGCCCAACGACCTTTTGCTCGCGGGCAGGAAATTCGCCGGGATCCTCACCGAACTGCACGCCGAGGCCGACCGGGTGGACCACCTGGTGCTGGGCTTGGGCCTGAACGCCAACATTCCCGCAACTGCCTTTCCCGAGGAACTGCGCGCCGCGGCCACCTCCCTGCAGGCCGAACTGGGAAGGCCGGTGGACCGCGTGGCGTTGTTCCGGGTTTTGCTTCAGGAACTGGAAATCTGGTACCGCCGGTGGGCGCGTACGGGCTTCGCACCGGTGAGGTCCGAGTGGTACCGGTGGAACGTGACCCTGGGTCGGCCGGTTGCCGTGCGTACCGCGGGCACCGAAATGGTGGGTTGGGCCGAGGACCTGGACGAGGAGGGTGCCCTGCTGGTCCGCCTGGCCACGGGAAGGCGGCGGCGGGTGGTGGCCGGAGAGGTTACCTTTCTGAGGGAAGTGGGCGCTTTGAGACCGGTTGACCCCGCTGAGGAGTGAGGGCCCGTGTTGCTGGTAATGGACGTGGGTAACACCAACATTGTGGTGGGCGTGTTCGAAGGCCAGCAACTGGTGGCCCACTGGCGCCTGTCCACGGAAAGGCAGCGGACCGCGGACGAGTACGGGCTGACGCTGCGCCAGTTGCTGGCCTGCGCCCGCATTCCGCAGGGGGCCGTGGACGCCGTGGTGATTTCCTCGGTGGTCCCCCCTTTGATGCCGGCCCTTGAGCAGATGAGCCTGAGGTATTTCGGGGTGACACCCCTGGTGGTGGGCCCCGGGATCAAGACCGGCCTGGCCATCAGGTACGACAATCCCCGGGAGGTGGGGGCGGACCGCATAGTCAACGCCGTGGCGGGCTATACATTGTACGGGGGACCGTTGATCATCGTCGATTTCGGTACGGCCACCACCTTTTGCGCCATTTCGGAACGCGGCGAGTATTTGGGGGGCGCCATCGCCCCCGGAATAAGCATTGCCGCCGAGGCCCTCTTCGCCAGGACGGCAAAATTGCCGCGGGTAGAGGTTGTGAGGCCCCCGGCCGTAATCGGAAAGAATACGGTGCACAGCATGCAGGCGGGTATCCTTTACGGCTTCGTGGGACTGGTCAAGGAGATCGTGCAGCGCATGAAGCAGGAATTGGGGGGTACCCCCAAGGTGCTGGCCACCGGCGGTCTGGCGGAATTGATTGCCGGGGAGACCGATATAATTGATCGGGTGGACCCCCTGCTGACCCTGACGGGGTTAAGGCTGATCTATGAGCGCAATAAGGCTTGAGCCGCGCGTCTTCAAAGGCCGGGGAGTGGAACTGGTGAGCCCGGTGGTGGCCGCGCCTATGGCGGGCTACTCTGACCGGGTTTTCAGGTTTTTGGCCTACGAGGCCGGTTGCGGTCTGGCCTTCACGGGCATGCTCAACGCCCGCGCGGTACTGGCGGGCGCCTTCGACCCCCGGGAAATCCTTGTGGAGGGCGGCCCGGTGGCGGTGCAGATCTTCGGGAGCGACCCGGAGCTGATGGCCCAGGCGGCAGAGAGACTTGTGGAACTGGGGGCCGCGGTGGTGGACGTGAACATGGGCTGTCCGGCCCCCGACGTGGTGAAGACCGGCGCCGGCGTGGCCCTCATGCGCAACCCCGCACGGGCGGCGGCCGTGGTGCGGGCCGTGGCCGCTCGGGTGCCGGTGCCCGTGACGGCTAAAATGCGCCGGGGCTGGGCCCCGGGGTTCCCCGAAGCGGTGGAGGTGGCGCGGGCGGTCGAGGCGGCCGGGGCGGCGGCCGTGACGGTCCACGCCAGGTACGGCACCGAGTTTTTCCGGGGTCGTGCGGATTGGGACGTGATTCGGCAGGTCAAGGAGGCGCTCCACATCCCCGTGGTGGGCAACGGGGACGTGGGCAGCCCGCAGGAGGCGGCCCTCATGATGGAGCTGACGGGGTGCGACGCCGTGATGATCGGGCGCGGGGCCATTGCCGATCCCACGCTGCTGCGGCGTACCGTGCGCTACCTTACCCGCGGGGAACTGGAGCCGGAGCCGGACCCCGTGCAGCGCCTGGAGGAGGCCCGGCGTCACTTAAGCCTGGCGGCACGGCACCTGGGCGTAAAGGGCGTGGCCTGCCTGAAAAGGCACCTGGTCAGATACCTGCGGGGCTTCCCGGGCGCCGCCGCTTTAAGGGCCCGCATCGCCGGGGCCGCCTCGTGGCCCGAGCTGGAGGCCATCCTTGACGGCCTTCCCCGCGGGGAGGCGGCAGACGCTTAACCGGGATCCGGATTTTCCGGCGAGATTTAGGGAGGTATCGCCGTTGGGCCGCTTCGCCTTTATGATTCACCCCCTGACCACCGAGGACGTGGCCCGCAAGTTTCCCTGGGCCAGGCATCTGCCAGCGGGCCTGGTGGAAGGGGCGCTGCGCCTGCTGCCGCCCATGAAGCTGGCCACCATCAGGGGCTTACGCTCGCCCCACGGCGAGGCCGAAGGGTGGTTCGTTTCGTGCCCCCTGACGGCGCGGCAGATGATGACCCTGCCGACCTCGTACGTGGTCGACAAGATCGTGGCTTCGGGCCGGCTGGCGGAGAAGCTGGGAGCCCAGATCCTGGGCTTAGGGGCCTTTACCAAGGTGGTGGCCGACGCTGGCGAAACGATCGCGAGCCGGCTCAGTATACCCGTCACGACGGGTAACAGCTACACGGTGGCCACGGCCCTGGAGGGAACCCGAGAGGCCAGCCGTCTGATGGGGCACGACCTGGGTGCGGCGCAAGTGGTCGTGGTGGGGGCCACCGGGGCCATAGGCCGCGTGTGCGCCGAGGTGCTGGCCCGGGAGGTCAGGTATCTGACTTTGGTGGCCAGGGAAAGGAGCAGGCTGGAGGAACTGGCCCAACACCTGTTGCGGGAAACCGGGCTGGCCGTGCGGATTTCGTCGGACATACGCGAGGCCCTGGCCGATGCGGACGTGGTCATCACGGTGACCAGTGCCCTGGAGGCGGTGATCGAACCCGAATACTTAAAGCCGGGAGCCGTGGTGTGCGATGTCGCCCGACCGCGGGACGTCTCAAGGCGGGTGGCGGAATTGAGGGACGACGTGTTGGTGATCGAGGGAGGCATCGTGCGGGTTCCCGGGGGCGCCACCTGGAAGTTCAATTTCGGTTTTCCTCCCGGTCTGGTCTACGCCTGTATGGCCGAGACAATGGTGCTGGCCATGGAAGAGCGTTTCGAGAGCTTTACCCTCGGTCGTGAGCTGACCGTGGCGCAGGTGCGGGAGGTGGCCGAGCTGGCACGCAAACACGGCTTTACGCTGGCAGGATTCAGGGGCTTCGAGCGACCCATAACGATGGAGGAGATCGAGCGCATCCGCGAGCGGGCCGCCAGGCGTCTGCGCGGCCGAACTTGACAAAGGCCGCTTTATTCCTTATAATTTTAGCCAAAGTTAAGAGTTGGGTGAACGGGGTTTTTTTCTTTTCACGAAATCAGCATGGGGAGACGAAACCATGAAGGACAGAAGGGAAGTTATCCTGACCCGTGCCGGATTGCGAAAGCTGGAGGAGGAACTCGAATATCTGAAGTCCATCCGCCGCCGGGAGGTGGCGGAGCGCATCAAAGAGGCCATGGGTTTCGGCGATCCGTGGGAGAATCCCGAATATGACGACGCCAAGAACGAACAGGCCTTTATTGAAGGGCGCATTTTGACGCTGGAAAAGATGCTACAGAGTGCTCGGGTCATAGACGAAGAAAGCGTCGGAACCGAGGAAGTCACGGTCGGATCCAGAGTACGTTTGCTTGATCTGGGCGACGGCCGTGAGGTAGAATACACCATTGTGGGGTCCATGGAAGCAGATCCTGGAGCCAAAAAGATCTCGAACGAGTCCCCCGTGGGAAAGGCCATCCTTGGCCGTACCAAGGGCAGCATAGTGGAGATCAAAGTGCCGGCCGGTACCATCAGGTACAAGATCCTCGACATATCCCGGATAGTTAGTTGATATTGTTGGTGGAGGAAAGGGATGCTTGACGCTGAAATTGGTGAAGTTGTACGTGTTCGCCTTAAGAAGTTGGAGCGCCTTCTGGCGCGCGGGATTCAACCTTACGGCGGCAAGTATCTACGTACCCACACCAGTAAGGAAGTAAAGAACGACTTCGCAGCACTTGAAGGAAGTACGGTGAGCATCTGCGGCCGTATCGTCTCGAAGAGGGTTCACGGTAAGGCAAGTTTCGCGACCTTGCAGGACGGCGAAGGGCAGATCCAGATTTACCTGCGCATGGATGGCGTGGGAAGCGCACTTTACGCCTTCTTTGTTGATGATCTCGATATCGGGGACATAATAGGGGCCCGCGGGACGGTTTTCAAAACCAGGCGCGGGGAAATAACCGTCGAAGTGGCCGAAATGCAACTGCTGGCCAAGTCACTGCGGCCTTTGCCGGAGAAGTGGCACGGCTTGAGGGACGTGGAGCTGCGGTACCGGCAGCGTTATCTGGACCTCCTGGTTAATGCGGAAAGCCGGCAGGTCTTTTTGTTGCGCAGCCGGATTCTGAGCGCCATCCGTGCTTTCCTGGATGCCCGGGGTTTTATCGAAGTGGAGACACCCATGATGCATCCCATTCCCGGGGGGGCCGCGGCCCGGCCCTTCGTCACCTACCACAACGCCCTGGATATGCCCCTTTACTTACGCATCGCGCCCGAACTGTACCTGAAGCGCCTGCTGGTGGGCGGCTTCGAGAACATTTACGAGATCAACCGCAACTTCCGGAACGAAGGGATCTCGGCCAAGCACAACCCCGAGTTCACCATGCTGGAACTCTACCAGGCCTACGCCGACTACGAGGACATGATGGACCTGACCCAGGAGCTCATCTGCTGGGTGGCCGAACGGGTGCTGGGTACGTGGACCATTCCGCACGACTCCGTAACCGTCGATCTGACCCCTCCCTGGCCGCGCATCGCCATGCTGGAGGCGGTGAGGAAATATGCTGGCGTGGACCTGGCAGGTGCTACGGCGGCCGAAGCGCGGGAGCTGGCCCGGACCGTGGGGGTGGAGGTGCCGCCCGGGGCCTCCTGGGGCCAGGTCCTGAGCGAGGTCTTCGAAAAGAGGGTGGAGGAGCAGCTCCTCCAGCCCACCTTCGTGCTGGACTACCCGGTGGAGACCTCGCCTCTGGCCAAGCGCAAGGCCGAGGCCCCGGAACTCACCTACCGCTTCGAGCTGTTCATTCTCGGCCGGGAGGTGGCCAACGCCTTTTCGGAACTGAACGATCCCCTGGACCAGCGGGAGCGCTTTCTGGAACAGATGCGCCGGCGGGAGGAGGGGGACGAGGAAGCCCACATGATGGACGAGGACTTCCTGCAGGCCCTGGAATACGGTATGCCGCCCGCCGGGGGCCTGGGGATCGGCATCGACCGGCTGGTCATGGTGCTGGCGGGCGCCCAGTCCATAAGGGACGTGATCCTTTTTCCCCTGCTCAAGCCCCGCCCCTAAATCTCCCTTGACTGGGCTGCGGGGTTGTGGTAACATTATAGATGCGAGGCACCGATCCTTGAAAACTGAACAGTGGCGCTTGCGGGTGTTCAACCTTGCGCATGCAGGTTTCGGATAACGACGGAGAGTTTGATCCTGGCTCAGGACGAACGCTGGCGGCGTGCCTAACACATGCAAGT
>Ga0272449_1001538_pt1 | contig 23381 bp, 19 predicted proteins | sample YNPCB0241_FD_198679 | JGI IMG/M metagenome (GOLD analysis project Ga0272449, IMG submission 198679) | Hot spring sediment microbial communities from Yellowstone National Park, WY, United States - YNP-CB-024-1 | ecosystem: Environmental > Aquatic > Thermal springs > Hot (42-90C) > Sediment... | reverse complement strand
GGGCGGAGGCGACGCGCACAGTGCGCGAACTCGGGCTGGAGTTCTTGAGACGAGCCGACCTGGACGATCGATTGGTTCCGTGTGTGGTGCTGACGGAAGCGACGCCGCGTGGACTCGCAGAGTTTTGCGCTCGTGGACCGGAATCTGCAGCGCTAGTGGAACGGCTGCTGGCGGACACCTCGCTGATGCGCCAGATGTTGGCGGCGGATGGTGCCAAGAAGGGGCGCTATGGCGATGCGATGCGGATCTACACGGCCATTCTGAGCGCCAGTCCACGGGCCTCGACCGGCGCTTTGCAACGGTTGGCATTGGCGATCGCGTTGGAGCATGCCGAGCCCGTGGCTCAGAAGAATCCGGCCGCCGCGACGAATGCGCCGCCGACCGTGGATCCGGTGCGCCGGTATCTTGCGTACGAGCGAGCCTATCTCAACGGCGAGCTGGATCCGAACTTTGATCGGCTCGACACATGGGAGTACCGGATGGTGGTGGATGGCGACGAGCCGGATGAGATTGCGGCCTGGGGCCGCACGATGCTAAGGAACTACCGTCCGGACCACATCCTAAATCCGGATCTGCGCTGGCGGTACGTGGGGTTGGTGAAGTCCGAGATCCCCTATGGGTCGCAGAACGTGAAGTATGACCGACCCGATCTTCAGCTCTACCAGAACATCCTGATGAACGGCGGCGTGTGTGGGCGCCGGGCGTTTATGGGTCGGTTCTTGCTGCGGTCGTTCGGCATTCCCACTACGGCGCGCCCCCAGCGCGGCCACGCGGCATTGGCCCATTGGACGCCGAACGGCTGGGTGGTGTGCCTCGGTGCCAATTGGGGGTGGGGTTGGACCCACACCATCTACGGCAGGGATGTGGACTTTCTAGCGGCGACCCAAGCACGGGCGCTCGGGAAAGATTTTGAACGCGTGTTGCGAGCACGATGGATCGGTCGTGTATTGGGTGAACGGCCAGTCTACGGGTTGGAAGGCGAACCCCCACAGTTCTGGCATGCTGTGGCGCTGTACTGGCAACGCGCCATGATCGAGACGGCAGCTGCTCGAGCGTTGGATGCAGTGGGCCAGGATGTGGCGGAATCCGACGATGGCAAGGAAGACCACGTGGTGGCCGCGGCCCCGAGCGTTCCGGCGGCCGCTCGGAAAGTTCGCGTGGAGAAAGACGGAACGCTGGTCGTGCCGGCCGTGGCGTGCAGTCGGCCGGCCAACGGGTCCGAGAAGGTCCGTTTTTTGAAGACGCTCGAAGGGGGATACGTGCTGCACTACAGCCGGCTCGGCAACCCTGAGCCTTTCGAATATGAGTTGGACGTGCCCGCGGCGGGGCGGTACCAGCTTCGCGCGGCCGTGGTCACGCCAAGCTGGAAGCAGGAGTTAACTCTTGTGGTCACTGGCGCGGGGCAGCCAGTCCAGATTCCGCTGCCCTTTACGGTGGGCTTGTGGGGGGTGAGTGATCCCGTGACCGTCGAGTTGACTCAAGGTCGCAATGTCTTGCAGTTCGTCCGGAATCACGAACACCTGCGTGGGGTGACGATTCGGGAGTTCACTCTCACGCCGGTGCGTTGAGGGGTTCGGCAAGTGAACCAAAGGAGAGAATCATGAAGCAAATTCAGCGGTACGGTGCCACGCGATGCATGCTCGCGGCTTGCTTGGGATTGGCCGCGACGGCGGCGGATACCCAGCGGGAAATCGTCCGGCCCGACGGCCAACCGGCGAACATGTCCAAACCGGTCAAGGTGTTCATCCTGTTGGGACAGTCCAACATGTTGGGGTTCGGACACGTCAGCCCCGAGGATAAGGAGGGTACGCTGGAGCACGCGGTGCGGAAGAAGGGCATGTACAAGTTCATGGTGGATGATCCAGGGCGTTGGGTCGAACGCCACGATGTGCGCTATGTGCAAGTCATGCCGGGTCGGGGCGGCATGAAGGTCGTGTACAGCGGATGGTTGACCGTGCCAGGGAAGTTCATTGGTCCTGAGCAGGGAATCGGGCACGTCATGGGTCAAATTCACGACGAGCCGGTGTTGATCCTGAAGTCCTGCATCGGTAACCGTAGTTTGGGATGGGATCTTCTGCCGCCGGGAAGCCCGCGTTACGAGTTCGAAGGCAAACTCTATGCCGGCTATCGAGAGTCCCCCATGTCGTGGGACAAAGGCACCGAGCCCAAGCCGATCAACTGGTATGCCGGCAAGCAGTACGACGACGACGTGGCCAATGCGAAGGCCGTGTTGGCGGAGCTGGAGAAATACTATCCGGGGGCGAAGAAGTACGAGATTGCGGGGTTCTTCTTCTGGCAGGGCGAAAAAGATCGTGGTGTGAAGGCGCACGCCGCGCGGTATGAAACCAACCTTGTAAACTTCATCCAGGCTCTGCGCCGCGATTTCAATGCTCCCAAGGCGCCGTTCGTCCTCGGGACATTGGGCGACATCAAGAAGGGGGTGGGCGGCAACGATGGGATGATTCTCGAAGCCCAACTGGCTGTGGATGGCCAGACGGGGAAATACCCTGAGTTCCGTGGCAACGTTGCGACGGTGTACACCCACCCGCTCTGCCGCGGTGGGGGGTCGAATGCCCACTACGGCGGCAACGCGGAAACCTACATGGATGTGGGGATCGCCATGGGATGGGCCATGGCCAACTTGCTCAAGCGCTGAGTCTCGGGGATCCGTTCTTCGCACGGTTTGGAAAGGCCGGCAGGAATTTGCCGGCCTTTGCCGTTTCGACGCTCCCAGTTGGCTCGCAGTGTCGAGCAACCGGGTCTTCCGCCCCGCGGTGCATCAAAGTCGTCCGTGTGGCTGGACAACGATGCCCCGAACGGACTATATCGTTCGCTGGACGTCGGGAGCCAAGCGGTATGAGCTGGGTCACATTCGCGTGGGAACGTGCGTCGGACGGCGTGTGGGCGGTCCGAGGTCGGCGCTCGTTGGGAGGTCGGATGGACTTTGCTTCGGTGTCGCTCCCGGGCGGCGAGGACTCAACCGACCCCTGGGCGCAATGGGTAGCGACGACACGAGCCGTTCCCGCACGAGTTCGTTTGACGATCGCGCCATTTCCCTCGGACCGCGCCGTAGTGCGACGGATTTCCATTCCGCTGTCGTCCGAACGTCGCGCGAAACGAGTGGTGGGTTCATTGCTCGATGTGCACCTGCCGTTTCGGCTCGAGGACGCCGTGTGGCGTGCCGTGGAGTTCGGCCGCACCGAGCAGAGCGAACTGTTCGCCTTGTGCGTGGCGACGCCGCGAAGCGTCGTGGAGGGAGTTCTCAGTGAATGGCGTGCCACGGGGATGGACCCAGTAATTCTGGACCCGGAAAGCTTGGCGTTGTGGCATGGCGCGTGGCATGAGGTCGGTCCGGTCGAACCCAGCACTCGGCGGATCGTTGTCCACGCCACGCCCGATCGTTGGGTCGCGGCGGTGGGGGATCGATACGGTCTTCGGTCGGTTTCGGTCCTTCGGGAAGTACCGGGCGATGCAGCCGCCTGGCGCGAGCGGCTTCGGTCATGGTGGGCTACGCTGCGAGCTGCGGGGCGCGTGCCGCTGGAGTGGGTGTGGAGTGGACATCCTGCGACGCAATTATCCAGATGGCGATGCGAACTGGAGGAAGAGTGGAGCTCAATCGGAATGGTTGCGCGCTCCTCCGAAGTTGCAGCACCGGAATGGTTTCTACCGCGTGCGCTAGCTCGTCGCGCTTTGGACGGTACGGCGTGGGAGGCCAACCTTCGAGATGCCGATCTTGCCCAAGCGGAATGGGCCGCCGCGCGGCGGCGTGACCTGGCGGTCACTTCTGCGGCGACCGTGTTGGTCGCGGCAATTTGGGGGGGGGTGGTGGGGTGGGATTTTGCCCGCGTGCGAGCACTGGAACTCCAGTTGAATGCGGAGATTGCCGCGGAAGCTCGCCGAATTGGGCAATTATCGCGGGTCGTTCCTGGCCAGGAGGTGCGGCAAGCTCGAGAAGCCGTGCGGGAGCGCCTCGCACGTTGGCAGCCCCTGGACCGATTGTTTCAACCCTCACAGCTCGCCAATCTATCCGGTGTGTTGCGCCAGGCGGGAGGGTCTCAGTTGACCTTGTACGCGGTGGAGTTGAGCGACGACCGGGTGCGAATCGAAGGATCCGGACCCGACCGGGACGGCGTTCAGCAACTGGCCGGACTGCTGCAGTTGCTTGGCTTTCGCGTGCGAGTGGAAACCTCACCGCCCGTGGCCGGGCACGAAGGAGTTTCGTTCGTCGTGGAAGGGGCGCGAGGATGAATCTTCCACGCGGTTTGGAAGTGTGGATGATCGGCATCGCTGCCCTCGGGGTGGCCACCGCTGCATGGGTGTCCGTGGGATGGTGGGCCGCGGTGCGTCCCACCCGCATGGTGCGGATTCGGGACTTGGCGAGAGCCAAGACCGAACTGGCTCAACTGGACCAGGACGCCCGGCGGTTCGATCCTCACTGGCGCGCCATCGAGGCGATCGGGCATGGCCCCCCCCCGCTGCTGGAGCTCTTTGCACAGGCCGTGCCGGGAGTACCCGCCCCCGTAGTGTCGGGCGAACAACGGCAACCACTCGACGATCGGTGGGAATGGCGGCGGGTCGAATTGGCCTGCCCAGAAATTCCTTTGGATAGTCTCATCGCGTTCGCTCACACCTGTTCGACATTGCGTCCCCCTTGGCGTGTCAGCCGGTTGCGCATCGAGCCGCTGGATGTCGGCTCCACGCGTGCGCGTGCGATGCTGACGCTGGAGAGTGTCATGCCTCGAAGCGGAGGCGCTGGACGATGAGCGGCGAGCCGTCCACCTTGCTCGTCAATATGCCGAGTGGTCCCCGCATCATCCCGGCTCGTGGGTGGTCGCCGAGCCATCTCGATCTCATCCGTGCGCTGGTCGCACGGGAACTCAAGGGACGATATAAGGGCTCGGTGCTGGGATTTCTGTGGGCAGTGATTGTGCCGCTCTTCATGGCCGGGATCTACGTGGTATTCCTGAGCTTGCTCATGGGGCGCGGTCTCTCGGTCGAGCGAATCATCGTTGGTGTGTTCGCATGGCAATACACCGCCCAGTGCGTGATGGCCGGGTTGAACTCCATCACCGGAAACGGTCCATTGGTCAAGAAGGTGTTGTTTCCGCGCGGATTCTTGCCGCTCTCGGCCGTGCTGGCCCAGTTGGTTAACTACGCGCTCAGCTTGGCGGTGCAATTCGGAGTGTTGGTCCTGCTCAGCTTACGGGGAGGGCCGGGCGTGGATGCGGATGTTCTTGCGCTGCCACTGGTGGTGCTTTGGCAGACCGGTCTCAATCTCGGTCTGGCGCTGTGGTTGGCGGCGGCCCAAGTGCATTTTCGCGACACCCAGCACTTAGTCGGGGTGGCGTTGAGCGCTTGGTTTTTCGTGAGCCCCGTCATGTACGACTTGGAGTGGGTTCGGCCGGTGATCGAGGCCTACCCGTGGGTCGAGCACGCGGTTTGGTTGAACCCCGTCACACCGATTCTCGCAGCCGCTCGGGCCTGTTGCATCCGAGGTCTCGATTGGAAGCCACCGCCGGCGGGATGGGTGGGGCTGCTCTGGACGCCTCTGATCCTGGGGCTGGGCATCCTGGTGTTTCGCCGTGCCCAGCGGCATTTCGCTGACTTGTTGTGAGGGCCCCCAACGTGAGCTCCACAGAGATCGCCATTGCCGCAGTAGGCTTGGGCAAGCGCTATCGGGTGCGCGGCTTAGCTCCGCCCACGCTTTGGACCCGGCTGGCATCCTTGGGGCGGCGTCGGCCGGCCGAGTTTTGGGCGTTGCGCGACGCGACGTTTGAAGTGCCCCGCGGTCGCACCATCGGCGTCATCGGCCCCAATGGCGCCGGCAAGAGCTCGCTGCTGGGGCTGGTCGCCGGAACGATCACTCCCACGTGTGGCCGCGTGGAAACCCGCGGACGCATTTGCTCCCTGCTCGAGCTCGGCGCGGGCTTCCACCCCGACCTCACCGGACGAGAGAACGTGTTCCTGAACGCGGCCATTCTAGGGATTCCCCGCCAGGAGGTGCGACGCCGCTATGAGCGCATCGTGGACTTCGCGGGGCTGGCAGAGTTCATGGATGAACCGGTGCGCCATTACTCGAGCGGGATGTACGTGCGGTTGGCCTTCGCCGTCGCCGCAGAATCGGATCCGGAGGTGCTCCTCGTGGACGAGGTTCTGGCCGTAGGGGACGTGGCATTCCAGTTGAAATGCCTCGACCGCATTCGGACCTTACAGCGCCAAAACCGAACGATCTTGTTCGTCTCGCATGCGTTACAAACTGTGGAAGAGTTTTGTCATGAGGCCTGGCTGCTGCACCATGGCAAGATTGTAGCCCGTGGGGAACCCCCGGAGGTCATTTTGCGCTACATTCGCGAGTACATGGGCGAAGGAGGGCCCGTATTCACCCAGGAGTTCGGTACGCGCGAGGCCGAGATCCTCGACGTGACCTTTCGGGACGAAGCGGGGCACGAGACGGGCGTGTTCGAAACTGGTCGGCCCATGCACGTGGAGATCCGCTGGCGGGCGCACCGGCGGCTGGAACGGCCGGTGTTTGGTTTCTCCATCAAAACCGCCAACGGCTTGTACGTGTTCGGCAGCAACACGCAGATTGCGCACGTGCCCATCGAGGCCATCGAGGGCGAGGGGGTGACGCGGTTAACCATTGCGCCGTTGACGCTCATGAGCGGGCAATATCTGCTGTCGCTGTCGATTCACTCGTGGGATCACGCTCAGCAGTACCACCGGCGCGAGGACTGGTACCCGTTTGCCGTGCGCAACACGACGGGCGCGCTGGGAGCGTTCTTCTTGCAGACCCATTGGAGCGTGACATCGTAACCCATGCCCCACATGGGCCCCGAGCCCGCGCGCAAATCGGTCGCGGTCCGGAGCCTTGCTGGATGTGCGAGAAGACCCCACGAGGGATGCGATGGCTTCCTCGGCCAGCGAGCACCACCGGGGCTCGGGTCGGCGGCGCTCCATACGAACGCCGCGTCGATTCGGGTCAGTTCTCCCGTTGCATTCCGAGCCTTGCATGAACGCGCACGCAGGCTAGAAAACTTGCTCGGGTTGAGCAGGCTGGAGATACTCGGAGGCATGGGCAGCAACCGCGAGCTCCACGGTCAGGAGCCCCAGACCGGTGATCGGTCTTGAGACCACCTCGGTTCTCGCGTAGCGTGGAGGCCATGCGACTGCAACTGCAACGACCCTTGGTGGTGTTCGACATCGAGGCGACCGGCTCGAACTGGGAGTGGGACCGAATCATTGACCTGGCCGCCATTCGATTGGAACCCGATGGCCGCCAAATCGAAGCCTATTTCCGGTTCAATCCGGAGGTGCCCATTCCGGCCGAAGCCACTCGCATCCACAACATCCGTGACGAAGATGTTGCCAATGCCCCGAAGTTCCGGGATCGGGTGGCCGAGGTGGAGGCGGTGTTCCGCGACGCCGACCTCGCGGGGTTCAACATCTGGCGATTTGACGTGCCGATTCTTCGGCAAGAGTTCAAGCGCGCCGGGTGGACCTTCGAGATGGCGGGCCGTCGCCTGGTCGACGCGCAGAGGATCTTTCATCTCAAAGAGCGGCGGGACCTTTCCGCGGCGGTTCGGTTCTATCTCGGCCGCGAGCATGCGGGCGCGCACGGAGCGATGGCCGATGCGAAAGCCACGCTGGAGGTTTTGTTGCGGCAGCTGGAAGTCTACAAGGACCTCCCCACCACACCCGAAGGCTTGGAGCAGTTTTGCTTTCCGCCGACGCCGGGCCAAGTGGACCGAGCTGGACGCGTGGCGCGAGATGCCGATGGGGAACTGGTGCTGGCGTTTGGGCGGTACCGGGGCCGCCGGTTGCGTGAGATGGCTGCGGAAATGGAAGGACGGCGATATCTAGAGTGGATGCTGCGCCAAGAGTTCGGCCCGGAGGTCATGGAACTTGTGCGCAGCGCTTTGGAAGGGCGCCTCCAAGAACCGGCGCGGCCGGACTCAACGAACGGCGGATGATCCAAGGTCCTCCGGCCCGGTGTACCGGGCGGCCAGGATGGTCAGATCGTCGTCCAGCGGATGTCCGCCGCAAAAGCGCCGAACGCGGTCTTCGAGGGCGGCGACGACGCTGTGAGGACCCAACGCACCGGCCAGCACGACGGTCTCCAGGGCTCGATCTTCCCCAAACATTTGCCCTTCGTCGTCCTGCGCTTCGGTCAATCCGTCGGTATACATGACCCACAGATCCCCGGGTTGAATTTCGACATTGAGCTCCTCGAGCGCGCTTTCGAACAAGTCCGGTCCACCCAATCCGATGGCGACGCCCGGTGGATCCAGTCGCGTGAGGCCGCGTTCGGATGGGCGAAACAGCACAGGCGCGTCATGGCCTGCACGGGCCACGCTCAACCGTCCAGTGCTCACATCCAACACCATGTAGACGGCCGTGATGAACATGTCCTCGCCCAGATCCGCCGACACGACCCGGTTGAGCCCGCAGAGTACTTTGGCGGGGCTCGTGCAGCCCGGAGCGATCGCCCGCAGGACGCTGCGGCAGACGGACATCAGTAAGGCACCACTGACGCCCTTGCCGGAGACGTCCGCAATCGCCAGCCCCACATGTCGGTCGTCCACCTCGATCACGTCGTAGTAGTCGCCGCCGACTTGCTGGGCCGGACGGTTAATGGCGGCCACTTCGATGCCGGGCCGACGGGGCAGTTCACGGGGCAAAAGCGCCTGTTGGATTCTGCGCGCCACGGCCAGGTCGTGGTCGAGTCGGCGCTTGGCGTCTAGCTCCTCGCGCAACAGCGAGTAGTGCAACGACACGGACGCTTGATCGGCCAAGGCTTGGAGCAAGTCAAGATCGCTCGGGGTGAACGGTTGGCCATCCACCCGGTTGACGGCCACCAACACGCCCATCACGCGCTGATGAAACCGCATGGGAACGGCAATCAACGAGCGGATGCGCAGCGGAGCGGGACCATGCCGAGGCACGGCGGGGTCGCGTTCGGCGTCGCGGATCAATCGGGCGCTTCCCAACCGTGCCACCTCGCCCACCGGCCCTTCGCCGATTCGAATGCGTTCGGCTCGCACGATCCGTTCCACCGCCGCGGAAAGACTTCCTTCTCCTTGCGGGGCCTTCTCAACGGTCATCAAGATCGGTGGTGCCACCCCACACACCGCCCGAGCGCGGAGGTGCAAACCGTCGGGTTCTTTGAGGTACACCGTTCCTGCGGCGGCGCCGCTCGTTCTCAGCGCGTAGAACAGTACTTTTTCCAGCAGTTCGTCCGTGGCGACATCGTCGCTTTCCGAAAATACTTCGGCCACATCGTGCACGAACCCGAACATCACTTCGCGTTCCCGACGCAAGGCCTCCAGCGCGCGACGGCACCGGAGGTACCTCCGAATCAGAAACAACCCCAGGAGGCTGCCGAGCAGTAGCAAGCCCGCGGCGATCCAATCCATCCACGCGTGGAGGACCGGCACGTCACTCATGGTGAGACCACCTCACCGCCGGCGCTCCGTTGTGCCTGCTCGCGCACGAACTCGATCACGTCTCGGAAACGTTCGCGATTTTCCGGATCGAGCTCCGCCAGGGTTTCGTGAGCTTCGAGAATGGCGGAGGCCGCCTCGCGGCCCGACACGCGGTTCAAATCCGCTAGAGAAGAGCCGCGCACGCACGCCGCGCCGGATACGAAGGTGACGCAACGGTCCAACCCCAACGTCGTCATCACCCGCGTGATCCGCTCGTTCGCCCCCGCCACGCAGACTTGTCCGCCGTGTTGGCGAAGACGTGCGGCCAACCCCGCCAGCAAGCCTAGGAAGGTGCTGTCCAAGTTCTCGCACTGGGACAAGTCCACCAAGGCGAAGGTCACCCCGCGGGCGACGGCCAACTGAATGAAGTCTCGCATCGGGGGGCCGAAGTTCAACGAACCTCGTCCTACGACTCGAATCTGTGCCTCGGAGCCCTCGATGGCCACCAACACTCGATCTTGCGACGGATTCACCATGGAATGGAATGTCTGCTCAGCTCTGCAGGGGGGTGAATGGATTGGCGTGGGCCTCCAGAAATTCGCGCGCGCCACGGTTCGGCGGGCCGCGACAGGAATCGCCACGGCAGGGACACGGCATGCTCATGGATTTGTCCTGGGCTCTCCTTCCAGTTGTCGGGCGGCCAGTTCGCGGGCATGCCTCACGACCGCCTCGAGCTCCACCACCGCGCCCTGATTCAGCCGGCTTTCCTCGGCGGCTTCCATGAAGGCAAGAATCTCCACGGTTTCCTGTTCTGGAATCGGCGACACACCGGTGCGGAAAAACCGGATCACTTCGCGCAACAACGGCGCGTAGCCGTCGTAGGTTCCGATCTCCGATTCACCTCGCTCGCCGACGGCGCGACCGCCATATCCTTTGTTGCCCGGTGCTTGGCGGAAGATTCCAGTGCGTCCATCGGTCCACGTGCCGACGACCTCGATTCGACCATCCTCCGTCCTCCCATGACGAACCCTACGGCAGCCCGGCCCCATGATAGTGAACAGCGCCTCGATTCCATGGATCCCATACCAGAACAGTTCCGGGTGGGTGGGCTCCAAGAGGACCGGGCAGAACGTTTCAGCCTTGAGCACCTTGCCGACCGCCCCCGCGCGGACCTCTTGTGTCGTGCGCCCGAACCGGAGGGCGGAACTACTCATGATCGGCGTTCGATGTCGGCGCGCGAGTTCGAACATGACCAATGCGTCGGCCAGCGAGGCCGCCATCGGTTTATCCACGAACAACGGTTTGCGAGCCGCCAAGACCGGCTGCGCTTGTCGCAGATGAACGCGACCGTCTACGCTGGTCAACAGCACCGCATCCACTTGCTGGCACAGGTGTTCGATGGACTCCGCCAGCGGCACACGGAACCTGTGGGTGATTTCGTCGGTGAACTTCAAGATGCGATCTCGGCTCGCGGGAATGTCCGGGCTCCCGCCCGCGTAGGCGACGACCAGTTGCACGCCGGGGATGTGGTCACGATCCGTCGGATCACAGAGAAGCTTCGCGAAGGCCACCGCATGAGAAGTGTCCAAGCCAATCATTCCCACGCGCAGTGGCCGCACGTTTTCGGCGCGGAGCGCAGCAGCGACGATCCACCACGCCAACAGCACAACTCCACGACCGACGTTCGAGTGCGGCGCACCATCCGTCACCATGGATCTTTTCCTCGCGGTCCATTCTACGCGGATGAGAAATGAACACAACCAGGCGATGTTCACCCAGGTACGCACGCCGCGCCACCGTCTCGCGACCTCACCGTGAGCGTTCCTGTGTGGGGTCGGATGCGCATCTGTGGGCGCGACGATCCGGCCTGGACGTGGAATCGAATGCGAGAGTGGTGGTCCAGCGCTGGTCCATCGCTTGGGCTGGGAGCGTCACATCTTCGAAGCGGGCGAGCGGAGCGCGCGGTCCAAGGAGGGAACGTCGCACGAGAAGTCTGCGGCGATCCAAGCTTTGGAAAACGCAGGCCGCCAGCGTCCAAGGTTTGGAACGTATCTGGCTCGACCCGTCCAAGGATTGGAACCCACGCCGTATGCGGACCATCGCAGATGCGGGTCCATGCAAGTGGCCGTGCCTGCGGGGCTGGTGTTGGGGACCACGGCCGGGTGATGGTTCGGTTCCACCCAGCGGAACGCGAGGCGGAGCCCGGCGCGGACCTTCGCCTTATGGATTCACCCAGCGGATCACGAGCTTGGCGTGCGACGCCACCGGGGTGGTGGGGCCGATTGGCCAGCCACTGCGAGATGCCGGGTTTGCACAGACCGCCGCTGGCATTGGCCACGATGTCTCGCACGGCTTGACTGGTGGAGTCGCGTCACTTAGACAGGCGGGGATGACTCAATCCATTGCACCTTTGCGGGGTCCGGCGCAGACATCCAGTCGCTCGAGCCTCTCGGTCCACTTCTGGTGGATGTGGGCGTGGTGGCTGCTGGTGGGCTCGCGGAGTCTCGGCGCTGAAGTGGAGTCGGGCGGCATGGCGTTGGGAATCCGAGCTGGCACGCTGGGGCTGGGGCCAGAACTTTCCGTACCGATGGCCAGCTGGTGCACGGTTCGCGTGCTCGGACACGGCGGCACGATCTCGATCACCCGCAGGATCCACCACATCGAGTATGGCGCGGATGTACAGTTCGCCAATATAGGGGCCATGGTGGACCTGCATGCCCCGCACAGCTACTTCCACGGTAGCGTGGGCGTGTTTTACAATGCCAACGAGTGGACAGGCCGGGCAACGCCGGACCGCCCAGTGCGGATCGGAGGGATCCGTTTTCAACCCGACGAGGTGGGCCGTCTTCGCGCCGATGTCGCCACGCCGGAGGCGGGGGTGTATACGGGGATTGGGTTCGGGAATCCCGTCGCGCCGGGTGTTCGATGGTGTGTGTCACTTGATCTGGGGGTTTGGTGGTTTCCTGAACCGCCGGTCGCTCGCCTGTCGGCCGATGGCACCCTGGCAGGGTATGACTTGTTTCAAGCGGCACTTCGTCAAGAGGAACGGGATGTGAACGACGAACTTATCCACTGGTGGCCAGTGGTTTCGTTGGGAATTTCCTACCGGTTTTGAACGCATGCGGTCGCAATCCATCCGCGTGGCCGCTGTCCAGGTCCTGCAGAGTCCGCTTGTGCCCTTGGCGACGGCGGTTCTTCTGCTGACCGTGCGTGCGGTTACTACCCCGGAGGTCTGGGGCGATCTTGCAATCGGGCGAACGTTGGTTCAAGTGGGACTGCCGCGAACGGACGCGACGGTTCTAGCGGGCCCCGACCGGGAATGGATGGACTTGCGATGGCTGTACCATGCCGTTCTGTACTTGGCGTGGGGCCTCGGAGGGCCGTGGGCGTGGGTGGTGTTGAAAGGGCTGGCCACGGCGGCGGCCATTGGGCTGACCGTCGCCGCCAACCGTAATGCTCGGGGCGCCAGTTGGTCCGCGGCGTTGGCCGCCTTGGTGTTGTTAGGGGTCGTGGCGCCGCGTTGGGAGCTATCGGCGGTGCTTTGCTGCGCGCCGCTGGCTGCAGGAATTATCCTTTTGGCGGACTTTCAGCCGAAGGTGAGCTGGCTCTATGGCTTGGGGTTGCCACTGCAGGTGCTTTGGGTGAATCTGGACCCCAGCGGTTGGCTCGGGCCACTGTTTGCGGCGGCTTCGTGGTTCGTCCTTCGTGCGCCACAAGGCCGCCGGTTGGACCATGGTCGCGCACGCTTCGTGTGGCCCTTGGCACTGGCGGCGGCCGCGGCGATCGTGCATCCCTATGCTCCGCGCCATTTGGCGTGGGCACTCTCCCACTGGCGGCAGTATGGGACCCCGGTGGCTCTCGCGACTTGGCCCCAGTGGATTCCCCAGCCAGTGTCCATGCTTCGTGTGCTTGCCGGATATGTGCCGCCGGTCCTGGTCACGGGCAGCCTGATCCTGACGGACTTGCGGCGGCAAGCGCCGGTGGTCGGTCGTGCACTGCTGGGCATGATCCTCTTGCTGTATGCGCCGGGACTTGCCGCCATAGGATGGGTGGCGTTGGTTCCGTGTGTGGCCGAGCTGGCCGGGTGGGCGTTGCAGCGGGTCGGGACCGGACTCCGCCATCGCTGGGTTCACGTGGCAGAGCCGGAACGCGCATGGCGAATCCTGCACGCGACGGTGGGATGGCCGATCGCGGCCGTCAGTCTCGTGGGGCTGGGCGCGCTGGTGCGCGAGGCCGATCCTTTTCTCGTGTGGGGACGCGCCGTGGTGACGGACCACTTGCCGTGGGCGGTCGCGTCCGTGTTGCGAGCAAGCGGCCTACCTTGCGATCGCCTGTTCTGTTTACCGGCGGACGGCAGCGTGCTCGCGTGGGAGCTTCCCGGTGCTCGAGTGTACTGCGACCTGCAACCTGCGCGGTCCGTTTCCACGAATATTCCCAGCTGGACCGAATTTGTGCAGTCGCCGCCCGACAAATTTCTGCAACGGTTGCAGGAGGCGAAACTGGACGCGGTGCTTGTCCCGACGTTGGTTCCGGCGGCATTGGCGTGGTTCGAGCGCGCACGGAATCTCCGTGGCTACGAGTTGGCGTATTTCGATGGGCTTCATGCGGTTCTCGTGCGGAGCCGCTCCACCTGGGCTGCGCCGCACTATGTGCAAAGCCTTCGCAAGGCGGGATTGACGGCGTTGCACCAGGAGGCCGGTTCCTTCACGCGCGCGGTTCGCGAAGGCCGTCGCACGCGCCCGCCTCCGAGGGTGCTCGGCGCTGCGTTGTACTACCTGGCGGCGGGCCATTCCACCCAGGCGGCCGAAGCTCTGGAGCTCATTCGTGTCGCCGGGGGGCAGCCGCCGGAACTGGATCTTCTGTTGGCGCGCGCATATCTGCGGATGCAGGACCCGACTCGCGCCGTAGAAGCCGCGCAACGGTTCGTGCGGCAGCGGCCGCGTTCCACGTCGGGCTGGCAGACGCTCGCGCAGGCGTGGACCCTCGCCGGCCGAACCAATGAGGCCCGCCGCATTCTGGAACGCTTCCGCGCTTCCAGTTCGTCCGACGCACCGTGAATGCCCTGGCGGCGGAGCCCACGCACTTGGTGGCTTCGTGCCGTCCGTAGTCATCTGCCCACGTCCGATCGCGGAGCGGAATCGTGTGCAGCCCTGGGATGCCCCACCAACTTCCAAGCGGCCTCCAAAATGAGCCGGCCGGTCCATTCCAAACTCTGCGCGGCTAACTTGTCCATACGGTCCTCTGGCGTATGCCAGTAATCGTTGGCGCCAGGCCGGGAGCCATACTCGAAGTCGATGACCACTGCGGCGGGCATGCCGGCGTCGAGAAACGGCTGGTGATCGTCCAGGATCGGACCTTGTGCGAGGCGAACTCGATCCCGAAGGCCCAGCGATTGGGCAGCCTCCAGCAATGCGGTCAACACCGCAGGATGGGCGTTCAATGGAAGGGTAGGGGTCCAGTCGCGATCACCGACCATGTCCACGACGATGACCGCACGCACTTGGCGGCTCCACCCTTCGCGAACTGCCCGTTGGGCGAGCCAACGGCTTCCATGAAGACCGTCGCGAGGTCCGTAGGCCACGCGGCACTCTTCGCCATCGAAAAACGCCAAGGTCACGTCGCACGGCCAGCGCCAGTTCGCTCCCACGCGGGCCAGTTCCAGCAAGACGCCGACGCCCGAGCCCGAGTCGTTGGCCCCTTCGAACGGCGGCGGAATTCCTCGTTTGGTGTCGAAGTGGGCTCCGAACAGGATGCGGTCGCGTCGCGCCCCGCGACGGTGGGCGACGACGTTGAAGAAGGTCCACGGGACGTCGTGCGAAATGTCCGCGAATTTGTCCACCTCCGCTTGCCAACCGAGCTCGCGGAGGCGCTGGGCGATCCATTGCGCCGCACGCTGCGCGCCGTCGGTTCCGGCGTCACGGGGGCCGAGCGCCACCAATTGACGGGTGAACTCCAGAGCGGATTCGCCGCAGAACTCGGTGGGGCGGTGCGGCGAGCTGGCGGGCGCGCATCCGAACAGGAGGATGACGAACGCCGCGGCGATCCAGGCTTGGGGTCCCACGCGACCGGCTCGTTTAGGTGGCCTCGAACATGTGCGGATGAACGAGCTCAATGTGTTTCCATCGTCCGCGCGCGAAGCGCACGACGTATCCGACCGCCATCGCCAACGTGTAGACGCACGACCACGCCCATGCAGCGTATACGTTGCAGTGCAGCAGAACAATCCACACCCATTCGCCGCCGAGGAACAGGCCGTACGACATGATGAGCGAGAACACCATGACGAAGCGAGTATCGCCCGCGCCCTTGAGCGCGCCGGCCAACGCTAGATCGGTGGCATCGCCGACGCTCCAGATGGCCAGCGCCCACAGCAATGGACGTGCGACCGGAAAGACCTCCGCCCACGACAGACCGTCCCCTGAGTTTCGCACGAACCATCCGAGGTACCACTCGGGAACCAGCACATAGGAAAGTCCGACCGAGCCCATGTAGAGCAAGGCCAACGACAGGGCGGTCCAACCGGCCCGTGTAGCCCACTGGGGCTGGCGTTGTCCTTGGTAGAAACCCACCACGACGGTGGTGGCTTGCCCCAAACCGATCATGGGCACGAACGCCAGTGAGTTGATCGAAATCACGATGTTGCTGGCGGCGTGTTCCACGGGGTCAAATCGCCCGAGGAGGAGCACAAAGACCGTGAAGGAGGTCAGGTCCAGTAGAGCGTGTCCTCCGGCGGGAAGGCCATATCGAAGTAACCGCGCCGCGAGTGCGCGATCCCATCGGGGCCATGCGCGGGTGGCGTAGGTGCGATGCAACGAGGGCGACACGAATTTCAGCCCCAGCCAGATCGGCGGCACGAATTGAGCCAGGGCGGTGGCCATCGCGGCCCCTTGCAACCCGAGGCGCGGACATCCCCAGTGACCGAAGATCAGCGCATAGTCCAGGACGATGTTCACCACCGCCGCGGCCACGTGGGCCCACATGGTGGCGCGGGTATCGCCGCGGCCGCTGAAGAACCCGGCCAACGCGTGGCCGAGCAGTGACCCCAGGCTGCCGACCATCACCCAATCGAAGTACAACCTTTCCAGGGACTGGACTGCGGGGTCATGTCCACTCAGTTTCAACGCTGCGTGGCCCACGGGGATCAGAAGGAGGACGCATGGCCAAGCCAAGCAGGCCAGAATGAGAGCTTGGTGCGTGGCCGCGCGGCACCCCCCCGCGTGGCCCGCACCGTGGAAGTGGGCCACCAGCGTGCCTCCGAACCCGACCAGCGCTTCGAAACCACACATCAAGGTGTAGGCCAGAAGTCCCGCTGGTAAGACGGCGCGGATGGCTTCGCTGCTGTACCAGGCCAAGAACATCCGGTCACAAAAATGCATGACGCTCAGCGAGCCGGTCGCGATGACCAGAGGGATCGCCGTGCGGAGAAGTTCAGCGGGACCCGCGGGTTGTGACCGAAGGTGCCGCCAACGCTGGCGCAACGCCATGATCGCTTTGCTCACGGGGGATTCCGAGAGCCAGGGCGCGAGCCAGGTCGTTGAGGCTTACACCGAAAGAAGATGTCGGAACACATGGGGCAAGATGCCGCCTTGGCGCAAAAATTCTAGTTCTTGTCGATTCGCGATCGCCGCGCGGAGTCGAACTGAAACTATGGATCCGTCTTCTCGTTCGACCTGGGCGGTGACCGTGGCCCACGGCGACAATTCGTTCAGGCCGCGGATCGTGATTCGCTCTCGGCCGGTCCACCCGTGGGTGTCGGCGGATTCGCCCGGTTGGAATGTCAACGGGAGTACGCCCATTTCCACCAGGTTGCTGCGGTGGATCCGCTCGAAACTCTGCGCGATGACCGCACGCACGCCTAGCAGCGCCGTACCTTTCGCGGCCCAGTCGCGCGACGAACCTGCGCCGTACATCGCACCCGCCACGATCACCAGCGGGATGCCGAGGCGACGATATTCCATGGCCGCGTCGTAGAACGACATCCGCTGCCCGGTGGGAATCACGAGCGTCCAGTTGCCCTCGCAGTCCACCAAACGGTTGCGGAGTCGGACGTTGCCGAACGTTCCGCGCATCATGACCTCATGGTTTCCCCGGCGGGCGCCGTAAGTGTTGAGCTGATCGGACGGGACGCCTCGCTCGCGCAAGTACCGGCCTGCGGGACTGTCGGGCGGTATGGTTCCGGCGGGCGAAATGTGGTCGGTCGTCACAAAGTCCCCAAACCACCCGAGAATCGCAGCGCGTTCAATATCCTGCAGCCCCGGCGGTTCGTCGGGCAGGTGTTGGACAAAGGGCGGCTCGCGGATGTAGGTGGAGTTCGGGTCCCACTCGTAGACTTCCGACGCAAGTTCGGGTAGCTCGGCCCATTGTGGCGAGTACCGCTCCACGTGCTCGTAGGCAGCGCGGAAGTCCTCCGGGCGAACTGCCGAGCGCAGGACTTGTGCAATTTCTTCGGCCGAAGGCCACACGTCGCGCAGGTACCGTGGCCGCCCATCCGCGCCGACCCCGATCGGGTCGGAGGTCAGATCGCCCCGAACGGTTCCACGTAGCGCGTAGGCGACCACCAGCGGCGGTGAGCACAGGTAATTGGCTCGAACCACTGGATGGATGCGACCTTCGAAGTTTCGATTGCCGCTCAGCACGGCGGCGACCACCCAACCATGGGACCGAATTTGCCGTTCGAGTTCCGGGTCCAGTGGGCCACTGTTGCCGATGCACGTCGCACAGCCATACGCGGCCACGTGGAACCCCAGGCGCTCCAACGGCTCCAAGAGGTGGGCCTGCTGGAGGAACGCAGTGGCCGCGCGCGAACCCGGCGCGAGGGATGCCTTCACCCATGGCCGGACAGAAAGACCAGCGTCCGCGGCTTTCTTGGCCACCAGACCTGCCGCGATGAGCAGCGAAGGGTTCGAGGTGTTGGTGCAGGAGGTGATCGAGGCGATCACCACCGCCCCATGGCCGGGGTGCTGCGGCACTCCGTGGGGGTCGTCGGCAATGGCAGTGGAGTCCAGACCATACCCGCGGGAGCGATCGGCGTCCACCAATGCGCGATCGAACGTGTCGCCGACCTCGCGCAGTGGCATGCGATCGTGGGGCCGTCGCGGGCCGGCCACGGAGGGCTCCACGGCCGAGAGGTCGAACTCGACGATTCGATCATAGGCCGGGACCGGGTCGTGGGCGTCGTGCCACAACCCCTGCGCCTTGGCATATGCTTCGACCAACGCCACCTGGTCCACGGGTCGCCCCGTCAACCGCAAATACCGAAGTGTTGCCTCGTCAATCGGGAACCATCCGCAGGTGGCGCCGTATTCGGGAGCCATGTTCGAAAGCGGGGCGCGGTCCTCCACTGCGAGGGACGCCACGCCCGGGCCAAAGAACTCCACCAAGCAGTCCACCACGTTTTCCTTACGCAGTCGCTGGGTCAGTGTGAGCGCGGCGTCGGTCGCGGTCGTGCCGGGAGGCAGGGCGCCGATCAAGCGGACGCCCACCACGCGCGGGACGGCCAACGGGATCGGATGGCCCAACATGGCCGCTTCCGCCTCGATGCCTCCCACGCCCCAGCCTAAGACGCCCAAACTGTTCACCATGGTCGTATGGGAGTCCGTGCCGACCAGCGTGTCCGGGATGGCCAGCCAACGGTTTGCTTCCACCGGTACGCGGTGGACCACCGCCGCGAGGTATTCCATGTTCACCTGGTGGCAGATCCCCAGCCCCGGCGGAATGACCCGCAGTTTCGAGAACGCCCGGCGACCCCAACGAAGAAACACATAGCGCTCGCGGTTGCGGGCAAATTCTAGCTCCATGTTCCGAGCCAACGCGTCCGGGCGACTGGTGAAGTCCAGTTGAACCGAGTGATCGATCACCAGGTCCACCGGAATTAGGGGTTCAACGCTCCGCGGGTCCCCACCTCGCCGTTGCACCGCACTGCGCAGCGCCGCGAGGTCCACGATGCAGGGCACTCCCGTAAAGTCCTGCAGCAGCACACGGCTGGGAAGGAACGGGATTTCCATGCCCGAGTTCCGGTCGCCTCGGACCAGTGCATTCAACACCGTGGCCGAAATCCCGGAGCGATCCCAATGCTGCAGCAACGACGCCGCGAGAATTCTCACGACGCGGGGGACACGCTCCAGGGGGACTCCCACCAAGTTCGCCAACGACTCCGCCAGCGAGATGTACTCGATGGTCCCATCGGGACCCAGGTCCAAGGTGCGTCGAATTGGAAATTGTGCCGCGCTCATGAAGTCGGTCTCGTCTGAGTCGATGATCGCCGTGCGAAAATCGGCGGGGGATGGTACGACAGGCTCTGGGTGGAGTCAATGAATTCCACGGGCCTGTCGGTGGGCTTGGATCGCACTCGGCCGCGCGGCTGCGATGCGTTGCGGTGATTCAGGATGCGCGGTGGTGGGTGGCGAGCTGGGCATCGTCTCGCCCGGAGGACAGGGCGCGGGACCGGGACCCATCGGCGGTGGGCGAACGCTGGGGCCCCACCCGCAGCTGTATGCGTGGGCGAGCTGAGCGTTGTTGGAGTTGGGCAGGGGTGAGATGTGCAGACGGGTCGGCGAGGCTGCGATCTGGCCTTGGACCCGGACAGGCCGATTCCCTTCGGGTGGGGGGATAGGATTGTGCCGGGCAAAGAACCGAGCGTGCTTCTAAGTTTGGGTAAGGAGTGTCCACGTTGGGCGGGCGGGGTCGGTATGAGAATCGACGCTCGTCGGTTCGGATGGTTGGACAATTTAGTTGGCTCCGCTATGCTAGGCCGCGCAGGATGCCGGTGCCATGGCCAGATTCCGAATTCTTGTTTTGAACGGTCCGAACCTCCAGTTGCTCGGGCGGCGCGAACCGGAGATCTATGGCCGTTGTACGTTGGACGACATCCGGCGCCAACTTGAGGCGCGTGCGGCGGAGCTTGGGGTAGAGGTCGAGTTCGTTCAGAGCAACTGTGAGGGCGAGCTGGTGGACGCCATCGGGGCGGCGTCGGGCAGGTTTGATGGTCTTGTGCTCAACGCGGCGGCTTACACCCATACGAGCGTGGCACTGCTGGACGCGCTGCGGGCTGTGCAACTGCCCGCGGTGGAGGTCCATTTGAGCAACCCCGTGGCGCGCGAGCCGTTCCGCGCGCACAGCTACACGGCCATGGCCTGCGTCGGAGTCGTGGCAGGATTTGGGGCCGACAGTTACCGTCTTGGACTAGAGGGGCTGGTCCGGTATTTGGAGCGCCGGGAGCGGTCTGAGTTCGACGAATCCGGCTCGTAGTCCGACCCAGCGGGAAAGGAGTCGTGCGATGGACATTCGCGAGATTCGCAAGATTTTGGACATGATCCGCGAGAACGACCTGGCCGAGTTCGAGCTGGAGGACCAGGGGTTTCGGTTGAAGGTGCGCCGGCGCGTGGACCTTCCGTATGCGCCGATGGCTGTGGCGACCGCACCTCTGCCGAGCGCCGCCCCTGCGCCCACGGCGCCTGCCGCCGGCGCAGCGCCGGCTTCCCCCGCGCCCGAGCCCGCACCGCCGCCGGAGGAGGATGCGGATCTCATTGATATCAAAGCCCCGATTGTCGGCACGTTCTACCGCGCGCCCGCTCCAGATGCGGAGCCGTTCGTGACCGTCGGGCAGGAGGTGGACGAGAACACCACCGTGTGCATTATCGAGGCGATGAAGGTCATGAATGAGATCAAGGCGGAGTGCCGGGGAATCATTCGCAAGATTCTTGTGGAAAACGCCACTCCGGTTCAGTATGGCCAGGTCCTGTTCAAGGTGGAACCGATCTAGGAGCAGCGGATGTTTGAGCGCATTTTGATTGCCAACCGAGGGGAAATCGCGGTCCGCATCATTCGCGCGTGCCAAGAGCTCGGAATCCGTACGGTGGCGGTATACTCCACCGCGGATGAGAAATCCTTGCACGTGCAGATGGCCGACGAAGCGGTGTGCATTGGTCCGGCGCCGGCGAAGGACAGCTATCTGAAAATCGCCAACATCATCAGTGCGGCAGAGATCGCGGACGTCGATGCGATTCACCCAGGGTATGGGTTCCTCTCGGAAAATGCGCACTTCGCGGAAATCTGCCGTAACTGCAACATCACTTTCATCGGTCCCACGCCGGAAAATATCCGTTTGATGGGGGACAAGGCCGCGGCGCGACAGACAATGAAGAAAGCCGGCGTTCCGGTGACCCCCGGCAGTGAGGGTGTGGTCAAGACGAAGGACGAGGCGTTGCAGGTGGCGCGCAAAATCGGCTATCCCGTGTTGCTCAAAGCCGCCGCAGGGGGAGGCGGGAAGGGCATGCGAGTGGCGCGCAACGACGTGAGCTTGGCCCAGGCCTTCATGACGGCCAGTAGCGAAGCGGAGCGTGCGTTTGGCAACCCCGCGTTGTACGTGGAACGCTACGTGGAGAACGCCCGGCACATTGAGGTGCAGGTCCTGGGCGACACGCACGGAAACATCGTCCACCTGGGCGAGCGTGATTGCAGCATCCAACGGCGCCATCAGAAACTTGTGGAAGAGGCGCCGGCTCCGAACCTTCCGGCGGATGTCCGAGCGAAGATCCACCGGGCCGCGTTGCGCGCCGCGGAGTTCAGCCGGTACCAGAGTGCTGGCACGGTGGAGTTTTTGTACGACGTCGACACCCACGAGTTTTACTTCATGGAGATGAATACGCGGATCCAGGTCGAGCACCCGATCACCGAAGAGGTGACGGGAGTGGATCTGATCAAGGAGCAGATTCTCGCCGCGATGGGCGAGAAACTATCCTTCAGCCAGCGGGGGGTGCAGTGGAATGGCCATGCCATCGAGTTTCGCGTCAACGCCGAAGATCCCCACCGGGGCTTCACCCCGTGTCCAGGGGTGGTGGAGTTCGTTCATTTCCCGGGTGGCCGCAATGTCCGCGTGGACAGCCACGTCTACGCGGGCTATGAAATCACGCCGCACTATGACAGTATGGTGGCGAAGCTGATTGCCAAGGGCCGCGACCGAGCCGAGGCGTTGTGCGTTCTGGCCCGGGCGCTGCATGAGTTTACCATCGAAGGCGTGTCGACCACAGCGCCGGTGGGGCTGGCGCTGGTGGCGGACGCCAGGTTTCGCCGCGGCGAATATACGACGCAGTTCCTGGAGTCGTTCATGAGGGAATCGTTCGACATTCAATCGCGAGGAACAGAGCCATGAAACGAGAACCCGAACCTGTGGTACGGGCGGCTCCGCGTCCGCCGACCTATCCACCGCCGGAGGACGCAAGCGACGAGCATGAGCTAGGCGCCATTCAGATCCACAATAGCGTGATCGCGCAGATCGCTCGGAGGGCCGCGCAGAAGGTCCCAGGCGTTGTGGAGCTGGCCGGTTCGATCGTGGACGACCTGGCGGGGTTGGTCACTCGCCGCGTGGGAGATCGAGGCGTGCGGGTGGAGGTCGAAGGTGACCGTATCGTGCTCGAAATCCACATCGTCGTCGAATACGGCGTGTACATCCCGAAGGTGGCATGGCAGGTTCAGAGCGCGGTACGCGAAGACGTGGAGAAGATGACCGGCCGGTCGGTCAGTGCCGTCAATGTCATCGTCCAAGGCGTCCGGGTGCCATCGGAAGAGCCCCAGCAGATCGAGGCTGAGCCGTCGCCGTGAAATTGCTTCGGACCGTGTTCACCGTGTGGGTCGCCTTGGTGGCGTTGGCCACGGGCCTCGCCTTGGTGCGGATCGCACTCGATGGAGACGTCTCCTTCTTGCAGCGGTGGGCGACTTGGCATCCGGAACGCCTGGCGCCGGTGGGAATCCTGACCGTAGGGCTGGTCGTTCTTTGGGCCCTGAGCTGGTTCGTGCGAGATCCCTCCGAAGAAGTCGTTCGTTTGAACACGGACTACGGCCACGTGGATGTCACGATGTCCGCGTTGCGAGACTACATCCAGAAGACTTTGGAGCGCGCAACGGGTATCGAGCCGGTTCAATGCCGCGTACGCGCAGTTCAGGGCCGCATCCATGTGCGCG
>Ga0272449_1001535_pt1 | contig 23398 bp, 22 predicted proteins | sample YNPCB0241_FD_198679 | JGI IMG/M metagenome (GOLD analysis project Ga0272449, IMG submission 198679) | Hot spring sediment microbial communities from Yellowstone National Park, WY, United States - YNP-CB-024-1 | ecosystem: Environmental > Aquatic > Thermal springs > Hot (42-90C) > Sediment... | reverse complement strand
CTTTCATCCTTTATAATTTTTTTTAGTTTTAATTATCCCATTAAATCGATTTTTGTACTTATATTTTCAATGCTTTTATCTCCTGAATTAGGGGTTGGAAAAATTCCTGGTAGAAGTGTTGTAGTTAGATATGATGATTTGCTTTTGATAGTGATGTTTTTGACATGGATTTTTAGAATAGCGATTGTTAAAAGAGAGCCATTTTTGATAAAAACTCCAATAAATCTTCCACTTCTTATATATACCTCGCTATATTTTCTTTCAACATTTTTAGGGGTTATAAGAGGAAATCTTTTATGGAGCAAAGCAGTTTTCTATGTTTTGAAATATTTTGAATACTATTTTATGTATTTTATGGTTGTAAATATTTTAAAGGAGGAAAAGGATTTTTATCCTTATCTAAAAGCAGGATGGATTGTCCTCTTAATTGTTATTGCCTACACTTATTATTACTATTTTAATGCTTCTGGAGATATGATTAGAACAACAGCGCCATTTGAGGCACCTCTTGGAAATCCCCAAGAATGTGAACCAGCCTCGCTTGGAGGATATTATCTTCTTGTTATGGGAATAATAATTAGTTTAATTTCTGAGTTAAATGGTTTTAAGTTAATAATTTTAATTTTAACTTTCATATTTATGTATCCATCATTTCTTTTGACTTTTTCAAGGGCAAGTTATATGGGATTTATTGCACTTATTTTTTCTTTTATTATTCTTTCAAGAAAAAGAACACTTTTTTTTCTAATAACAGGTTTTTTTGTTGTTATGTTTAGTTTTTATATTGGTGGAATTGGTGGTAAAGTTAAACAGAGAATTGAGTATACATATAAGGGAGATGAAGCAAGAAATATAGTTTTGACACCTTTTGGTATAGTAAAACTTGAGGACTCCGCATATCAAAGATACCAATCAATTGAAAGGGTTATTACAAAGGTTCTTCCAGAATATCCACTTTTAGGAGCGGGGGTTACAGGTATTGGTCTTGGTGATAATCAATACTCGCTTGTTCTTGGAGAGACAGGAATTATAGGTTTTATAGTATTTGTATGGCTTATTTATTCTGTAATTAGTATTTGTCTTTTTGTATATAGGAATAGTGATAATGTATATGAAAAAGGACTTGGGCTTGGAGTTGCTTGTGCTATTTTTTCATTTCTTGTTCAGGGTTTAGGTGTAAATACATTTATTATAGTTAGAATTATGGAACCATTTTGGTTTTGTGTGGCACTGGTTAGTTTGAGTTATATGAAGATAAAAAATAAAGAAAAAATTGCTTATGCGGGAAATTAAAAAAAAGGTATATTCTGGTTTTTCTTACTTGATTTTAACGCGTTTGCTGACCTATGGATTTTCTACAATTAAATTTTTGATTCTTGCCAGATATATCGAGCCATATCATTTTGGAGTAATAGGAAGTTGCACTTTGTTTTTTAGTATATCGAATATATTAATACTTCCATCATTTGATTTTTATTTAATTCAGAAAAATGATGATAGAATAGATAAATATTTTGCTACTACCTTCTGGTCAGGAATTTTTAGAGGTTTATTATTATTTTTTATAATAAGGTTTTTATCTAATTATATATCTAATTTTTTTAATGACAGAAACATATTTTATGCAATAAATTATTTAAGCTTCATTTTCTTGATAAATTCGCTTGTAAGTCCCAAATCTGTATATATGACTAAATATTTTGAATTTAATAAAAAATTTTATATATCATTTATGGTCTCTCTATTTGATTTTATCCTTTCTATTTATTTGCTTAAGTTTGTTAAGGATTATAGGCTTCTTATTTATTCAAGTATTTTTTCGTCAATTATCAATAATTTGATATGGTATTATTATTATCCATATCTTCCAGAATTTAAATTTAGTTTTTTAAGGTTTAGAGAAATAATTTCTTTTAGTAAATGGATTAATTTCTCAAATATACTTGCTTACCTTCTTCAAAATTTTGATGACTGGATGGTTGCAAAGTTTTTGGGCGTTAATAAACTTGCGATTTATCAGTTGGGTTATAGAATATCAAATCAACCATTAAATAATTTTATAGGTATTATAAATGAAGTTTTGTTCCCATTGTATTCAAAGATAAAAAATAATAAAAATGAGTTATATAATGTTTACTTAAAAGCTATAACGATTTTTGGGGCAATTGGATTTTTCTGGGTTTTAATTCTATTTTCTTATTCTGACTATTTTATTAATTTATTATTAAATAAGAATTGGAGCAGTGTTAGTTTGATTATAAAATTCCTTTCAGTATATGTTCTTTTTAAGATATATACTTGGTCTAATGGAATAATATTTATATCGCTTGGAAAACCTTCTATTAACACCTTTTTAATGTTTATAGAGGTTATTTTGATGATACCGCTTGTAATTTATTTAACTATTAAGTATCAATTAACGGGGACCTGTATTGCGGTTACTTTACCAGTAATTTTAATATCAATATTTAATTATTTTAAGATTAAGGATTGTCTTGAAATTAAAGAAGATAAAATTTTTATGAGAATTTCTTTTTTAATATTTTTAAATTTTATATTCTATATATTGAACTTTTTTATTTTAAAATTGTTTGTATGGTATGTTTCTATTTTTGTAATTGTAAACTTGTATATGTTAACTCTTTATTTTATTGATAAAAGATTAAGATTTGGTTTTATTTATAATTTAAAAGAATTTTTGTATTCGATAAGAAGTAAGTATGAGAAAGTACAATTACATAGTTGTTATCTGCGGATTTGCAGAAAACGTGATGACTGAAAGGATTTTAAATATTCTCAATAAAAATATTTTAATAATTAAAAGGGTAAAAGTTTTTATATATGAGTTTTATTTTTTATATTTATCTAAATTACATCTATTTTGGAAAGGAGAAATTAAATGAAACCAGTATTAACCTATGAAATAAATTTAAAATGTTTTTATAAAAATATTTTTTTATCTAAGTTATCTCAAAGATTGAAAATAATAGATAGTATCCTTTCAAGATTACCATATTCTATTTATTCAAAACTTATTGATTATGATTATTCTTTAAATGAAAGAATTATTGAGATACCATTTTTATTCAAAGGTATTTCTCAACTTGACCTAAATAGTAAAATCCTTGATGTTGGGTGTAATTATAGTTTAAATTCTTTACGACTCTCATCTCTTGGTTATGATGTTTATGGTATTGATATAAATGATTGCTGGTTTGAGCATTCAAAGTTTAAGTTTGTAAAAGGTGATATAACAAATACCAAATTTGAGAATAATTTTTTTGATTGTGTTATAGCTATTTCAACGCTTGAGCATATAGGATATACAGAATATGGTGGAAGCAGAGACATAGATGATTTTTCGGCTATTAAAGAAATAAAAAGAATTCTTAAAAAAGATGGACTTTTTATAATGACAGCACCTTATGGAAGTGGTGGGGAAATTAAAGATTTTGAAAGAATATATAATAGCGAGAGAATAGAAAGATTACTTTGTGATTTTGAAATTATAAACGAAGAGTTTTATTTTAGGAAATCAGATAAAGAATGGATTAGAGTAGAAGAAGATTTTTTAAAGAATAAAACGGTTGATGAGAAAGGAAGAATTTCGGGATGCATTGGAGTTATTGCTCAAAATAAAAAGGAGTAGTTTATGAAAATTGCAGTTGATGCTTTGCCTTTGCTTGGAGATACAGGAGTTACAACTTATCTAAGAGAAACTCTTAAAGAAATGGTTAAATTTGATGAAAATTTTTATGATTTATATTTTAGAATTTCTATAAGAAATAGGAAAATAGATTTATCATATCTTAATGTTAAGAATTTTTCAATAAATAAAATAAGAATTCCAAATAGAATTTTAGAATATTTCTGGACTTTTAATAGAAAGAAATTTCCGTTTAAAGTATTTAAAAAAGTAGATATTTTCTGGAGTACGATGTATTTTGTGCCTGATGTTGATTATCCTATTGTTTCTACTTTTTATGATATAACACCCTTAAAAATGGACGAATTTAAAGGTTTTAGAGATGAACTAACCTTAAGATTAAAAAACATTATTAGATACTCAACATATATAATTGCAATATCTGAAAGTTCTAAAAAAGATATCTGTGATTACTTTAACTTACAACCTCAAAAAGTTTTTGTAATCCATCTTGCTGCTTCTGATATATATAAACCAATGGATAAAGATATTGTTAAAGATTTTCTAATTAAGAATTATAGAATAAATTTTGATTACATCCTTTATGTTGGTAATATGGGTCCGAATAAGAATCTTATTAATTTAATAAGAGCATATAATATAATAAAGGATAAATTTAAAGTTAAATTAATTTTATGTGGAAAGACATTTCATGGACAAGCAGTTATTGAGGAGATAGCGAAACTAAATTTATGTAATTATGTTAAGGTTTTGAATTTTGTTCCACTTGTTCATCTCCCATATTTATATAATGGAGCAACTATGTTTGTATATCCTTCAAAATATGAAGGTTTCGGACTTCCTGTTTTAGAAGCAATGAAATGCGGGGTGCCTGTGGTAACATCGAATGTTTCATCCTTGCCTGAGGTTGGTGGAGATGCTGCTTTGTATGTGGATCCTTATGATATTGAAAGTATAGCAAATGCTATTCTAAAAATTTTGCAATCAGATGAGCTAAAAAGAGAACTTTCAAAAAAATCAATAGAAAGGGCTAAATTGTTTAGTTGGGATATAACTGCTAAAAAGACACTTGAGGTTTTTAAAAAAGCAGTTTTATGAAGATACTTTATATAATTCCTTCGTTATCAGAATTTGGAGGCGGTACTGAGAGGGTTAAGTTTTTGATTTCAATTTTTAAAAAAGAAAATCAAGTGGATATTGTTGAAATAGGGGAAAAAAAATATTTTAATGAAAGCAGATTTATTAAATTAAAATTTTCATTTTTTGAAAAAATCATTAATTTATTTAGAATTTATGCTTATCCATTTTCCAGTTATGTTGAAAAAGAAATATTAAAAATTTTTAAAGAGAATTCCTATGATTTGATAATCGTTTCTAAGTTTCAAATTCTTTTTTATTTAAGAAATTTTAAAGATAATAAAAAGGTTATAGTTGATCTTTGGGCATGTGGACTTGATGATGCTATTTTCGAGCTGAAAATTGAAAAAAATATATTTAAAAAAATGATTTTTGTTTTAAGGCTTATTAGATATTATATTACTGATAGATTATTATACAAGAGATTTTCTAATTATTTTATTGTTTCTAAAAAGGCAAGAGAATATATTGAAAAAAGATATAAAAACAAAAATGTATATATAATACCTCATACTTTTGAGGTTAAAAATATAGATTTCAATAAAAAAAGGAATTTTGATTTTGTATTTATCGGGGATTTGAATTTCCATCCTAATTTTAATTCTGTATTAAAGTTTTATGAGTATTGTAGAAATTTAGATGTTAAACTTTTTGTTGTTGGTGGATACAGAGATGAACATAATAAATACTTTAAAAATGATAATATAGAATTTTTAGGTAATTTAGAGGATATAGATGAGTTAATGAAAAATAATATTTTTTTCTGGGGCGTTATTGATGGAGGGCTTGGTCTTAGAACGAAAATACTTAAGGCGTTTTCTTATGCTATGTGCGTTTTTGCAAATAAAAATTCTCTTGAAGGTATAAATTATAAAGATATGGAAAATGTTGTTATTGTTGAGAGTAGAGATGATTTTTTGAAAAAATATAATCAATTAGGTAAGGATTTAGAAATAGCAAAAAAAATTGGTATAAATGCTTATAATTATTTAAAAAAAGAACTTAGTTCTGAAAGTATATATAAAGAAGTCAAAAGAGCTTTTTATGAAATACTCGGTAATAATAATAACCGCAGACAGGCATGATATACTAAGAAACTGCATGGATAAATTATTTGAGTTTAAGGTGGACAAGAAAGCAGATATTGTTGTAGTTGATGCAAGTAAGAATAATTTTAGTTATGAAAGAATAAATCAGATTAAATATATTAAGATAGATTCAAGTGAAAAGGGATTTTCAAATCAGAGAAATATTGGAATAAAAAATGCATCTACTCCTTATATTATTTTTATAGATGATGATGTGGAAATTACTAAAAACTGGTTTGATAAATTTACTTCTGAATTTGAAAAATATGAAGATAAAATTTTTGGCGCTATGGGGGCGGTTTTTCCAAAGAAAAACAATTTAATAAGTTTTGTTTGTGGGGTTTTAGGACATCCTGGTGGTGGATTTATATTACATAATTTTTCTAAAGGTGATAATATTTTTTTAAGTCAGGTTGCAACTTGTAATACAATTTTAAATAAAAAAATAGTTGAAGATGTTGGGATGTTTGATTTGCAGAATAAATTTGGTTCAGAGGATAGTGAACTTTGTTTAAGAATAATAAAAAGATATGGGAATAACAAGTTTTTGTATATTCCAAGTGTTATTGTATGGCATTATTCTCCGGAAAGTTTTTTAAGGTTTATTAAATGGTATATCAGAAGGGGTATCTCGGATATTGATTTATATTTAAAGCATTCAATACATTTAAATTATGTTATTAAAACGTCCATAGTTTTAAAATTTTTAGTTTTATTGATTTTTTCACTGATAGATATAAAGATATTTTTTGCTGGAATTTTTGTTTATTATTTTTATCAACTTTTTAAACATCGCTTTATGTTTGATTATTTTAAATATTATAGCTTTAACTTTACTGAAAAAATTTATATATTTTTAGTTTTTCCTTTTCTGAAACTTGTAGCAGACCTGATGTTTGATTTTGGTAGGATAAAAAGAATTATGGATTTTGAAATAAGAGGAATAAAATGAATAAAATTTCTGCGGTATTAATTGTAAGAAATGAAGAGAAAAATATTGAAAGATGTCTTAAAAGCATTTGTTGGGTTGATGAGATAATCATTATAGACCAGTCATCAACGGATAAAACAGTTGAAATTGCAAGAAAATACACGGATAAAATTTATATAACAGAAAATAAATTAATATGTAATCCTGATAGGGAATTCGGTATCTCAAAGACATTAAACAACTGGGTTTTATTGATAGAAGCAGATGAAGTAGTAGATGAGAATTTAAAAGATGAGATTTTAAAAGTTGTTAACGAAGATAAATATGATATATTTTTTATTCCAGTAAAAACTTTTTTCGTAGGCAAGTGGATTAAGACATGTGGTTGGTGGCCTTCTTATATTCCACGATTATTTAGAAAAGGAACAATAAAATATCAGAGCGCAATACATACAAATGGTGAATTTTTAAGCAACAGGTTTTATTATTTAAAAAATCCTTTGCTTCATTATTCTTATAATTCGCTTAACGATTGGATTGATAAATTTAAAAGATATACCACTGTAATAGCTTATGAGTATTATCAAAAAAATATGAAAATTAATTTTAAAAATATGATTAGAGAAATTATTTTAAGACCAGTTTATTTTTTTATTCTTAAATACTTTGTTTTAAAGGGATTTAAAGATGGCTGGAGAGGCCTTTTTATAAGTTTATCATCAGCGTTTACTGTTATAATGGCATATTTTAAATTGATTGAGATATATGAAAAAAAGATTAATTTTACAGATAAAATTTTATGATTTTAACTGCTGTAATAGTGACATATAATAATTATCATGGTTTAATAAAAGTTATTAAGAATCTAAAAGGTCAATCTTATCCTCCTTCGCATATTATGATAATAGATAACAATAGTATCGATGAAACCGTAAACATAAAATTCTTGTTTCCAGAAATAATGTATATAAGATTGGTCGAAAATAAAGGCAGTGCAGGTGGTTATTCAGAAGGGCTTAGGTTGGCTAAGGATTTTTCTGACTTTATATTTTTAAGTGATGATGATACAGTATATAGTTCTATTTCTTTAGAAAATCTTGTAAAAAGTATAAATTCTTTGGGTGAAAAAGTTGGTGCAGTTAGAACAGCATGGAAAGGATATAATAGTTTAGTTCCAGAAAAAGTTGAAAGTTGTGGATGGAGTGGAGTTCTTATAAGAGCTAATGTAGTAAAAGTTATAGGTCTTCCACGCGAAGATTATTTCCTATATTATGATGATATGGAATACTGGCTGAGGATGAAGAAATATAACTACGATTTTTATATAATACCAAATACAATTTATTTAAAGTTTTTTGAAAATCATCAAATAAAAACTACATTTTTTGGAAAACATACCACCATTTATAAGGATGAGTTTAGATTATATTATGCTTTTAGAAATGGAGTTTACACATCTTTGATTTATAAAAAGATAACTCAATTAATAAGAATAATCCTCTATGCTTTTAAAGTAATCTTAATTTTAAGAGATTTTAGAAAAACGAAAACTATTTTAGAAGGTATATCCGATGGGATGATTAGTAGATTAGGAAGAAACGATAAATATGTGGTCAAAAGATAGTATATGAGGATTTTATTTCTTGATACACCGATTGAGCCGCCTGGTGGTGGGCAGATGAGTTTGGTTTATCTACTTAGGAATTTAGATAAAAATAAATATGAGTTTATTGTTTTTGTTCCGTATTATTGTAGTTTTATTGAGATTTTAAAAAGAGAAGGCATAAATGTAGAGATTGTTTCTTTTAAAAAATTATTTTTTAAAATTAAAAATTTTAAACCGGATTTAATTCACTCAAATTCTCCAACAACAAGATATTCTTTTTATGGTGTTCTTTTTTCAAAGATTCTTAAAATTCCCTTTATCTGGCATAACAGAGTTTTAGAAACTGCTGGATGGAAAGAAAGGTTAATTGCTGTACTTTCTTCAAAAATTATAGTTATTTCAGATTTTGTTGGTAGAAAATTCAGTAAATTTTCTAATAAAACTATAAAAATATATAATGCTGTTGATTTTGAGAGCATAAAAATAAATAAGAGTAAAGAAGAACTTAAAAATGAACTTGGAATAAAAAATGAGTATGTAGTTGGTATTTTTTCACGTTTGGTTAAATGGAAGGGGCATAATTTGTTTGTTGATGTCGCTAAAAAAATTATTGAAAATAAAATTAAATCTAAATTTCTTATACTTGGAGATGGAGAGGAAAAAGAAAATATGATAAATAAAATTAAAGAATTTGGACTTAGCAATTATTTTTTTGTTCTTGGATATAAGGAAAATGTTTATGATTTTATAAATATTTGTGATATTGTTTGTAATTTTTCTATAGAGCCAGAGCCATTTGGAAGAACAATTATAGAAGCAATGGCTTTAAAAAAAGTTGTTTTTTCAACTAATATTGGAGGGCCGAATGAGATAATTGATGATGGGATTGATGGCTTTTTATGCGAACCAAATCCAGATTTTATTTCAAAAAAGATTGTTGAGGTTTTAAAAAACCCCGAGTTGATGAATAAAATTGGAGAAAATGCATATAAAAAAGTTTTTGATAATTTTAATATTAAAACTCAAATAGAAAAGATTGAGAGTTTATATGAAGAAGTTGTTAGAAAAAAATAACATTTTATTTTTCGTAGTTTTCCTTATCTTTATCTCAACAAGATTGTTTTTTATAATAAAAACTAATGGTTTTGTAAGCGGGGATGAGGCAGTATATGGCCTTATGGGAAAGTATGTAATGGAGTTTAAAGATTTTCCTTTATTTATGTGGGGCGCACATTATGCAGGAACTATATCTTGCTATATTTTAGCTCTTTTTTTCAAGGTATTTGGTGTTTCTTCTTATGTTTATAAGATTATTATGATTTTATGGGAATTTTTAGGTGTTTTAGTTTTTTCTTATCTTTTTGATAAAAAGATAAGAGTTTATATTCCACTCTTTTTTATAATTCCACTTGAGGGCAGTTTTCTTTTTTCACCTTATGTTGAATTGCCTTTTTTAGGTATTTCTTCTTATCTTATTATCAAGAAAATATATGAAGGTCTAAATTATAAAATTTTATTTTTCCTTTTAGGATTTTTAAATGGATTTGGTTTATATCACCAACCACTTTATTTTCCATTTTTTTTGACTTCTTTGATTTTTGTATTAAAGTCCGATTTTATTAAAGAATTTAAAAAAAGAATTTATTTAGAAACTGGATTTATAGTAGGAATTTTTCCGCTTTTTATTTATAATCTTATTCATCCATTTGCTACTATCAGAAGAATTGGGGGAATGGCAGTAGTTGGTATTGGCGGGAAATCTGATTATGGTCTTTTAAATATGATTAATTCCATTTACGATTATTTTGGCTATAATTTTGTCTTTATCTCTTTAGTTTCAATTATTTTTATTATTTTTATAAAAAAAGACAAAAGTTTTCCTTCCAGAATAGGTATCTGTTCAGTTATAATTTCTTTTTTATTTTATCTGCTTCCCGGAGTTAGAAAAGTGAGATACCTCCTACCGTTTTTTTATTCAATTAATATTTTTGTGGTCTTATTCTCTCAATTTTTATGGGATAAAAATAAAAAGCTATTTTATGCTTTTATTGGTTTAATTTTTTTTGTTGGATTTTTTAAGTTTAATAATTATATCAAAAATTTCAGTTATCCTGATTATAGAAATCTATCTTATTTTCTTATTGGAAAAAACATAAAATATGCTTATAGTGATTACTGGACGGCATATCCTGTTACTTTTCATTCACAGGAGAAAATAATTGTCTCTCCAAGATTAAATGATTCAATGGGGTTTTATGATAGAACCCCCTGGTATTATGATTTAGTTAAAAAAGAAAATAAAAAATGTATTATATTTCCTAAAAATAATTTTTATTTGAAGAAAAAGATTATGGATAAATTGGAAAAGGTTCATATAAAATACTCCGGCTATTTATTTGATGACTTTTATATAGTAATATTTAACTACGAAGAGAATGATTCATTGTTTTTAGTATGAAGATTCTATTTGACGTAAGAGAACTTGAGCGAAACAAGTTTAGCGGGATAGGAAGGTTTATCTTAAGTATATTAAAGAACAAAGATTATTTTAAGGATTTTGAATTTATTCTTATTGGGAATAAAAAAACTGATTTTGATAAACCAGATCTAAAGGGATATGATAGATTTATTATAAATGATATTATTCCTGTTTTTTCTGAGCAGTTATTACTCTATAATCTTGTCAATAAAATAAAACCGGATTTGTATTTCTCACCATATTATAAGTATCCTATTTTAATTGATATCCCTGTGATAACTGCTATATTTGATTTAACTTATTTGATAATTCAACCTTATAAAAATAAACTATGGAATTCTTTTTATATCAGAAACTTCATTAAATATTTTACTTCTAAATCAAATTTTATAATTACATCATCACATAACACTAAAAAAGATATTCTCTCATTTTTTAAAATAGAGGAGAAAAAAATAAAGGTGATATATCTTCCTTTGGATAGTTCATTTAAGCCCCAAGAAGAGGAGAAAGTAAAAGCAACGTTATCCAAATATGGAATAAAAAAGAACTATATCCTGCATGTTGGAAATAACAGTTATCACAAGAATATAAAGGCACTTTATAACGCTTATAAATTATTGCCTCAAAGTATAAGAGATAACTATGATTTGGTGCTTGTAGGATTTAAAGATAATGATAATGAGTATCCTTTGGCAAAGATTTTAAGTTATGTAGATGATGATTCTCTTAAATGTCTTTACTCAGGGGCTACTTTGTTTGTTTTTCCATCTTTATATGAGGGCTTTGGATATCCTCCGCTTGAGGCGATGTCTTTGGGGTGTCCTGTGCTTGCCTCTCATAACTCATCAATTGTTGAAGTGCTTGGAGATTTCGCTATTTATTTTAATCCTGAGAATATAATGGAGATAGTTTCAAAAATAGAAGCGCTGATTAATAATCCTGAGATGAGAAAAGAGATGGGCTTAAAGGGTCTTAAAAGGGCATCTTTTTTTAATTATGAAAAATTCTGTTCTGAAATAAAAATGGTCTTTAATGAAGTCCTTAGAAAGCAAAAAGTATGAACATACTTATATTTAATGCTGCTGGTATAGGGGATTTTGTGGAACTTATCCCCTGGCTTTATTTTGCAAAAAAACAAAAAGACGTTTATATAACACTTGTTGTCTCCGATAGGGTTTATGAATATGCTAAAAAATGTCCTTATGCTGATGAGGTTTTTTATTTGAAAAGCGATAAGAATCACATAAGAATTTTTTCTTTTTTTAATATTTTATTGCTTTTAAAATTGAATAGAAAAAGATATGATTTTATAATAAATACTATGCCAGTTGAAAATAAGTTTTCTTTATTTCTTTTCAAATTGTATGTATCACTGACAAAAAAGACCAGTCAAAAAAAAGTTTTTATTGAAAGAATATCTGATGAGAAAAATCATTACAGATACTATAAAATTATTTTTGAAAAATTAGGAATTTTAAAAGAAGATTTTACTGATAATATAATTTGGTATAAGGATCCAGATAATTTAAATATTTCTCCTAACAAAAAAATTATAGGAATAAATTTAGCAGGAAATATACTTACAAAGAGATGGCTTTATGATAGATGGATTAGTTTGATTTTAAAAATAAATGGAATAAGTAGAGATTTTGTTTTTTTATTTTTTAGTGATTTGAAAAATTATGATTTTGTGAACTCTGTTTATGAAAAAATTAAAGAAGAGGTTAGTTCATTTTTGATATACGATGTCTCGATTGAAAAGTGGATTGGATATGTTAAAAAATGTGATATTATAATTTCTGTGGATTCTTCTATAATTCATATTGCTTCTATTCTAAAAAAACCTTGTGTTGTTATAAGCGGACCAGTTGATCCAAATACAACAAAACCATATTTCAATCAAGGATTTTTTAAATTTATTTATAAAAAGGTCTATTGCTCACCCTGCAATTATTATATCTGCCCAAACAAAGGTGATGATAATATGATTTGTATGAAAAGTATAAATGTTGAAGAAATTTTTAAAGAATTTTTAGAGGTTTATGAAAATAATTCACATAATAACAAGAATTGATAGGGGTGGTTCGTCGGAAAATATAGTTGATATATGCAATAGATTGTATGATAATGGTATTGATGTTTTTCTTATTTATGGTGGTGATACTGTTAGAGATTTTAAATTTAAAAGTTTTTATATATTTGAGATGAAAAGAGAGATAAATTTAAAAAATGATTTAAAATCGTTTTTTAAAATACTTGAAATATTAAAAAATGAAAAACCTGAGATTGTTCATACTCATACTTCAAAAGCAGGAATTATTGGAAGATGGGTTTCGTTTATATATAAAATTTTTTATAACAGAAAACTAAGAATAATTCATACTCCACACGGACATATCTTTTATGGATATTTTGACTTTATTAAAACAAGTTTTTTTATATTTCTTGAGGTTTTAACCTCATTTATTACTGACAAGTTGATAGCATTAACTGAGAGTGAAAAAAAGGAAAGTATTAACTATTTTGTAGGAAATAAAAATAAATGGATTGTTATTCCAAGTGGAATAGATTATAGAATAAATTTAAGCCAAAAGGATATAAGAAAAGAATTTAATATTAAACCTGATGAGATTGTTATTGGAAGTGTTTCTCGGCTTGAGCCAGTTAAAGGAGTTGAGTATTTTGTTAGGAGTTATACATACCTTAGAAATATCTTAAATATTAAAGGAATAAAACTTAATTTTTGTTATCTTATAGTTGGTGATGGATCTGAATTTGATTATTTAAAAGAAATCTGCAAGAAAGATGGTAGTGTAAATAACATTATTTTTACTGGCTGGAGAGATGATGTCTATGACCTTATAAACACAATGGATATATATGTTCAGCCATCTTTAAATGAGGGGATGGGGAGAACTGTTGTTATTGCAGAACTTCTTTCAAAGCCAATTGTTGCATCATCTGTTTGTGGATTAAAAGACCTTGTAATTGATGGATATAACGGTTATCTTGTTGAGCCGAGAAATTCTCTTGATATTGCAATGAAACTTTATAATCTTATCTCAGATAAAGAGAAAATAAAAGTATTTGGTAAGAATTCTTTTGAAATTGTAAATAGAGAGAGTGATGGATTTAAATATTATAGTTTTGAAAGAGAGTATTTTCTTTTAAAAAAACTTTATGGGTTTTAAAAATTATAAACTATTATTATGATTGTTTCTATTCATCAACCGCAGTATATGCCATATATTGGATATATTTATAAAATTTTAAAAAGCGATGTCTTTGTTTTTTTAGATGATGCTCAGTATAAAAAAAATGAGTGGCAGAATAGAAATAGAATAAAAGGTCCTAATGGACTTGTCTGGCTTACCGTTCCGGTAAGTTTCAATTTTGGGGATAAAATAAATGAGGTAAAAATAGTTGAAGATGGATGGCAAAAAAAACATTTAAACTCAATAAAATCAGCATATTCCAAAAGCAATTATTTTAAGGATTTCTTTCCATATATAGAAAATCTCCTTTCTAAAAAATACGAAAATCTTTCAGTTTTAAATATTAAATGTGTAGAAATGATACTTGACTACTTAGGAGTTAAAAAAGAAATTGTTATATCATCTACTTTAAATATTGATAAGACTAAAACAGAACGCCTTGTAGAGATTGTAAAAAAATTAAATGGAGATACTTATCTTTCTGGCGATGGAGGGCATAGTTATCTTGATGAAGAAATTTTTGAAAAAAATCAAATAAAATTGATTTATTTAAATTATAAACCTGTAAGATACAATCAGTTATGGGGAGATTTTATTGAAAATCTTTCAGTAATTGACCTGATATTTAATGAAGGAAGGGAAAATATTCTTAGGATTTTAAACTATGATAAGACACTCTAAACCATATTTTGATGAAAAAGAATTTGGTTTTGTGGATAAAATATTAAAAACTGCAAATCTTTCAAAAAATATCTATGTCCAAAAGTTTGAAGAAGAATTTTCTAAATTTATAGATAAAAAATACTCTGTTTCAACAAACTCTGGAACAAATGCACTTTTTCTTTCGCTTTATTCAATTAAAGAAGTAAAAAAAATCTCAGGATATGTTTTAATTCCATCGCTTAATTGCACTGCTATCCTTAATGCTGTTCTTATGGCTGGATATAAACCTATTATGTGTGATGTTAATAAAATAGATTTTTCATACGATACAGATAAAGCAAAAAAATTAATAGATAAAAATAAAATAAGAATTGTTATACTTCCTTATTTATTTGGATATCCATCATCTTCTGTTTTTGAGTTTAAGAAAATGGGGCTTTATGTTATTGAGGATATAACTCAATCGCTAGGTGCAAAAATAAATGGTATAAAAACTGGTGAATTAGGGGATATAGTTGTTTCATCGTTTTATTCTACCAAGATGATTACAACACTTGGTGAGGGAGGAATAATTTCTACTGATGATAGAGAAATCTATAAGTTTGTCAAAGATGTTATAGATTACGACAAAAAAGATGATTTTAGATTAAGGTTTTCTTTTAAAATGAATGAGGCAGAAGGATATTTTGGAATAAGTCAGTTAAAAAGAATGAACTTTATTATAAAAAGAAGAAGAAAGATTGCAAAACTCTACTCAGATATTCTTTCTAAAAAGAAAGGAGTAAAGATTTTTTACAATAATATACCAGATGCTGAAGTGGTTTTTTACAGATACATTGTTGAACTTATTGATTATAAAAGGGATGAGATAATAGATAGGTTTAAAAAATGTGGTGTTGAGGTCTCAAAACTTTATCCTCCGCTTGATGTTTATTACCAAAAAAAATCCAGCTCTCCTGTTTCTACTTACATTTATAACAATTTCATATCAATTCCAATCTATCCCGCACTTAGAGATGATGAGATTAAAAAGATTGTAGATTCAATTGAAAAAATCTTTTTATGAGAAAATTTTTTGTTTTCTTTTTGCTGGTAGTTTTATTCTATATAGGACTTCATATCTATATTGCAAATTTCTTTTCCAGAGTAGGTTTTTCAAAAAATAATGTAAATAGATTTTTTCTGATTATGGCATTATTATCAGTATTTTTTCTTTTTTTAAGAAAGAAATTTGAAGGTGATGTGTTTGAAATTTTATGTTTTCTTTCTTTTTTATGGATGGGAATTGTTTTGATATGGTCATTTTTTATATTTATTGGAAATTTGTTTTTTTATTTCATTGGATTTAAAAAGGTTTTTGTATTTGTGAATTTTTGCACATTTTTTATTTCTTTAATTTCCATTTATAATGCAATAAAACCACCTTCTATTAGATATTTAAACTATTATTCAAAAATAGTTCTTAGAGATTATAAAATAGTTTTTATATCGGATCTTCATATAGATTTTAAATTTAAAAACAGATTTTTTTCAAAGATTGTTGAGGAAATTAAATGTGAAAAACCAGACCTTTTAATAATAGGTGGAGATATGCTTGATCCAGGATTTAAGATTGACGATGAGATTTATAAGATTAAGGATTTAAAAATCCCTGTTGTATTTGTTTTTGGAAATCATGAATATTTCTATGGTATTGATGAAACACTTGAGGTCATAAAAAATTTGGGTTTTAAACTGCTTAGAGAGGATTTTTTTGTCTATGGCGATTTAAATATAATTGGTTTTTCTGATATAAAGATTGAGAATTTTAGTTTTGATGATGTTAAAAAAATTGTTACTAAATTTTATGATAATAGAAAATTAAATATTCTTGTTTCTCATCAGCCGCTTTATTTTAATGAGTTAGCGAAGGATTATGATTTTATAATGTTAAGTGGACATACTCACTGCGGACAGATCTTTCCATTTCATATATTTACAAAGATTGTATACAGGCATTTCTGTGGTGAATATTTTAAGAATAACTCAATACTTTATGTATCTAGGGGAGCTGGGGTATGGGGACCTAATATGAGGTTTTTATCTAACAATGAGATGGTTGTGGTGAATATCAAAAAATATGAGAAAGATAATACTAAATATAGCAAAAATTAAAATAGGATTTGCTTTTGAGGAGTATGATGAAGGCTTTTTTAGAAAACTTGATGAGAGATATGGCGCTTTTAAAGTGGATTTAAATTTAGAGAAATTTATAAATGTAAAATTTTCCAAGAAGTTTTTTGGGAAAGATAATAGAGTTTTGTTAGATGATAATGGAAGGTTAACTATGAAAAGAAAGGATTTTTATTTTGATGGGAGTTTTCTTTTCATCAGAAAAGATATATATTCCTTTGATAGTTTTTTAAGGGTTTATATTTCAGATGCACTTAACAAACATAATGGTCTTTTGATACACTCTGCTGGAGTTGTTTTTAATGATAGAGGTTTTCTTTTTGTTTCAAAAAGTGGTGGTGGGAAAACAACTATTACAAGGATTTTTTCAGATTGTAGTGTTTTAAGCGATGAACTCGTTTGTGTTTTGTTTGAAAATAACAAAGTTTTTATATACCCATCACCTTTCTATGGAGAATTGAGAATGCGAAGTTTTCCAAACAAAAAAGCGGTTCTCTTTAAAATATTTTTGATAAGTAAATCAAATAGAAACTATGAGGAGGAAATGGGTTTTGGCAAAAAATTGATAGGAATATTTAGATCTGTTGTGAATTTTAATAAAGATAAAAAGGTTATATTAAAAATTTTTAAAAAAGTTGAAAAACTTGCCCAAAGTAGTGTCTCTAAACTCAACTTTAGAAAGGACTTAACCTTGAGAGGATATTTTGATAAAAACTATACTTAAATATGGTAAAATTTATTATGATGCAAAACTCTTAATAAGAGGTGTTTATGAAAGAAAACCTTCATCCAAAATATGAGATATGTGAGGTTGTATGTGCTTGTGGAAACAGATTTATCACCAGATCCACTAAACCTACCATAAAAGTAGAGATCTGCTCAAACTGCCATCCTTTCTATACCGGCAAACACAAGATAGTAGATACAGAAGGTAGGGTCGAGAAGTTTAACAAAAAATACGCCCTATCAAAACAATTAGGAGATAAAAAAACCACAAAGAAGAAAACATCTGCAAAGATGCCAAAGGTTGTGCCTACTCACAGAAAATCTACTCCAACAGGGGTTGTTAAAAAGATTTCCAAAAAAATTGAGAGTAAGCCTAAGAAAAAATAGGTAATTTTTAAAAAAATAGAATTGTAATTTAAGGTAAAAGTTAATTCTTTTTAATTATGGATATAATTGAAAGATGTAAGAAACTGAAAGAAGAACTTAAATTGGTTGAGGAGAAACTTGCAAAATCTAGTCCAGTTGAGTATCAAAAACTTTTAAAGGAGTATCAAAGATTAAAAGAGATTGTTTTAAAATACGATGAGTATCTTTCTGTGAAAGAAAGTATAAATCATCTTAAGGAGATAATTCTATTGGGTGATAAAGATGTATGCGAGGTGGCAACTTGGGAACTTGAGGAAAAACTTAAAAAGGAAAAGGAAGTTTTAGATTTTTTGAGATTGTGTCTTATACCACAGGATGAGGATGATGAGAAAAATATATACCTTGAGATAAGAGCAGGTGTAGGTGGGGAAGAAGCATCACTTTTTGCAGATGAACTGATGAGGGCATATACAAAGTTTGCTCAATCACTTGGGATGAGTGTTGAGGTTGAGGATATTTCTCTGAGTGATCTTAAAGGTGTGAAAACAGCAATTCTTTATATAAAGGGCAATAAACCATATTACTGGTTTAAATATGAAGCGGGTGTTCATAGGGTTCAGAGGGTTCCAAAAACGGAGGCAAGTGGTAGAATACACACTTCAACTGTGACGGTTGCTGTTCTTTGTGAAGTTAAGGAGAGTGAGATAAAAATAAATCCTACTGATTTGGAGATAGAGACTTATAGAGCAGGTGGTCCAGGTGGGCAGAATGTTAATAAGGTTGAAACGGCTGTAAGAATAACTCACATCCCAACTGGAATAGTTGTTTGCTGCCAGCAGGAAAGGTCACAGTCTCAAAATAGGGAAAGGGCATTAAAGATACTTTATGCAAAACTTAAAAAACTAAATGAGGACGCATTTCATAAGGAAACAACCTTGATGAGAAGAAAACAGGTTGGCAGTGCTGAAAGGTCTCAAAAGATAAGAACTTATAACTTTCCACAAAACAGAGTAACCGACCACAGGGTTGATATCTCATGGTTTAATATAAATGAGATTATGGAAGGAAACCTCAAAAAAATGATAGAGGATATAAGATTGAAGATGCTTGAAAAGTTAGAAAATGAAAAGGATTAAAGAAATAATGGATTTTGCAATTAGTTTTCTGGAAGAAAATGATATTCCCCAATCAAAGACAATAGCATCTCTTATTATCTCGAATGTTTGCAGTATAAAAAGAAATGAGATTTTTTTATACCAAGATAAGGTAATAAGTAGTGATGAAATTAAAAGGATAAATAAGTATCTAAATGCGGTTTTAAAAAGAAAACCGCTCAGTTGGGTTTTAAAATCACATAATTTTAATGGGGTTGAGTTATACATAGAGGATGGTGTTTTTGTACCAAGACCTGAGACGGAGGAACTTGCCTCTATGGTTCTTGAAAAGAGTTTTGAAATAAAAAATCCCATTGTTCTTGATTTCTGTGCAGGAAGTGGTGCGATAGGAATCTATATTGCTTTGAAAAACAAAAACTCAAAGGTCTTTGCTGTTGATAAATCAAAGAAGGCGTTTGAAGTGATGTTGAGAAATAAAGAAGATTTGGGTCTTGATAATTTTTTTGTGTTTAGAAGTAGTAGAATTGATATCTTTGATTTTAAGTTTGATATAGTTGTGTCAAATCCACCTTATGTTCCGCGTTTTATGTATTATATGCTTGATGAGGTGGTGAGGAAGGAACCAAAATCCGCAATTATTTCAGGTGAGGATGGTCTTAATATGGTTAGATACATACTTCGAAATATTGATATTCTTAAAAATGGTGGTTTTTTATTTCTTGAGGTTGGTGAGTACTATTCAGATAAGTTGAGAGAAATTCTTAGTATTTATTTTAAAAATTTTGAGATACTTAAAGATATAAATAAAAAGGATAGATTTGTCTTTGCCATTAAGAACTGATTATGGACTGTTTTATAATAGAAGGACCTTCTAAGATAGATGGTGAGGTTGAGATAAGTGGTTCAAAAAACTCAAGCCTTGCTATACTTTTTGCAACACTTTTAACAGATGAAAAATGCATACTAAATAATGTTCCTGAGCTTGTGGATATAAAAACCACATATGAGATTTTGAGTTATACAGGGAAAAATTGTTTCTTTGGTTTTAATAGATTTGAGGTTGAAGAAAAATCCACTATAAGAACTGAAGCACCTTACGATCTTGTTAGAAAAATGAGAGCATCTGTTTTAGTAGCGGGACCAATGCTTGCAAGATTTAGGTATGCTAAATTTTCAATGCCTGGTGGATGTGCTATAGGGACAAGACCGATAGATATGCATCTGGATGGATTTAAACGATTGGGTGCTGAGATAAGTATGGAAGAAGGTTATGTTATACTTAAATCAAGGAAACTCAAACCAGCAGTTATAAAATTAAGGTTTCCAAGTGTAGGTGCCACAGAAAATCTTATGATGGCTGCCTCACTTATAGAGGGGAAAACAGTGATAAAAAATGCTGCCAGAGAACCAGAGATAGAAGACCTTGCCAGTGTTTTGAATAAAATGGGAGCAAGAGTATATGGAGCTGGAAGCGATACAATTACGATTTACGGTGTGAAAAAACTCAACGGTTTTACTCATACAGTTATACCTGATAGAATAGAGGCGCAGACATTTATGATACTTGGGGCTATGTGTGGAAGGGTAAGATTGAAAAATATTGTTGTAAAACACTGTCGGTCTCTGATAAATAAATTAAAAAAATCAGGTGCATCTGTTAAAATTGCTGATGATTATCTTGAGGTTTCAAAGGGTAGAAATATAAAAGCGGTTAATATAAAGACCGAACCATATCCGGGATTTCCAACCGATATTCAGGCTCAATGGATGGCTTATATGTGTCTTTGTAATTGGAAGGCAAAAATTACTGAGACCATATTTGAAAACAGATTTATGCATGTTGCAGAACTAAACAGAATGGGTGCCAGAATTAGTGTTAAAGGCAATACAGCTACTGTTGTTGGTGTTAAAAATCTTATAGGTGCAACTGTTATGGTAAGCGATCTAAGGGCTGGAGCAGGATTAATTCTTGCCGCATTAAGTGCTTTTGGAAGGTCTAAGATAAAAAGGGTTTATCATATAGATAGGGGGTATGAAAGAATAGAAATGAAACTTTCTAAATTAGGTGCAAATATAAAAAGGATTGAGGAGTGATGAGTATAGAAGAAAGATATAGAAAAATAGAGGAGCTTTTATACACGAAACATTCACAGATTAAAAAAAATGGAGTTGAGAATTTTAAGAAGGTTCTTAAGAAGTTTTCAAATCCTCATAAAAAAATTGGGAAGGTAATTCATATAACTGGAACAAATGGTAAGGGTTCGGTTTCATATATAACAATGTCACTTCTTAAAACTCTTGGGTATAATGTTGCGCTTTACACATCTCCTCATGTTAACTCACTTACAGAAAGAATTCAGATAAATGGTTCTTACATACCGCTAAAAGATTTTGTAGAGATTTTTGACAGTATTTATGATGAGGTCAAAGATTTAAGTTTTTTTGAGATAATGACTCTTATAGCGTTTCTCTATTTTTGTGACCGTGTTGATTATTCTGTTATTGAGGTTGGAATAGGTGGGATGTATGATACAACAAATGTTTTTGAGGATACAATGCTTTGTTTTATAACATCAGTTTCTATAGACCATACTGATATTCTTGGCTCAACCATCAAGGATATAGCTATCCAAAAAGCAGGGATAATAAAGAAAAATAGTTTATGTGTTTTCCCTCACTCGTTAAATCAACAGGCAAAAGAGATAATTATAGATAAATCTGCTTGTATTGGTGCAAAGTTTCTGGAGGTTTATGAATACTTTGATATTGAAAGATTTGATGATAAAAATCTAAGGGTTTCTCTTAGAAGTAAGGATAATAAATATTTTTTTGAGACAAATCTTTTAGGGACCAAGCAACTTTTGAATTTTTCTATGGTTGTAAAGGCATTTGAAAAACTTGGATATGATATAACAAATGATATTTTAAAAAAATCTTTTGCTTATATTCCTCTAAACTGCAGATTTGAGATGATAAGAAAAACAATTGATGGGCATCAAAATCTGTTTATCCTTGATGGCGCTCATAATCTTGAGGCATTCTTTGGTTTTATTGAGAATCTGAGGTTTTTCAAGATAAAGGATCCGCTTTTGATTTTTGCAATTCTTTCAACAAAGAAATATACTGATATAGCAGAACTTATTGTAAACTCGCATATTTTTAAAAAGGTTGTGGTAACTGATATAGAAAATCCTAAAAAAGAAAATTCATATGTCATAGCAAACATCCTTCAAAGCAAGTCTAAGGATATTGATGTAACGGTAATAGATGATTTGTCGTTTGCTTTAAGATACTCGGTTAAACACTATGATAATATCTGTGTTTGTGGTTCATTTTATCTTGCATCTGATGCTTTAAAGATTATAAAAACTTTATAACTCAAAGGAGATTTTATGTTTGGAATAGGTTTTGATATCGGGGGTACAAATACAAAGATTGCGGTGATTGATAAGAATTATACACTTATTGATAGATTTGATACTCCAACGCCACTTAAAAGTTATAGATATTTCGTTGAAAAAATTGCTGAGATAATAAAAAAACTTAATAACAAATATAAGGGGGTAAAGGGTTTTCATCTTGCAATTGCAGGTGATGTTGACTGGGAGAATGGTATTTTGAGATATGCCCCTAATTTGAAAGGATGGAAGAATAAAAGGATAAAACATGATATAGAAGAAATTACAGGGATTAAGATTTCCCTTGACAATGATGCGAATATGGCTGGTTATGGAGCTTATGTTTTTGAATTAAAAGAGAGATATAAAAATCTGGTTATTTTTACACTTGGAACCGGTGTTGGGGGAGGAATTATTATTGATGGAAATATTATTAGGGGTAAAACTACAACTGCTGGAGAAATGGGGCATATGGTTATAATTGAAAATGGGAAGAGGTGTAGGTGCACAAATACTGGGTGTGTTGAGGCATACTGTGGAAGTTATGGGATTGTTAGGGAGTTTATGGAAAGGGTTGGTGATTACAAGAATTATATTTCAAAATATAAGGATATAAGGACTGATAGGATTGATCCTTACCTTATATACATCCTTGCAAAAAATGGAGATAAACTTGCAACTGATTTATGGAAGGATTACGGATACAAACTTGGGACTGCGATTGGAAATGTGATTATGATTTTAAATCCGGAGGTTGTTGTTTTAAGTGGTGGGGTTTCAAGAGCATATCATTTTTTTATGCCTTCTCTTAAAAAAAGATTAAATGAATATG
>Ga0272449_1001531_pt1 | contig 23441 bp, 14 predicted proteins | sample YNPCB0241_FD_198679 | JGI IMG/M metagenome (GOLD analysis project Ga0272449, IMG submission 198679) | Hot spring sediment microbial communities from Yellowstone National Park, WY, United States - YNP-CB-024-1 | ecosystem: Environmental > Aquatic > Thermal springs > Hot (42-90C) > Sediment... | reverse complement strand
TTCTCAAGGTGAGAACCGGGCCAAGTGATCCCCCGCGGGGCGGTCAGTCCTTTCGCAGAATTGCTTAGAAAGGTTTTCAGCCCCTGCCCCATCAGGCCCCCACAGGATCCAGTGGGGCCGGGAGAATTCCACCAAACCGGGCTCTACTGCGGTAGAATGATTGGAGTAGGAAATAGGACCCACCTCATTGGCACCTAATTCCCCGCGAATTGTCAGAATCACAAGCGTCTTGCGATAACGTCACCTAAAGGCAGAACCAAATGTCCTTCGCAAGCGGAACCCGCTCTTTGGCCTTTTATTTGCACTTGGCTCTCGCACTTTGGTTCCTCCACGCTCTGGAATGATTACAGGCTGCAATAGCTGAGAAGGGTCATGATGGAAAGCCAAAAGGAGGATAGCCAACTGATCGATTTCGGCACCAGATCTAAGGGGCACAATTCGGGCATGTCGTCGGAACCCTTGGTTCTTTTCGGCGAAAAAACCCTTAGCTTTGACCCGATCCACGGGTACATCGCCTTTACGGCCTCTGCTCCAGAGGGTGAAGCCTCGGAACGAGATCTTATCGACCATCCCTGGGTGCAGCGGCTTCGGCAAATTCATCAACTGCAGTGTGCGTGGTGGGTTTTTCCTGCGGCCCAGCACACGAGATTTCAGCACGTCTTGGGAGCGATGCACCTAGCCAGTCGGGCGGCAGCCCAGCTTTATCCCAGTCTTAAGCAAGTGTGTCCGGATTGTCCTAGCCGCGGATATGTGGAATCCCTTCTGCGTGTAGCAGCATTGCTCCATGACGTTGGGCACGGACCTTTCGGCCATTTCTTGGACCAATATCTGCTTGCCGACTATGGATTGACGCACGAAACCTTAGGGGCCGAGATCATCCGAAGGGAATTTGCACCGCTCATCCGCAAGCTCCGACGTAATCCCTTCAGCAGCCTGGAATCCCACGAGACCTTAGATCCCGAGCAAGTGGCCTTTCTTATCGTTCGGCCTAAAAGTCGCGAAGATAACAGGGAGCCACGGTGGCTTATGTTTCTTCGGAGTCTTTTCTGCGGGATTTACACGCTGGATAACATGGACTTTGTGCTCCGCGATGCCTACATGACGGGCTACAACATCCGGGCCTTTGATTTGGAAAGGTTGCTTCAATATTCAGCCTTCTCGGAAAAAGGGCTGACAATTCACGAGCGGGGGCTGTCTGCCCTGGTGCGGTTTATCGCTGTTCGTGCCGAGCTTTTCCATTCTGTGTACTACCATCGAACGGTACGGGCAATCGATATCACCTTGCGGGATTTGTTTTTAGAAAGCAAGCCCTATTTGTTCCCTGGCAATCCGCTCGAGCACTTAGATCGCTATCGAGAGTTTACCGACTGGTCGCTCTTTACGGACGTTGCCCGATGGGCAGATCATCCTACGGACAGTCGGCTGCGGGAGCTTGGCCAGCGGTGGCGGGCATTCCTCCGGCGAGAAATTCCTTGGAAGTTGGCCTGTGAACGAACCATTGTCTTTGAGGAAGGACAGTCGGAGGAGGCGACCGTCTTTAGCAACGAGAAACTCTTTGAGGAGGCTTTCCGCGAACGCCTCCCCCAGCACTTGCGAGATCTGCCTTTGCGATTCGATCCTGCCCGGCACGTTTATCGCCCCGGCTCCTATGCCCCTACCGCCGGACAAAATTTCTTATACGACTCCGCGACTGGGGAAATCCGCCCTCTTGCCGACCGCGAACTTTTTCGGCAAATCCCTCTTAGCTATCGCATCTGCCGGGTTTACACGCAGCGAGTGGAGTACCGGAAGCTTCTCGCAAGAATCCTCGATGCCATGATTCGTGGAGAACCAGCCGACGAGGTGACTAATGTATAGATCATCCGCCTACCTAGGTTTCCTTGTAGGGGATAATAAGTCCCGACGAGTTCCTCGAATTCATCGTGGAATTGTCCGAGGGGCGGAGCCGACAGTCCAAACTGCTCCGCTTGTATCTTCCGCACCAGCAGGTGGGATACTGGCAACACCATCCGTTAGGGGAAAGGATTGTTCGGCACTTTTCCGCCACAAGGAATTGTGCCTTTTTGAAATCTCCTGGGAAGTTCGCCAGGACCGCGGCACCGCCGGTTTCAAAAAGGACTCAAATTTGCGAGGGCAAGGTAAACCTCCTCCCATCCTCGGTCAGTAAGTCTCTCCAATACATCCCTCGCAAACCCGACTATACCCAACGATTTGTGTGCTCAAAAACTACGTTTTCTTTGCTTCGCAGGCGGGGGAACCGTTGGAGGCTCTTCCCCACTACTAGAAGCCCTAAACAATCCAGCCCTTAGAGGGCAAGGCTCAACGCACTGAGAGAACGGCGGAGCAATTTCCCCGACTACCCAAGGACTTCGGCGAAACCGTAATGTGTGGTCACCCATGTCGGGAGATTGGGCCCTGACCTTGCAGAGTTGGGATTTTCCGAAGTTTCTGGGCTGCTTCCTCTTTCAGTGGCCTCCAGTTTGTACTTATCAGATTTTGAGCTGATGTCCATCAATAATTCGGCAGCGGTGCCTGCTGTCTGTCCCTAGTTGCTCCGGTGTCGAGTTCATCGATATTGCCTTTGCCGGGCAGTTTCGCAAGTTCTACAGCTGGCCCTAGGTCATCCGAGAAAGGAGGAAACTAGTTAATTAATCCGGGAAGGAATTCCGTTCGGATATCAACCTCCCGCTGACCGTGAGAAAACCGCAATTCGCCTGTCTTCTGGTAAATGGAAAGACCCCACGATAGACTTTACCCAACCACTGCCCCACCTTTTAAAGCCCTTCGTGTCATTGGTTTCGAGGAGAGGAATTACCCCCAGGGAATTGCTGGAGGATGAAAAGCTGGTACGGTGACCAGGTGACTGGAGTGAGGCATTTTTGTCCCAAGCAAAAGGAGGAAGAACGGTGAAGTTGCAAACTAACTCGGCCCACAACCACCCCGAATCGGAAAGTGGTCATCAAGATAGGGATACCCGTACAGTAACCCGTCGCCGAATCCTTAGTAGGGGTGCGGCTCTGGCTACCATGGGAAGTTTGCAGGGGTTAGCGGTCCCGGCAGTGCATGCCGCCGAGGATAACACGATTCGGCTGGCACTTATCGGATGTGGAGGGCGAGGAAGTGGTGCGGTCCGGGATGCCTTTAGCGTGGCAAAACGGCCCATCGAGCTTTACGCCATGGCGGATATCTTCCCCAATCGACTCCAAGCAGCCCATGCCAACCTCAGCAAACTTTTCCCCCAGCAAATCAACTGCCCCCCGGAACGGCAATTCATCGGTTTCCAGGCCTACAAGCCGGCGATTGATTGTTTGCGGCCGGGTGATATCGCAATGCTCACTGGTTATGCGGCATTCCGGCCTATGCAGTTGGAATATGCAGTGGCCAAAGGAGTAAACGCCTTTTTGGAAAAGTCCTTCGCGTGCGACCCGCCGGGAATTCGGCGGCTGCTCAAGGCGGCTCAGGTGGCATCCGAAAAGAACCTCAAAATCGCTGCCGGACTCCAGTGCCGGCATTCGGTCAACCGGCACGAACTTATCCGCCGAATTCGCGAGGGGGAATTGGGGGATATCCTCATGGTCCGAGCTTACCGGATGGAACCGGTCGGTCCCATGGGAAGAAAGCCCCCTGAGGAGAAGGAACTTTTATGGCAGATCCGGAATTTTGTCCGTTTCTTCTGGGTCTCTGGAGGGTTGTTCGCCGAGATGGATATCCACCAGATTGACGAAATTTGTTGGCTCTTTGATGCCTGGCCTATTGATGCTCACGGGGTGGGTGGACGCTCGGTGGGGAACACCGACCCCGCTCAAAACCTGGATTCTTACAGCGTGGAATGGACCTTCCCCTCGGGGGGCAAGGGATTTGATGTGGTTCGGTACCTGCCAAATTGTCACACGGAATTTGCCACCTTTGTCCACGGTACCAAACGGGCTGCTCAGTTTTCCGGCCGGATTCACGCAGGAACAGTTCGGATTTATAAGGATCAGCGGATCGAAAAGGACAATATTCTTTGGGAGGCCCCGGAGGAAAAACTTACTCCTTGGCAGGCCGAGTGGGCTGATTTCTTAGACGCTATCGAAAAAGATCTCCCCTATAACGAGATGGAACGGGCAGCTTACGCCAACTTGGCAACCATCATGGGTCGGGCTGCTGTCCACTCCGGTAAAGTTATTACTTGGGAGGAAGCTTTCAACTCCCAATTCCAATGGTGTCCCTATATCGACGAGATGGACGAATATACACCTCCTCCGGTACTGCCGGATGAGCACGGCCGATATCCCGTTCCGGAACCAGGTAAATGGGTCGAGCTATAGCAGTTGCCTCTTCCGGGAGTCAATCCCCTTACCGGAATGGATTTGCGGGAGAGTGGGAGCCGTTGCGGTGGTGGGAGCCCGCACCTCCCCTCGGCAGGGGATTACCTCTGCTTTTACGGGATTTCGGCAAAAAGAATTTGTACTTGGCACCATTCGAAAGGTTCAATTGCTACCGAAACGGTGTCCCCCTGCACAGACAAATCCGCGATGGACTCTCCGGCGAAAGTCACCTTTCTTGCAGCCACTGGGTTGCGGAAGCACCTTAGCCGGAGAGTTCCCTGTCGGCCCTCTGTTTCGAGAAGACGAATGGTCAACTCGGGCTGATTGTTACTCCCAAGAGCACAATGCCAGCTGGTGGCCAGAACATTTCGTGCTCCCACGTGGAAAAACCAGCTACAAGTTAGTTTAGGCTGGGGTACCCCGTGAAACATTGGCAGGGGAGGAGCAAGAAAATCCAAAGCAGCCTCAGCTGGGTGGGGAAGATTCACCCCGACACCCACCCGGAACTCCCGTGCTGTCTCTCCCTTAACGATCAACAGGGTGTCCATCTTGCGGACATCAATGCTACGGTGAAAGGGTAATCCCCCGCAAAGAATGGTGAAGGAGGATTTTTCTGAGCGGATATCGACGTAATACGGCGATTCTATCCGATCGCTTTCAAATTTCTGATAGGTCCACCCCACGCCAGCATAAATGGAGCTAGTAGCATCCGCCCAGGCATAACGAACACAATAATAGTTCCGCCAAGGATCACCCTCCGGAAGGTCCAGGGGCTCTAAGCGAACGGTTATTTCCAGCCACGGCCGGGTTTGCCACAAGCGATAGTGCTGCTCATAACGGGCAACCGTTCGGCCGCTCCGCGCTACAAGCCGGCCTTGAGTTATCACCTCCGCCACCAAAGGGCCGGAAGAAGTCACGCGGAAATTATCGCAGGCCATGAGAGTATAGAACCGCTCAGGGTCCCCTTCCGGCCCTGGTCCATTAGGAGTGGGGAAACGTAACGCGAGCTCTTGTCCTAACGCATTGCCGCCAGTAAACGGCCGAATCGTACGGATACCTCCTGTCACCCGGTTAAGCCGGACCTCCATAAACTCGTTTCTTAGGGTATCTCCCTCTACCATGGGAGGTTGGGCTTTTCGGCCACCAAGCAAGCCGAAAAAACTGCGTTTAGGCCGAGAAGGTTCCTGGCTTTCCGGCTCCCCAGGACCGACCCAAGCAAAACCCATGGCGGGTACTTCCACAAGAACTGCCGGGCCGTCCCCCACCGAACCCGCTGCCCGCACCACTCCATCCGGTTGAGGCAGGGTCTCCCCTTTAGGCCAAGGGACAAGAGCCTGCCGCGGAAAACTCCAGGGATTTAATACCATCGTACCTTGCCCATCTTTTATTCCCCCGGTGTACAGCACCTCTTTTAACCGCTCCGCTGGGCAAGAGTGATCGGGCGAGAAATTCTGCCCCAAGGCGGCAAGAATAGCTTTTAAGGTCTCGTTTTCCAGCTCCTTGCCATGCTCCTGATGCCGGCGAACCCAACCAGAGATCGGATCGGGTTTGCCCCTCTGAACACTTTGTCGGAGATAGGGGGATCGATATTCGTGGGCCGGGTACTTTCGGTTTTGCCCTGCGTAATAAGTCTTGCCCAAATATTCGGTGAAAGTAGCAAATTGTCCCAAGACGTTCGAGAATCGGCCTACTCGCCAAAGGTCTTCGAACCAAGCGGAAACCTTGCCGGGCCAATGGGCCAAAATAATTGCTCCGGCCTGGTCGAGGTCCATCACTTCGCCCGCTTTGGCTCCGAAACGGAGGAAACTTTCATCCGCGGATGCATCTAGTGGGACTCTCCCGATAGCATCAACCACCCCGGGGCCGATTCCCTCCCACCGGATCCGCGTCTGGGAACCGGTGGGAAACTTCCCCTCATCCAGGGTGAAATGAAGGGCTGCTGTAAAGCCCAAACCCCGCAGGATCTGCGGCAACAGGGGAAACAGCCCAAAAGGCCGACGTCCGAAGACCGTGGGTCTCGAACCTAAAAGTTCCTCGAAGACAGTAAGTCCCTGCCGGAAATTCTTTAAGAGGTCCTCTAGGGGAAGAAGAGGTAACTCCTCCCACCGATTTTCCCCACCTGCAACGCAAGCGGTGCCGGCTTTCACTCGCTCGCGAAGTAACTCCAAGGTTTGTGGCGACTTTTCTGCAAGCTGGTGCAAGGTTTCCGCTTCCATCAAAAGATTGATCGGATGAGGTCGCTGAAGCGTTTGTTCCAGTTCCGGCCCAAGAGTTGTTGGGGCTACCAGGACAAGATCCAGTAGCGATGACTCCACCGGGTAGAAATACTCTCGGCCTTCCACAAGCAGGTCGAAAGCCCGCTCGAGCCGCTGCCGGGCTTTTTCCGTATCGCCGTCCAAGAGGGTTTTGGCTGCTTCCACAGCCCGCAGCTCCAATCCCACAGTGTCAAGATTGCTCATGTACCGCAGCTGGCGGGTAAGGAGTTCCACCTGAAAATGGCCAAAGCCTAGGGCAAAGAAATCGCGAACAGACTCTTGTGGTAAATCAGGGATTGGAAATCCTGCCGAAGCGATCTGCCGCAGCAAATCCTCTCGCCCCTGATAACTTTCCACCACGATGGCAGCTTGGCTCCGGGCTTGCTGAAGCCAGCCTTCGGGCAGACGATAGTGGCTCACACCAGGGACGACAAACAAGCGACCGCTCAATTCCGCCGGGGGACTGTCCGCCCGAGCCCACCGCGGCAGTTTCCCAGTAGCTGCTAGGAGAGCCGGATGGTATAAAGCTGTCCATCCAGCAAGAAGTTCATTCGCTTCCCGGGCATCCCGATCCAGGGACAGATCCTCAAGCGTGTAACAAGGCAAAAGCAATTGGGTTTCAATAATTTCCATCGGAAGCAAACCTATCGGTTTTCGTAACCTCAACCCTCACTTAGCTCTCTGGTTTCTCAAGCATGTGAAACCCTCGAGGTTAGCGAGGGGAAATAATTCTTAACATAGGAGGAATTCCCTTGACCCTTGGGGAAAATCAATCTCCTCGAAGGTTCGAAATCCTCCGAGAGACTTCGCCCCTTCCGCCAAGCACTATCAAAAATTTAAGCAGGACGCCGGTTAGGAGGGGTCATCCCTCCACTGGTGATTAACAACCCCATGGAAGGGAAGCTGAAGACGCTCGAAACTCCTTCTTCGAAACGATTCGATCCCTCTCTTCATCCCCTTGCGTGCCCAACGTCGCCGGGGAAGCCAGCAAGCCGTCACTGTATCTCCCCCAGGTCCCAGTGAATCTGGAACTCTCCCGATTATCGGTTCCCAGAGGCAGGATATGGCAAGTAGTATACCGCCTTAGGTCACAAAAGGAATTCCTGCAGAGAAATCCCGAATCCCTACAACCTACAGCGGGCATAACCCCTGGAGGTCTGCGGGGCATCGGCATGGCAAATGACCTAGACCACAAGCAGGAATTATGCACTATCTTGGCCAAGGCTTGCCCACTGAGTCTCTAAACAATGGACGAACCACCTAAAGGATGCAGATAACGAGAAGAGTCGGGGGACAAACTCAAAAACTCAGCCTTAATCGGCCTGGTGCCAGCCTGCCGATCTTCCATGGATTCCCGGTTTCTGATTTAGGTCTTGGGCAGATCCGGAATGATCCGCGACCGGAGCGGCCAGGTAACCCTGGAATCAGTTCTTCTGAGGGGCGGGATAACTCGACCGTGAGAATCCCACCTTCCCGAAGGCGAGGGCTTTCAATTTCCCCAGGGTATCACTTATTGCCCTTTGGGAGGTACGATCGGCCCCACATAACGCTTCGCCACCACAATCTGGTCAAACAGCACACGGTTTTCCGCATCTAGATCTCTGACCTTGTTCCTGCGAAGGGATTCCGGGGTCACATAATGCAGGAGCCAAAAAAAGTTGATCTTAAGGGCCGGATCGGTCCGCCAGTTAAACCCCTCGAAGGGAGTCCCTCCTTCCGCAAGTAGGCGGAAGCCTAACCCCGTCCAAGGCCCGCGAGGTGCTCCGCGGCGGAAATGGGCCACCAGTTTGCCATCCAGCCAAAGGGCAAGTTCCCCATCGTGGGAGTCGGGACGGCTGTTCATTCGGATCATCACCTCGACACATTGCCATCGTCCCACAGGAACTGGTTGATCCTCCGGTGGGCTAAGCCCATTTCCCCAGAAACGACCGTCGGCCGACTGCTTCATCTCATGCCAATAAACGTAGAAATTCCATAGTCCTGGTGCAGGATATTTCCCAGAAAAGCCAAAAGGTTCGATCCCAACGGTGATTCGGTCGTCTCCTCGGGGTCGGGTTCCAGCACCACCCTGAGGCCAATTGGTCGCCGGTCGGTAGCCGCCAATCGTGACAAAGTGGTGAATGTAGCCAGCAGGTTCCGGAAACTTCACATAAAAACGGGCAAACACAGTGTCCAATTCCTCGGGAAGTCTTTTGTACAGATGACCACCGCTATTCTTACTGGGGATCGCCGTCATGAGGAGAGACCACTTTCCACAGCCTCCCGGCGGGATGTCCTCCACCAATCGGAACGGTGATTCCTTCGGGTTGCGGCGATCCGTCCAGCGGCCCAGAATCTCTTGCAGATTAGCTGCCTCAAAGTCCTCGGCAAATACCACGTCGGGATCGCCGGCAATCCCCGCATCCCCTGGATAGCGGGCGGCCAATCCCAGTCCCTCAGGGAGTGTCTCCCCGTGGGCATGAAAACGCAACTGGCCGGCCAGAGCCCACACCGCGATAACAACACCAATAATCCCAGGAACGTTTCCCCAACACCGTGCCGGGCAAAATCTCACAATCATCGTGGGACTCCTTTTATCGGGGACAACGCAACCGATCTCACTCTAGGGAGCAATCCAGCCAGAGTGGTTATCTGCCTTTCTGAGGGCCGTTTCCACACGCTCAAGGCAGGTCCATTTGGGCAGGTTGTTCCAACGCTCACCCGGTTTGTGCCAATCCGGAAAACTTTTCCACATGGGGCCAAGACGGTAGGCTTATACACGCGTTAGGATGTACCAAAGAGTGCAATGGCAGCCACTGGCCAATAGGAAATATACCCAACGCTTCCGGGGAAGAAAACTCACTCTCTTGTTTCCTCGACTACCGGCACAGCCGGACTGGTTGAAGTAGTGGCTCCTGCAACTGCCTCCGGTTCACCAGGCAGAGGGGATAATCGCCGGAAAAGGGCAAATATTTCCGAATCGGTGGTCACTACGAGCCGGGTATTTGGTCCAAAGCATTTTTTGTACATTTCTAAGGTCCGAATAAAGTCGTAGAATTCCCCCATCTGTCGGATCGCGTCTGCATACATCTGGATGATTTCTGCTTCCACTTCGCCGCGGATCCGGTTGGCCTCTCGCTTCCCTTCGCCAAGAATTTTTTCCACTTCGTAATGAGTCATATTGAGTATTTCTTGCTTTCGGCGTTGCCCTTCGTTGACGTAGTAGGCGGCTACAGACTCCAAAAAGGCGATAAGCCGTTTGAAAGCCGCTTCCTGAACTGTGGGAACAAAATCAATGCGGGCAATTCCCATATCGACAAGCTCGATACCGCGGCGGATTTCCTCACCTTTCGATCCACGATGCAGACGCTCCCGAACCGCAGCCTTTACCTGAGCTACCAACTTTTCCCGCCCCAGACGCACACGTTCTACCTCGCTTCCTGCCGGTACGTTTGCAGGACCTCGCGTGGCTTCTTGACCAACGACCATTTGCTCAGTAGCAGGTTGTGAGAGTTCGCCCCCCAACATGCCCACCTGCAGAGTATAGGAAAGTCTTCGGTCGGAACTGCGAACCGCCTCAACCAGATTGTTGGCTGTAATTGCATCCCGCAACTGACTGCGGACGAATTCCTTTACCCTTAGCTCGCCATTGGCTACCGTACGGAGTTCCTGTACAAATTGAACGGGATCGGTAATACGCCAGATAGCCCACGGTGTCACCTCGATTTTTTTCCCGTCGGCAGTTGGAACATCGACCAAGATTTCGCCGCCGGTACCGAGCCAAAATTGGTAGGTCTTTGGAAAGCGGCGGACTTCGTGAATAAATGGTAGTTTCCATTTGAGGCCGGGCTCCGTAAACCCAGCAATGGGTTCCCCAAATTGCAGCACCACTGCAAGTTCGCGTTCATCCACCGTAAAAAAGATATTCGCTATAAGAACCCATAAAATAACAAGAACAACGGCTAGCATGATGACTGAGGGAAAAATCCTATTCATCCGCAGAGCTCCCGTTTATTCCTAAAAACCGTTCTACATCCTCAAAAGGAGCCGTAAAAGATTCTACTTTTCTGCCGATCCGGAACCGGGGATATGGAGCCGCTTATTGTTCTTGTTTTGCAGATAACCTTGCAATTCTACCGGAAAAATACTTGAAATCCGCGTTAGGAATTCTTTTCGCATGAGTAATTCTTTTCAAAGGCTTCAGGAGTCTCGCAAAACGACGATATACACCTCAACGAAACCAAAGATTATCGATAACCAGAGCTATGGCTTTAAACCGCTTCGATCGTTCGGATTTCCCACGTGTATTCTTGATTCATACTGAAATTTGACTCCCGGCCAAATCTGCCAAGCTCCACCTGCTATTTGATTTCCGTGGGAATTTGCATCAGGGGGAGGATACTGCGTTGGAGCTCGGAATCGACAATTACTTGGAGTTGTACGCGTGTGAGCAATTCCTCCATAGTCTCCAGATAAAGCCGGCGTCGAGTTTCCGCAGGAGCTTTCTCGTACTCTCGATACTGAGCTAGGAGGGCGGCAATTTCCCCTTCAGCTTCTGCACGTCGCCGCTGGGCATATCCCTCTGCTTCGCGAATGAGTTTATCTCGTTCGGCCAGAGCAATTGGCAATCGCATGTTTCGTTCTTTCTTCGCTTCGTTTTCCAGCTGCTCGCGAGTCTGCAAGGAAGCATTGACAGCTTCGAAAGCGGGACGGACACGTTCTGGTGGTCGCACACGTTGCATCTGCAGGTCACGAATCACCACCCCACAATCATACGAGTCCAGAATCCGCTGCATAGCCTCGCGGGCTAGCTGGGCAATTTCTCCACGACGTTCGGTCAGGACCTCGTCGATCGAATAGTCACCAACCAACCTATTCATCACACTTTCCGCTACCGTTCGGATGATTCGCTCTGCGTAGTGCGGATCACTGCTGTTGTAAAACCGGAAAAGGAACTTTTCAGGCTCCTCAACCTTCCACTGGATGGTCCACTCAACGCTTGCGGCGTTCAAATCCCCAGTAAGCATAAGTGTCGCTTCCTCGTCACTTTGAGTACCTCGCGAGGAAGCCAAGCCGGGCAATCGCATACTGTTTTCCGCCACACTCACCTTTATCACTTCGTCTACGAGAGGAATTTTGAACCTCAGGCCAGGTTCTACAACGGGTGGTCGAAACTTCCCAAACCGAAGTACTACCGCCCTTTCATGGGCATCGACAGTATAAAATCCATCCGATATGACGTAGATCGCAAAAGCGAGGAGCACCGCCAAACCAATCCAGCCGCCCAGTGACATCCAGGAGACCTCCCCGAAATCCCATTCCTGGATATTTGGTCTTCTCGTTCCCCGCATGGAGTATCCTCCTAGAACTTATGGGAAAGCCGCCACTTTATTCTTGACCCACTTAGGGGGCACTAATCCCAGCCCCGCGATGTGTCAGTAGCACTGCCGGAAAAACTTCACGAATACTTTCCGAGAACTACAAATCTAAAACAAGTTTACCAGGTGAAATGTATAGGACATATGCACAGAGCGACAAACGGTCCCTGCTCGTTTCGAGCTTAACCCTGGCATCCACTCGTACGGTTCTCGATCGGCCGATTTCCCGAGTCACCTATTTCCCAAGATTACCAAGCTTTAAGAACGGAAAGAGGTGAAAAGAAAGCCATCGGCTCCCCGCTATTCCGCCGGCCTCCGGAGTGCCAAAAGCACCGAGCATGAACCCCAACACTGTTACCATGGGTGTACTTACTACAAACACCAAGGGATACACCAAGGACTTTTTAACCCGAGATCTGAAATAAACCAACCAACTCGGTGCTCCCATCCCCTTTGAGCCGTATATTTCTTGCCCCCGTGGTGAATGTAAGCGGTTAGTGAATCTAGGTGGCTAAAGCACGGTTAGTTCCGGTAATATGGGGCGGCGACGCCGATTTTCTACCACGATTTCCACCAGTCGGATGGAAATACTTTCCACATAAGCTCGGATAGTCGGCTCGGCAAAACAGGCAAGAGTTTTTCCGCTATCCCCGTGGATGCGGATCTGGACGTTGATCGGTATTGCCCCTAGAAACGGAATCCCTAACTCCTTGGCCCGGGCTTGAGCCCCGCCCGAACCGAAGATCTCATGTCGGGCCCCACACGCCGGGCAAACAAAATAGCTCATATTCTCGACCATGCCCAGAACTTCCACATTTACTCGGCGGAACATTGTGACGGCTTTTGTGGCATCTAACAAAGCCACATCTTGCGGAGTGCAGACCACGACGGCCCCTGTTAGGGGCAAGAGCTGGGACAAGGATATGGCGACGTCGCCGGTGCCGGGCGGCATGTCGATAATCAAATAATCCAATTCCCCCCAGTCGGTGTCGCGAAGGAATTGAGTAAGGGCATTATGGAGCATTGGGCCCCGCCAGATGACGGCTTCTTCCGGCGGAACCAGAAGGCCCATGGACATGACCTTGAGGCCCTCAACCTCGATAGGCTGAATCTTGCCTCGCTCTACGAACGGCTCCTTTCGGGTTCCCAAAAGATGGGGCACACTTGGGCCGAAAACATCGGCATCCAGCAACCCAACCCGGCAGCCCGCTTGATGGAGCCCGTAGGCCAAAAACACCGCCACCGTACTTTTGCCTACCCCTCCTTTGCCGGAGCCCACAGCAATAACTGCCTTAGCGGCCAACCCCACCGGGCCAACTTTTTCGGCTGGCCGATAATGCTCCAAAACTAGGACTTCAATTGCCGAAAGTTGAGGAAACCGTCCCTGTAGAAATTCCCGGATTTGCCTGCCGATTTTCTCCCAGATCGGTGCCGCAAAGCTTGTAAGCCCGATTTCGACACGGAGTTGGCCATCCTTTAAGTGAAGGCCTCGAACTTGACCAGCACGCACCATCCCGCGGCCGGTTTCCGGGTCAGGAAATTCGTCTAATACCTGTTTGATGGCTTCCACACTCACGTTGTGTTCATTCATACGAATGTCGTTGCCTTTCGCAAGCTAGCACATGAAAGAATAATGACGTCAGGTTGGATGCATCGATTTTTGCACTCGATGGAACATCCAAAAATAGTGGAGAACGCATCAAGACGACGGGGAAGCATTCTATCCTTGATCCCAAGAAAACTGTTTCCCTTAAACATACAGCTTTTCACGAAGCTGTTTCCCCCGGATCTTCCCAACTACTCAACTCTGGCCAAGGAAGTCGAATGGGGGCTAACCGGCTTTCGGGCCAGGACCATCTCGGCAGGCTCTCGAAGTACCGATCGATCATTTTTGCTAACTCGACCGCCTTCGTGAGACCCAGAACCACATGCACAACCCCCAGCTCCCGCAACGCCAGCTCCTGAGCTATTGTCCCCCGGTTCAATAGGACGGCCACGGGGCGAGGGAAGCACTGGTCCTTCAGAGAACGAATCCACGACAGAAACTTGTCGGCATCCTCCGGCTGCCATTCGTAGATAGCGAAGGTGGGAATCGGTCGGGCACATACCTCTCGAAGGAATTCCAGATTTGGGGCCTGCCGAAGCTGAATCTGGGGGGACATGTGGCGACGCAAAATGACGACCCAAACCGGACTCCTATAGCATACCCACACGGTTTTGTCGGGTTGAACTGGCTGTTCCGCCCCAAATTTCAGCCACGCAGGCCAACGCACAGTCATTCGCCGGATGAACCTCCGACAATACGAAGAATTGTCTCTCAAGATCGATATCTCAAGATCGACACTTCGGCCGGCTCTCTTTCCGTGCCGGAGTTCACCCTAAAAAATCTCTTTCCTAGCTGCACTCCTCCGAGGATGCTGAAAAATGCCGTGGTCCTTTTCGCACTTTTTGATTTCGCAGACTCAGTTACTAATTTTACGCCAACTCCATCTCACCGCTATCAGTTTTTTGTCCTTGAGCCCCTGCCTTTACAATCCGGACGCTCGAGAGAGCTATTCAACCCCTCCCAACCCCGCCAAAGGCCAACGTGATTTCTTCCTCACGCGAGCTCGGCACCGATTAACGAGCCCTCACACCGCCAGGTAGTTGCGGAATTTCAAAATCGCAAAATCCGGGAGATCGACAACCCCTGGATCCATTGGTAAACGCTGAGTTTCCGGCCAAGAATCTCATGGAGGATCACTCCTTGCAAGTTCGCTTGAATGGAGACAGACGTTCGAGGCTGATTCAACCTGAGAAATCTCCTTTCGCAATAGCCTCCGGGACCCTTTTCCTTTGATCCCTGGTTAGAAAAGAGAAAGACCGCAACTCTCGCCGCGGGGCAATCCGCGGATTCTTTCCTCATCGCTGTGAAAAGGGCTCCAGAATGGAAACTCTTGCCATCACAATCCCGGCCCGACAGGCACCGATCTCCCACTTCTTAACGTTCGGAAAGCGAAGGCAAGTCTGCTCCAGTCCGGCAAAGTATTACGAACCACCAGAAATGGCCGAACCGCGTTTTTCATGTAGTTGACCAAAGAGTCCTTGTTTTTCCTGCAATACGTGCAGGAGGAGCCAATTTTGGAAATTGGAGAGAAAGCCCGGCCTGTTCGTCGGCCAAACGGGGTGCCATTTTTCCAAAGCGGCTGAACACCCCGACGGATTTCTATCTGAGAGGTTTTTCGGCGTTTCCCAGCATAGGGCAAGCAAAATCTGCCACGCTCTCGGAGCCGTGGTTGGAAAATCAACCCCGTTTAGGGTGAACAATTCCCGGCTATTGCAAGAGGGATTCCGAAGAATGCCCGTCTTCTTCGCCGTTGTCGAGCTCCTCAAATGTCGGCAGTTCTTCAGGGCGAGTTTCCTCCCCTTCTTCCCTCGGTACCTCGAGCGGTGGCAAATGAGGACGGGCTTTGAGGCCGGGGGATGAGGCCGTGGCCTTTCTGGGTTTTGTCGGCTCTTCGGTTTCCCCCAGGAGCCGAAGCAACTTCGGCCGGCTAATCCCAAGCAGCCGAGCTGCTCGTGCTTTGTTTCCCTTTGCTCTGAGCAAAGCCCGACGAACTAATTCCTGCCGAATCTCCTCGAGAAATTTTTCCAACGGGATTCTTTCTTCCTTTGCTGGTGGGAATTTGGCAGCCTGGATAGCAAAGTAGATCCGCTCGGGCAAATCTTCCACGTGGACGAGGGGCCCGCTAGCCCGCCGGTGAATCTCCGGAATGAAAGACTGCATTTCAGCAACATTCCCGGGCCAAGGGTAGGCAACCAACCAGTCCATTGCTTCCGGGGTAAATCCCCCAAGTTGTTTATTTCCCGCCTGGTTACATTTTTCGAGAAAGTATTGGGCAAGAAGCGGAATATCCTCCGGCCGGCGGAGCAAAGGGGGAAGTTCGATCATCAGAGTGCTAACCAGGCAAGTAAAGCGAAGATCGGCTTTCCCGCGGTTAGCTAGGTCTAGGAGGGGCTCAGCGGAAGTGGCCACCACTCGAAGGCAGAAGTTTGGCTCGGCCATAATTTTGGCCAGTTCCCCTTGCACTTCCGGGGGAAGTGCATCGGCATTCACCAAGATAATAGTTCCGATTGGCAACTCACCAGGGCCCGGCCTGAACCGAGCACTGGCCACAAACGTCGAATACACCACTTCTGCCCCCAAGATATCGCAAGCGAGCGTAACGCAAGTGGAGCGGGCAGTGTCTCTCGCCGCATAATGAATTGCCTGAGCCACTTGTCGCCGGCCCGTCCCCAAAGGACCTACAATCAAAACATGGGCCTGGCATTGACAAGCTGCCCGAAATTGCCTGCGAGCTCGCTCTATCGCCGGAGATGTCCCAATAAGGGGCTCAACAGTTCCTGGAGGCGCTTCTTCTTGCAAAAATCGCTGGAGGCGAAGGTGCCATCCCTCAGGACCTTCCCCTGGCTCTTGCGAGGCACAAAGAGAGAGATCTTCCACATTTTTCGGGATGGGATCGATGATTCCGATAACTGCAAGCGGGGCCCCGGAAGGTTCGTACAGGGAGAAAAAACTGACTGTATGTTTCTGCCAATTGCCTTCGGGCCCCCGGCGGAGAATTTCCCCTCGTCGGCAAGTCCCTGCAAAAACTTCCGGGGAGGGACAAACGATGCGAAGGACCTGAGAGGCTAGCGGTTTGCCTTGTCCCTCCGGCTCGGGTGGAGCCCAAACACATTCCTGACCAATAATCGCCTCCCCTGACACCGCGAAAAAATCGAGAAAAGCGGAGTTACACCAAATCAGCCTTCGCTTGGCATCGACGACATATACGGGTTGAGCAGCCTTTGCTAAAAGCTGGGCGAAAGGGCCAATGGAAAGGCGACGCTCACTCATGGGAGGCTAATATCCTCCAGCCGGCCCCGCCGATCGGGTCCAACAAACAATTGTTCTGTGCTCCGACAAACTGGCCCGCCAAATTCGAGGTCTTTTCACATCGAACCCGCTTCACGTTGAACCTACTGCTTTCCAAAAACTCCCCATCCCAAATCTCATTGTACCCGGGCACAAACGCTTCAGTCCGCAAGGCAGAAAGCTGCTGGGCCTCTTTCGAGCCCAAAGCCCGGATCCGCCCCAGGCCAGACGAGGTCTCCGAGCTGTTTGCAGAAAAACCGAAGGGAGAGTTCCCCTTGGATAAAGGTTCAGAAAAGCATCCGGGGTTTAGACAAGTATGCTCTCCGTTTTCGAGGGAACGCCCGAAGGCCGTAGTTCTTGTAACCGGCCCCAGAGGGCTTGCGGCATAAGACCAATGAACCCAAGGCTGCCACCACAAGCCGACACCGATCGTTATGATGGCACAGGCCCAGGCTGCTATATGCGGACCAGCAGCCTGACTGGGCTGGAGCCTCTCCGCCCGCGGGGCAAATACCAGGGCTGCCACCACCCGGAGGTAATACGCCGCTCCGATCGCCGTATTTATTGCCGCAAGTACGGTCAATCCCACAAAAATCCCGAAAGCTTCCGCCTGAGCAGGCGGAACGCTCAATGCACTTCCGAACACGAGCAATTTTCCCCAAAAACCTGCCAGGGGTGGAACACCTGCTAAACTGACAAGGCAAATCACCATGGCCCAAGCCACCAATCGGCTTTGCAGATCGTTTGCCCAAGCACCTCCAAGAAGATCCTGAATCTCCCGGATTTCCCTGCCGTCTTTGCGAAGGGCCAAGATCCCTGCAAAGACCCCGATCGTACCCAGCAGGTACGTCAGGATATAAAACCCGAATGCTGCGGCCCCGTCAAAGCTCGGAATTGTCGCTCCTGGCAAGCCAGCTCGGCTGGCCGTATAAGCTCCTATTCCAATGAGCATGTACCCTACGTGAGCAATGGAAGAATAGGCGAGCAAACGTCGTAAATCTTGTTGAAGTAATGCCCCAAGGTTCCCAACGAGCATGCTGGCGGCGGCAAGAATCGCCAGTAGTTGCCAAACAGGCCCAAAGGTGGCCGGGAAGACCATCCCTGAAAGCCGCAAAAATACCACCAAGGAAGCAATCTTGGGCAATGCAGACAGAAAAGCAGCATTGGGAAACGTAGTGCCAGAATAGACCTCCGGAGCATAAAAATGAAACGGTGCAGCGGCACCTTTAAAAGCCAATCCCATGCCGGTAAGCACCAAGGCAAACGTCGCCAACAAAGCACCCCCACTTCCAGGACCAAGGGTTGTTCGGAGTCGAGTTGCAATGATGTCCCAGTCCGTCGAGCCTCCGATTCCATAGAAGAAGGACAAGCCGTACAAAAGAATGGCCGAGCTGAAAACACTCAAAAAGAAGTATTTTAGAGCCGCTTCGCGAGCGAGCCGATCGTTTCGGCCGATCGACAACACGACATAAGTGCTCAGAGACAAAAGCTCAAGCCCTACAAACAGAAGCACCAAATTCTTGGCCGACGTGGCCAGCATCGCCCCTGTAGTGGCCAACAGCAACGTTGCCACATATTCCGGCTCGCCGCGAAGCGGGATGGGTTCCCATTGACACAATACAAGAAGAAACACCGCCCCCAAAAGCAAAGCTCGGAAATACTGCCCAATAGAATCGCACACCACCTCCCGTTGGGCCAAATGGGAGACTTTCTCCGGGCCAATTGCCCAAAGCAGAAAACTTCCCAGTATTGCCGCTAAAGCAACCCACCGCCAAAGCAGGGGTTTGGAGATCCAAAGTCCCCCAAGATAAATGGCCACTGCCACAGCAGCAAGCAAAAGCTCTGGGGCGATCACCAGGAGAGTTTCCGGCGTCATCGGTTTGCCCCAACCTCCTTCAAGCTGGGTTTATGGATGTGCACACTCTTAGATGTATCCTTCAGACGCTTAGATGTATCCTTTACGTTCACAGATCTGCCCTCTGGGTCGCAAAATGCATCTTTCGTGATATGCTGTTACCTGGAAAGATGCCACTTTTGAGACCCAGTGGCCCTTCGAAAGAGGAAGGGTAGGTTAATCGAATCTCCGACATATCCACATGGGAGTATGTGTGCGGAATAGTGGCACCTCCCGGTGGTCCCGACTTCTCTGAAACCGGTTTCAATCCTCCAGGAGCTGCAAATCCCAAACTTGCAAATTCCCCTTCCACTCCACTCCTTTCCGCCAGAATCCTTTGAAGGGCTCGCTGACTGGGACCGGCCAAGTAAGAAACCGTAGGTTCCATTTTGGCTAAGAAAAACTGCGGCTGTATTCCAATCCAGACCACAAGAATTGCCAGAGGAACAAGGGCCCAAATTTCCCGCCTGGTTAAATCTTGCCGGTGCGGAGGGGATTGGCGTAAAGATAGTTCGGCGTCTTGGCCAGCATGTGAAACGCTGGGTATTCCGTTGCTGCTGGTGTGTCCTGCGGATGAATACGTGTCCGTGGGGAATCGGCTGGGTCCGAACACAACTCGTTCCATCATCCACAACATGTACCATGCACCAAGAACCACCCCGGAGACCGCAAGGACCGAAAGCACACGCAACAACCCGCACCACTGCGGCGGGCATTGCCCTTCCGCCCATGCCCGCTGAAAGAACCCAACAAGAACCATCACTTCCCCGGCAAAACCGTTGAGCCCGGGCAGACCAATACTAGCTAATACCATAAGGCCCATAAAAAAGGCCCAGACGGGAAAGTGCCGTGCCAGCCCGCCATAAGCCGCAATCTCTCGAGTGTGAAACCGCTCGTACAGCATCCCTACCAGGGCAAAAAGTGCCCCAGTCGAAATGCCGTGGTTGATCATCTGAAGAACCCCCCCTGCAATACCGGTGGGGGTCAAGGAGAAAACCCCAAGCATGCAAAAACCCAGATGACCAATGCTCGAGTACGCGATCAAGCGTTTCACATCCTGCTGAGCCAGGGCAACCAACGACCCGTAGACAATTCCCGCCACACACAAAACAGCCAACCACGGCAGGCAGTAGGCCGTAGCCTCGGGAAACATGGGCAGACAGAACCGAACAAAGCCGTAACTGCCCACCTTCAGCAAAATTCCTGCAAGCAAAATACTTCCTGCCGTGGGTGCTTCCACGTGAGCTAAGGGTAACCAAGTGTGGAGTGGTACTAACGGGACTTTGATAGCAAAACCGGCAAAAAGACCGATGAAAAGCAGAAACTGGGTGGCAAAATCCATCGGTCTGGTTATCAAAGCTGCCGTCAGTTGAGGGATGGAGAAGGTCAACCGGCCGAACTGGAAGTAATGCCAAAGGCTAATCCCCATTAAAGATACAAACGTGAGAACACTACCGGCCAAGGTAAAGAGGAAGAATTTAATCGCCGCATACCGCCGGGCTTCACTGCCCCAAATGCCTATCAAGAAAAACAAGGGGATCAAGGTTAACTCGAAGAACACGTAAAACAAGATAAGGTCTCGGGCCACGAATACCCCAAGCATTCCTGTCTCGAGGAGCATGAGGTGCCCATAAAAAGCCCGAGGGGCTATTTGAATATCTGTCCAGCTTACAGCTACTGCTACCACCGTGAGTAGGGCCGTGAGCAGGTAAAACCAAAGACTGAGCCCATCAAGGCCCATGCTCAGGCGGATATCTAACCATGGAGTACTCTGGCCCATCCATGCCAAATCATCGATCACAGCAAATTGGCCGGGAACTAATCCTCCTTCCTGCATTCCTCCGGGATAAAAGGCAGCTAGGGTCAAGGCAATCGCCAAAGTCGCAAGGCCAACGACAAGGGCGGTCTGCCGCGGGGGACCGGCCCCTGTCCAAATCACAATGGCGGCTAACGTTGGGAGGAAGATACTGGCAACCAAAAGGATTTCCATAGGATCCGATCCGCCTCCGCTATCGCGTGTGAAAACTTCGAAAACGATCGCAACTTCGCGAGAAAGCCTAAGTTCCCTGCTCCTCTGCCAAATTCAAGAATACCCCAATTGTTACTGGGAGCCTTCAGGAATCCCGCACGCCCCCCACATACAAAACCGAGCTTCTCCCTCGTTCCTTTAGAACACTTACACCACCACACTACAGGAACCTGTAAGTAAGCCACAAGCTAAGTCACCACCTTCTGGAAACCGGAGTATTTGTCCAAGTAAACAGCAGAGAACTAATTAATTGAGCCCTGGCCGTTGACGGCCGGAATTACTCAGCCTTTCCTATAGCAATATCTGTCGCCGGTCCAATTCTGCGGGATTTGCTCCCGGAGGGCTGCCCGGTGGGTTTGCCGTGCGTCACACTTTTGATTCTTTCTTGTCTCTCCCTCTTTGGTGCGTTTGCATCATAATCCGCTTAAATACCTGCTTTGGAGCTTTGCTACCGAAACTCCGCGTTTTTTACCTTGCCACCCACCAGTTCGAGGTATGGTCTCCAAGTTCCTAAGCAAACTGCTCCGCGACAGCTCATGTGCCGTTGTGAACAAGCTAAAACAGCCACAGGGCAAGAAATATTAATACGGCTCCCAACATCGCCAACGCATAAACTCCAATCACACCGCGTTGGGTCTGCCGAAGCATAGAACCCGTAGTTACAATCGCTCGAGCCGTCCCGTCAACTAACCCACCGTCGATAACTTTTTGGTCAAGGATTTGGCACACGGTAGCCAACTTCCGGAACGGACGTACGATTAACCAGTCGTACAGCTCATCGAAGAAGAATTTTCCATATGAAATACCATAAAGGCCTACCGCTTTCGTAACCCGAGTGATCGTTAGCAATACCGGAGAGCCGAAGGGCAGATACAAGAGAGCTGCTGCGAAGATACCGATCCCGGCACTGGTGGTGCTCCAAAGGGCAATATTTTTTCCGAGCTGTTCATTGCCAGCCTGATGCTCGCCTTCCGAAGGGTGACTCACCGCTTCGATCGACGGAGTACTACTAAGCAAGCCGTGCACACCGCCAGGAATGAAGTCAATCCATCCCGCCGCCAAAGCACCAGCCGCAAGGAAAATCATAGGAACCATCATCACAGCCGGGGCTTCGTGTGGATGATGCCCTTGAACCACTAGACTCTCCGGAAGTCGGACCCGCCCATAAAAAGCCCAGAAAAACGCCCGAAAAGTGTAAAACGCCGTCAACCCAGCGGTAATAAGGAGAACCCAAAAGAGCATAGATCCAAACGGCGAGTGATGGCCGTGATCCAGCAATTCATGAAGAATAGCATCTTTACTCCAGAAACCTGCAAGGGGAAAAACCCCTGCAAGTGCCAAAGCCCCGATAAGGAATATCAAATGTGTCCACGGTAAGTATCGCCGAAGCCCACCGAAGTGCCGGAGATCTATTTCTCCATGGAGAGCATGCATGACGCTTCCAGCACCCAAGAATAGCAAGGCCTTAAAAAAGGCATGGGTGAATAAGTGAAACATCCCAGCGGCAATCGCGATGGATGTCCCTAGGCCCACAGCCGTAAACATGTACCCCAACTGGCTAATGGTGGAGTATGCGAGTATCCGCTTGAGGTCCGTCTGAGTGAGGGCGATCAGTGCTGCAAGTAGAGCAGTAAAAGCACCGATTGTCATAACGACAATTTGAGCTTCCGGAGCCACCTGGTAAAGCGGAGCACATCGGGCTACTAAGTAAACGCCTGCTGTCACCATCGTTGCCGCGTGGATAAGCGCGCTAACCGGCGTTGGACCCTCCATAGCATCCGGTAACCACACGTGCAGAGGGAATTGGGCACTTTTCCCGCAAGCTCCTAAAAACAGGAGCAACGCAATGGCCAGGCCTGTCATATTCCCCACGAAATGCTCGCTTCCAGCCGCCAATCGCATTTGCCCGAAAATCCCAGGCACCGTCGCGGTATCATGCATATTGAGTGTGCCATAACAAGTCCACAAGAGGAATACCCCCAAGGCGAAGCCGAAATCTCCGACTCGGTTCACAAGAAAAGCCTTTTTTGCTGCCGCGGCAGCCGCCGGCCGATGATACCAAAAGCCAATAAGAAGATAGCTACACAGACCTACAGCTTCCCAAAACACGTACAAAAGCAGGAAATTACTTACCGACACAAGCATCATCATCGAAAAGACAAAAAGCCCGAGGTATGCGAAGAAACGCCAATAACCCGGATCCTCGGCCATGTACCCGATTGAATAAATGACCACCAACAACGAGACCGCAGTTACCATCACCAGCATGAATACCGTTAAAGCATCAATTCTTAGGGTGATGGCAATTTCGAACGGGCGGATGGCACTCTGTCCAAATCCGACAGCCACCTCGTGGGCTTGTTCCACCCGAGCCCAGGTCCAAAGGGTTACAATTCTTTCAAAGCCGATTATTGGAGCGGAACCTTTAGTCGAAACTTCGGGGTCGAGACTGAACGCTTCCCCAGTGTGCGACCGAAGGGCGGTCACCTCTTGCCATAAGGCTCCGGCAAGAACCAAGCTCGCGACAAAAGCCAGGGCAACCCCGACTACCACTGGCACATGGCTTCGCTGCCGCAATACCTTTGGGCCAAGCACGGCAGCTATTATCGCCCCCAGCAACGGGCTGACCAACGCCAGAATCAGCAGATTCTCAAGCTCGAACATATCCGCCTATTTCCCTCCCGGATACCCGCCCTACGACT
>Ga0272449_1001530_pt1 | contig 23450 bp, 20 predicted proteins | sample YNPCB0241_FD_198679 | JGI IMG/M metagenome (GOLD analysis project Ga0272449, IMG submission 198679) | Hot spring sediment microbial communities from Yellowstone National Park, WY, United States - YNP-CB-024-1 | ecosystem: Environmental > Aquatic > Thermal springs > Hot (42-90C) > Sediment... | reverse complement strand
TTAAAAGAAAGCCTTGGGCTTGAAGGAAAATTTATTATTGGCTTTTCAGGTACTTTCGAACTTTACCATGGTATTTCTTTCCTTGCAAAATCGATTAAAATGGTAGTTCGTCGAATTCCCCAAGCTGTGTTCCTCTTTGTGGGCGATGGTTCATTTCGTGCACAGCTCGACGAAATCGTGAAACAGGACAATGTGCAGAAAAATACCATTATAACTGGCTTCTTGCCTTTCGAAGAAGTACCCAAATACCTTTCGATTTGCGATGTCCTTGTTTCCCCAGGAATCAACAACCCTGACGGAACAGAATTTTTCAATAGCCCGATTAAAAATTTCGAGTATATGGGTTTAAAGAAACCAATCGTAGCAACTGCAGTAGGTCAACAAAAAGAAATTTTCAAAGACCGATGGAATGCATTGCTTGTAGAAGAAAAAAAACCAGAAGCAATTGCAGAAGCTATTTGGGAATTATATCGAAATCCTGAGCTTGCCCAAACTATTGCCACAAACGCATATCAGGATGGTATCGCCAAGCATACTTGGTCACATCGTGCTAAAACTTTGCTCGACGCTTATTTCAGCCTCATCAAAAAATAAAGACTCATTTTTTCCGTTTCTAATTTTTAAATTTTGGAGGGACTATGGACTTAAATTTTTCTCCACAAACACTATATCGCCTTCCTTGGAATCTTGCCGACAATGCTATTTCGTGGTTAGAACCTACTTATGCTTGTAATCTTTACTGCGACGGCTGTTACAGGGAAAACCGAAAATCGAGCCACAAACCATTGAGCGAAATTGAGCGTGAACTCGACCTTTTCGCTCGCTTGCGAAAAACCGATAGCGTCTCGATCGCCGGAGGCGACCCTTTAATGCATCCTCAAATTGTCGAAATTGTTCGAATGATTAAACAACGCGGATGGAAGCCTATTATTAACACAAATGGTCAAGCACTAACCGAAGATTTACTTTTAAAACTGAAAGAAGCAGGCGTTTGGGGCTTTACATTCCATATCGACAGCTTTCAAGGTCGTCCTCATTGGAAAGGTAAAACCGAAGTCGAATTAAACGAACTTCGCCTGCATTATGCTAAAATGCTCGCAAAGGTTGGGGGAATAACTTGCTCATTTAATGCAACTATTTACCCCGAAACAATTAAATATGTTCCTGAACTGGTGAAATGGGCTCAAGAACATATTGATATTGTTCATATTATGGTATTTATCATTTACAGAATCGCAACACTCGAAGGTCTATACGATTATTACATTGGTGACCAAAAAGTTGATTTTGGAAATATTACATATGTCAAAGAAACCGAAACTAGACGCACCGACGTTAAGTCCCAAGAAATTGTAGAAGAAATTCGAAAGGCATATCCCGACTTTATGCCTTGTGCCTTTTTAAATGGAACCCATCTCCCCGACTCTTACAAATGGCTCCTCACTGGAAGAATAGGAAATAAACACCAGATTTTTGGTTACGTCGGACCACGTTTTATGGAATTGGTTCAAACAATCAAACACTTTTTCACTGGAACCTACTTGGCTTACGCAAAACCCAGCGCCCAAAAATTGGGACGATTATATTTCCTACTTTCTCCCTTTGACCGAGGAATAAGAGAAGCAGCGAAAAACTACTTCCGTTCGTTCTTCGCCAATCCCAAAGCATTTTTCAGCCGTGTTCATTATCAATCGATTATGATTATTCAGCCAATCGATATCTTGCCCGATGGCGAAACCAATATGTGCGATGGATGCCCGGATATTACTGTTTGGAAAGACCGCTTGGTTTGGTCCTGTCGGCTGGAAGAACAATTAAAATGGGGGCAACAGGCTCGCGTAGTTCCAAAAGCAAAGCCGAAAGAATTAGTTGAACTCGAAGTGCTTGAAAATTCAAATTCCAAATAGAAAATTTTACAGCAAGTCTAAACATCCACTGACTTGCTATTGCTGAATTAAATTGCAACCTTCCGAAGTTTTTTTGAGCTTCGGAAGGTTTTCATTTTTGCAATGATTATGCTTATTGTAAATCACCCATTGTCTATTCCGGTGCATTCAGTAGCAACCCGAAAACCCTCCAACTCAGGTTCTTCCAAAAAAGGAATTGCATCCCATTATACATAAAGACATCCGATGTTTTTAAAACATCGGATGTCTGCTATTTCAGAGATATACAAGTTGAACTCCTTGTTCAGATTTGTGAGAAAAGCTGCAGGAATGGTTGAGCAAAGGTCTGTTCTTTGCGAAAATTGTTGCGTTGTCACTCCAAAGTAAAAATAGGCATCGGATGTTTACAAAACATCCGATTTCTTCATAGCATCAGGTTTTACGAAATTATGTACTAACCATTCTTTTTTTCAATTCAGAATGATAATCACTTAACTTAAATATGTTAACTTTGATTTTTGAGAACATTGATTTTACAAAAAATATTTTTTTTGAAAAATTTATTTATTTAATATCTAATTTTAAATTTGTTTATAGTAGGTGTCGAAAATGGAACGAGAAGTTGTCTATCTCGAGGATGTAACAATCCGATTTGCAGGGGATTCTGGCGATGGTATGCAATTGACAGGTTCCCGATTTTCTGACACAACAGCATTTGTTGGTACCGATGTTAGCACTTTCCCCGATTATCCTTCGGAGATTCGAGCACCCGAAGGCACTCTTTACGGCGTAAGCGCCTACCAGATACATTTTGGTTCAAAGGGTGTTTATACTCCCGGCGACCAAATTGATGTTCTGGTGACAATGAACCCAGCCTCGCTCAAAGTCAATTTACCTTTTCTTCGAAAGCGCGGAATTTTGATTGTTAACACAGCCAATTTTACCGAAAAAAATCTTAAACTTGCGAAATACGAAACAAATCCACTCGAAGATGGCTCTTTAAAGGATTATCAAGTTTTTAAAATTAACTTTAATGAAATTGTTAATGAATTGCTAAAAGATTCGGGGCTGACTCCAAAACAAATTGAACGGACAAAAAACATTTTTGCATTGGGACTCGCTTATTGGCTTTTCGATTTACCCTTAAAGTCCACAGAAGAGTGGATATTGAAGAAATTTGGTAAGCGACCGCAAATTGCTCAAGCAAATCTTAAAGTTTTACGAGCGGGCTATGAATATGGCGAAACAAACGAACTTTTTGCAATCCGGTATAAAATTGTTCCAAAGAAACTTGAACCCGGCGTTTATCGGAATATTACAGGGAACGAAGCAGTTGCTTTAGGTTTAGTTGTTGCTGCCGAAAAAGCGAAATTACCACTCTTCCTTGGTTCCTATCCAATTACTCCTGCAAGCGAGATTCTTCACTTTATTTCCAGCTACAAGCCCTATGGCGTTTTGCACCTTCAAGCCGAAGATGAAATTGGCGGAATTACAAGTGCAATAGGCGCCGCCTATGGTGGTGCTCTTGCTGCCACTTCCACTTCGGGTCCGGGTCTTTCGCTCAAAGTCGAGGCTTTGGGCTTGGCGGTCATTCTCGAGCTTCCCCTTGTTGTCATCGATGTTCAACGAGCTGGTCCAAGCACAGGAATGCCGACCAAAATGGAGCAAGCCGATTTGTTCATCGCTATGTTTGGGCGCCACGGCGAGGCCCCTCTTCCCATCCTTGCAGCATCGACCCCAACTGATTGCTTCGATATGACACTCGAAGCAGCGAGAATTGCTATAAAGTATATGACCCCTGTGATTCTCCTTACCGATGGCTATTTGGGTCAAAGTTCCGAAGAATGGAAAATTCCCGATTTGAACTCAATACCCGAAATCCCCGTCAAAATCTACACCGAGTCCGATTACCTTCCCTATAAGCGCGACCCAGTAACGCTCGCTCGACTCTGGGCACTCCCCGGAACTCCCGGTCTCGAGCATCGTATCGGTGGACTTGAGAAAGAGGATATAACAGGAATTGTTAGCCAAGACCCATTGAACCACCAAAGAATGGTTGAATTGCGGGCAGAAAAAATAAAGAGAGTTCAGCAAGACATTCCTGATGTTGAACTTTTGGGTAGCGAAGATGCAGATTTGCTCATCATTGGTTGGGGAAGCACTTATGGTGCAATTAAAGCTGCCTTCGATAGATTAACAGAAAAAGGGATTAAGCTTGCCTATGTGCATTTGAAATATCTAAATCCATTTCCAAAAAATCTTGGCTCAATTATTGAAAAGTTCGATAAAATCCTTGTCCCCGAAAACAATCTTGGTCAACTTGCCTTCATTTTACAAGGGACATATTTAAAACCTGTAATAGGTCTTCACAAAATCCAAGGCAGGATTTTCCTTTCCTCTGAAATAGAAAATAAAATCTTGGAAATTTTAAAACAAAAGTGAGGTTAAAATGACAACGCTAATTGATGATTTAATAAAAAGCAAGCCGATTCAAACAATTGAATACACCCCGAAGGACTTTAAGTCTCCTTTGGAAGTAAGGTGGTGTGCTGGATGTGGGAGTTATTCTATCCTTGCACAAGTGCAAAAAATTCTTGCGGGGTTAAAAATTCCACGGGAAAAATATGCATTTATTTCTGGTATCGGTTGCAGTAGCCGTTTCCCCTATTACATCCAAACCTATGGTATTCACGGTATTCACGGGCGTGCAATTGCAATTGCAACGGGCTTAAAAATTGCTCGCCCCGACCTTTCTGTTTGGGTTGTAACAGGCGACGGCGATTGTATGAGCATTGGTGGCAATCATTTAATCCACGCCGCTCGGAGAAATATCGGGCTCAAGGTTTTAATGTTCAACAACGAAATTTACAGCTTGACCAAAGGCCAGGTTTCGCCCACAACTCAGTACGGTCAGCCAACTAAATCATCTCCTTTTGGAAACATCGACTATCCTTTCAATCCAGCTTCATTGGCGCTTGGTTCGGGGGCATCCTTCGTTGCCCGAACATTCGACCGCGACCCAAAACATATGCAAGCAATTTTGGAACGCGCCGCTCGCCACAATGGCTTTGCTTTTGTCGAGATATACACTAATTGTGTGATTTACAATGATGGGGCATTCGACTTGTACACCCTTGCCGAAACACGCAAAGAACACTCAGTTATGCTTGAACACGGCAAGCCATTAATTTTCGGTGCTAATAATGACAAAGGTATTCGCTTGGATGGATTCACCCCAACTGTTGTTTCTTTGGCAGATGGAAAATGGTCTGTCGACGACCTTTTGGTGCACAACGAAAACGACTCAACGCTTGCTTTCATCCTTGCGAATATGACATATAATCCCGAATTGCCGCGGCCATTCGGTATTTTCCAAGCTATTCAAAAGCCAAGCTACGAAGAATTAGTCTTGCAACAAATCGAGGATGCAAAGAAAAAGCACCCCGACGCAAACCTAATCACTTTGTTGCGAGGCGAAGATTATTGGGAAATTAAAGAATAAAATGTTGTGGTGATTACTTAATTTGTTCCACCAAACTTTTTGGGGCGACCGGCCGGTCGCCCCTACATTTTTGCCAACATCGATAAAATTATTTCGGGGCAGACACATAGGTATGCCCCTACAATGACGATGATGTGGTGGAAAGGGCAAGGAATCGTGTTTTGTTTTTAGGGGCAAATAATTATTTGCCACTACAAGATATTTAATTATTTGATGCTTACCCGAAAACCTGTGTTCGTGACCCTCATAGGATTCATTCCGGTAAGACATCGGATGTTTTTAAAACATCCGATGTCTGAAATAATTCGTATAGACTAACCTTTGTATTCGCACCTTGTTCCAGCGTGTTCGCCACTTAAACCAGTATCTCGTAGGAGCTACCAGCCGGTCGAACTTTCAGAATAATTCTGAATTGATTAATTAACAATTTGTACTTGCCGGGCTGGAACGAATTAAATTATTATCAAATTTTTAAATTCAAAAACATTGTGTATTGTGTGATTAATTTCCACAAAATATTTTCACAGTTTCATTGAGAGAAAAGAAACTCAATTAATTAATCAGATTCTCGTTTATTAAAAATTTATGCGTTACAAAGATACGAATCAAAAGAAAATTGTTGATAGAAACCTTTTGGGGAAGCGGGTTTTCTTTCTTGTTTCTGGATTTGTTTCCCTTGGTTTAGCCATTCTTGGAATTTTTTTACCTGTACTCCCAACGACGCCTTTTCTTTTGCTTTCTGCATACTGTTTTTCCCGTTCCTCGAAGAAGTGGCACCAGTGGTTGCTTAAACACAAGCATTTTGGAAAAATTATCCGCGATTACAACGAAAGGCGTGGTGTTTCATTAAAAATAAAAATTTTCGCAATATCTTTCCTCTGGATAACTATTTTATTCAGTGTTGTTGTAGTTGTAGAACCAATTGTGCTCGACTTTCTTTTAATCACAATTGCTACTTTTGTAACAATTCACATATTAAAATTGCAAACACTCAGAGATTGATTTTCAATTCCATCTCGGCGAAGGCAATAAATCGTAGAAATAAACATCCTCGATAATTACTTTTCCGTTGATTGGCTCAACATAAATGTATTCAGAAAGTGGGATTTTCGTTCGTCCCTGCAAAACAGTGTCGATACCAACAATAACGTGGAACACTTCACCTTCGTTCTGGATAAATATCCTGCTTACTTTTTCGTTGCTCAATTTCACAGAATCAACTGCCGCAAGAAGCCTACGATTTTCGAAAACTTTGCTTCCCTGTTTAGTAAATTCAAATATAAGCTTTGGACTAATTTCGAAATCCTTGCCCGAAGCACGGAAATAAAAGCGAACACCATCGCCGTAAGGGACTTTGACATAAAAGTCTGCATCCATTGTGTTCAAACCCGGGCAAACAAGGGACACACGATTGCCTTCCCCAATAATTAACATATTGTTGGGAACAACCACAGAATCAGGATTTCCAAATATCTCGCCAAGAATATTATTTTCGTAAAAACAATTCAACAGGAAAAACTCTGGAGCAGAACCAACATATCCCCGAAAATTCGGCGTCAACAACGGTAAACTCTCGTTCCCTCTTGGTGAGCAACAAGAGTAAAGAAAAAACAGGACAAGCATCCACAAAACAGAAACCTTTTTCATTTGTTCAAACCTTTTTTGTTATACCGAAGCTCTTCGGGCTGGAAAATTCTATCGAGGAAGCCAATGGAAATTCCAATGTAATATCGAGAGAAAGTGAGATATGGGGTAAAATCGATATAATCAGACTTGTTCAGAAGATTTGCAAAACGGTCATTATTCCCGTTCACATAGCCGAAAACCACGGAAAGATTAAAACTCTCGCTCATTTTTAAATTGAAACGATTGCCAAAATGAATAAAGCTCGATGGATAATAGTTATACTCAACAAAGGGCTCAATGGAAAGTTCATCGGGCAGAATCAACTGCCAGTAGCCAAGCCGAGCAGGTAAAATCCCTATCCCAATATCCCTTAAACCAAATATGAAAGCATTCAACAAGGTTGTTCCCAAATAAAATCCATTATTCAAAATAGGTATGGCTATTGAAGCAGGAAATAATCTAAAATGGACTCCTTTTACCAAAGTTTTTGTAGAACGACCTAAACTTGTGTCTGAATTTGTGTTGAGAAGTGCGAACTGAAAAAGCCCAATATTCCACGAAGAATGCGGATGGTCTTTCCATTCTGTGTAAAGTTCTGGGACAACGTTGACGAAATCCAAAAACGAGATGCCCAAACCAACATAAGGAGTTGTAATAGTTTGTGCAGTTGGCGGGTCTAAGTCTTGAACGAACGGCGAAAATTTTGGATTCTGGCCCAAAGCAACACCAGCATAGGCACGGAAATTAAGACCCCCGAGCGACCCAATTTCCAATGCAATATTTGGATTAATGTATTGGGATGGATACAAACCAAAGCCAAACGAGGGCGATATAGCTACATAAGGAATTTTATCGAAAAGGAAAAACCGTTTCTTTATATAAATTGGAAAAAACGAAGCAAGGTTGTGCTCAATAGTGTTGTCTTTCGAAAATATTTCAAAAATACTGGTGCCAATAGTCCAGTTGCGGGAATCTCTGAACCAACGAAGCCGCCACTCGCCAATACCAAAACGATAATAGCCGCCCGAGAAAAGCTTGTCTTTGTAGCCTCTTTGATTTTGGGGATATTTTTCGATTTCAGGGAAGATTCCAAAAATTCCATTCCCAAGTTGATTTTCTTTGCTTGTGCCAATCAGACCAACACTTTCGAACAAGCCCAGACGAATGAAGTTCGGATAGTAACGCTCCACGACACTATCGCGAGTGGTAATTGTTCTGGTTGATTCCAAAACCTTCGAAGAAGGATAGACAATGCCGTTATCTCTCCGCCCCGGAGCATTTTTGACCTCAATTTGCGTCAAAGTGTCGCGAACGACGATTGTATATGTTTCGGTCTCGGTTCGAGTGTGAAAAGTTCCACAACCATACATTGCCAATATTAAAACTATACCAAAACAAAATAGAAAGAACCTTCTCATATATTCTCACCTTTAATTATTAGCAACAGAACAATTCAAAGTAACAAAGCCGGAAAGTTCTGCATAAAGGTTATCGCCGGGAACAATTTTCCCAACTCCTTCTGGAGTTCCAGTAAAAATACAATCGCCAGCGCTCAACGAAAAAACACGGGAAATAAAAGAGACAAGCGATTCCACAGAACGTTCCATTTCCCTTGTGTTTGCTTTTTGGCGAATTTCCCCATTTACTTTCAACAACAGCTCGAAGAAGGGAATTTTGCCATTGAACTGCTTCGAATCGACAATTTTAGAAATTGGAGCAGAAGTGTAAAACCCTTTTGCAATTCCCCAAGGTTTCCCCTCGGCTTTTGCTTTGGCTTGGATGTCTCGCAAAGTAACATCAATTCCAACAGCATAACCGACGATGTAATCAACAGCCTCGTTCGGCTCGATATTACGCCCATCTTTTCCAATCACTACAACCAACTCGACTTCGTGGTGAACATTATTTGAAAAGGATGGCAGAAAGATAGTGCCTCCATCAGGTACGTAAGCAGAAGTGGGCTTCAAAAAAACAACAGGGTCTTCGGGAATCTTTGTTCCCATTTCCTCAGCATGCTTTGAATAATTGCTTGCAATACAATAGATATTTGCAAGTTCAATTTTTTCGCCATTCAAAAATTCAAGAAACTTTTTCATAAAATTTCTAATTTATTGTTGAGAAATTTTCAGTGAATCTGCAAGACCAAAGTTGCGTTGTTTGTATGGCAAAGTTGGGTCGTTGTATATTTTAGCCATCAAGCGTCCCCAAATTGGAACAGCAGCCTTTGCAGCATAGCCGTAACCACCTGTAAAAGTAATTCTGCGGTCGTCGAAGCCAACCCAAACTCCGGCACACAACTGCGGCGTAAAACCAATGAACCAAGCATCGGCAAAGTCGTTTGTTGTTCCGGTCTTTCCCGCCGCTTCACAGTTTTTTAGATAATTTCGAACCTCGTAGCCAGTGCCAAAGTTTACGACCCCCATCATCATCTTAATCATAGTTTTTGCAACATTTGGGTCAATTGCATCGACAACTTCCTCGTCCCTTTGGTAATCAACAATCACATTCCCTCGATTGTCCTGAATAAATTTCAATACTTTTGGTTTCACTCTAATACCTTCTCGAGCGAAAGTAGAAAAAGCAACGGTCATTTCCAAAGGTGAAACTTCGCCACCAGCACCCAAAGCAAGAGCGGGAACATTTTGCAAAGGAGATTCAATACCCATCTTATGGGCAATTTCGATAACACGCAAGGGGGTGGTATATTGCGTAATCAATCGAGCTGCAACGGAGTTAATTGATTTGGCAAGTGCTTCGTAGAGCGTAACTTTTTCGCCCGGCTCACAATTTCCAAAACCTTGCGGAGTCCAAACCTCGCCGCTCGGCAAAGTATAGGAATAAGGTCCGCATTCAACGAGGGAATTTGGGGTCATACTATCTGAAATAACTGCTGCATAAACAAAAGGCTTAAACGCAGAGCCCGGCTGCCGGCGAATTTGCGTCGCATGGTTTAATGAATGCTTTGCGAAAGGATTTTCGTTGATAAACTTTGGCGACGCCCCAACCATTGCTACAATTTCACCCGTCTGAACATCAATCACTATTAAACCAACTTGAATCGTTGTAACAGCATTTTTTATTGAATCGATAAAGTGTTGGTCTGTGCGTAATCTTTTTGCAACAGATTCTTTGTCATCGGGTTTCGCGTTAACATAGTCGGGATGCTTACGGATTGATTCATCAATTAACTTGTTCAACAACGACTGTTTCGCTTTCCAATTCCAAGAAGCATTAAAAATCTTCTGATACTCCGAAAGATGCTCTTCGACTGCCTGCTTGGCATACATTTGAATTCTTGAATTCAGCGTTGTATAAATTGTTAACCCATCGCGGTAAATGTCGTATTCCGAAAGCCTTTTATCAGCAGATACAGTTCGGCGAACATACTCAACAAAATGTGGTGCAAGCAGAAATTCATTCTTATCTTTAATTTTCACTTTTGCAAGACGAATTGGCTCGTTGAGTGCTTTCAAATATTGCGAACTATTAAGATATCCTTGCTCATACATCAATCGAAGGACCAAATTTCGGCGTTCAATTCCTTTGTCGTAATCAACAATTGCGTTATAGTGCTCGGGTGCTTTCAACAACCCTACAAGGAATGCACATTCCGAAGTTGTCAACTCCAAAGGCGACTTATCGAAATAAATTTTCGATGCGACAGAAATACCATAAGCCCCACGACCAAAAGAAACCGTATTTATATACATTTCCAAAATTTCTTCTTTGGTGAATTGCTTTTCAATTTGAATCGAAGTCAACGCTTCGCGAATTTTTCGTGCAAATGAAACATCCTGACTAAAATACAAATTTCGTGCAAGTTGCATTGTAATTGTTGAGCCACCCTCTTTAAAACGCATCGCAAATAAATTTTTTACCATCGCCTTGAAAATACGACCAAGATGTATTCCCCAATGGTCGAAAAATTTTCGGTCCTCGGTAGCAATCAAAGCATTGATAAAATCTTTGGGTATACTATCGAGCGGAAGCGGTACTCTCCTTTCGACATAGAAGTAATCAATTAATACACCGTCGCTGCTGAAAATTTGAGTAGCATAATTTTGCGGCGGGTTCTCCAACTGCTCAAGCGAAGGCAAATTGTACGATGCCACCTCGTAGACATAAATAGCAATCGATGCAAGAAGCAATAAAGTTCCCAGAACAAGTATCAATAAAAATCTAAATGGTGTCAATTTCATCCCCATTTCTCAATAAATTTTGGAAATTTCCACACGACGCAAACGCTTGCGATATATTTCTATATTTTCCCCGGGCCGTTGTGGAAGAAGCTGTGTCTCGCCAGCCGATTTTCCTTCGAGTAAATCCTTTGAAACACCACGCTTAACTAACTCATTTATGACAAAATTGACCCGATTTTGGCCCAAACGAAAATTATATTCAAGTGTCCCAACGTCATCGGTATGACCAACCAGCTCAATTTTTTTAATGTACTTACTCGAATTAATTATGTTTAAAGCAAGCATATCGAGAGCCTCTTCCCAAGTTAAATTTGTTTCGACTCCATTTGAATCAAGAACAAATTTATAGGGTTTGTCATAGACATCGAAGGGAAAATTTATCCGAAGAGTAAGTTTAAATGGCAGATAGAAATCCACGCGGTATTCTTTTGCAGGGTCGGTAATTTCTAACCTAATCTTTCGCGAGTCGTAAAAAAAGTTTGGCGACTCAGCAAAAATTTGATAATCTATATTTTTCAACAAATTAAACTCAAAATAGCCATCAGCATTTGTTTGAGATTGATAAAGAGGAGGGATTTTAGTAACATCGGGAAATGTTTGCGTAATTGTATCGAATTGATAAACATACACATTTGCAGAATTAATTGGAAGTTGGCTTTCTTGACTGTAAACATATCCGTAAAGTTTAAATTTAGGGTCAAATGAAATAGTTTGCTGGTTCAATTTTGGTTCAACTTCTTTGATTTCGAGCTTCGGCTCGGCAGTTTGCTTCTTTTCGGCAACTACTTTGGGTTTTGTCACTTTGTAACGGCAATAAATATCGAAACCACCACGACGGAACAAGCCCGGTTGTTGGTCAAATTGATTCGATGAGTAGTAAAGTAATTCGTTTGGGTCGGTTGGTGTCGATGGGAAAATCTCGTCAAAAGGCGTATTTGTCGGGGGACGTAAATTCTTTGCTTTGCTAAAGTATTTGCAAAAGTCAATATTTCCTTTAGTTGAATAATTTTTGACATTTTCCCAGAATTCATCGGAAATGGACGAAATAAATAGGTCGTAACCTCCTACGTTGTCGTGCCCAGTCGAGGCAAAAAGCAGATATTTGCCATCTTTTGTAACAAATGGTGTAATTTCGTCGCACTCGGTGTTAATCGAATCTCCGCAATTAATTGGGTCGCTCCAGGTATTATTGGGCAAAAGAATTGTGAAAAAAATGTCCGGACCCTTGTAGGGAATTCTATCAGACGAAAAGAACAATACCCTCCCATCTGGAGAAATCGATGGATGCGACTCCCAACTTGCAAAGTATGTGTTTATATTGCTTGGCAATGGTTCAATGTTGGAGATAACATTCCGGTTAATTCTGGCTCGATATAAATCCGAATTTCCTGTAATTCCAGTATCTTCCAAACCAACAGGGCTACGGGAAAAGTAAACTTGGTTGTTCGAAACAGAAAAACCTCCAAGATGACCGTCGATTGGTATGCTCAACCCCGATGATATTTTGGCTTTGTTTTTGCTCGTGAAATTGACAATAATAGGCACTTGTTGATTGTTGTCGTTATAGGTAAGGATAGCAGTTTTTTCGTCCAAGAAAGAAACAGACCACTCATCTGTCAAAGTGTTTATTTCGCCAACTGGTTCAAAAACATAATAACTTTCGGCAACGTTTCGATATTCAGCACTTGTGTCGATTGGAATACCCGTCCACCGATTAGGACTGCACTTTTGCTCCCGAACATATTTAATCACTGGCTTTTGAATTTTAATAATATTTGTACAAGAGAAAAATAATAACAAAGCTAACGAGATACAAACTGTTCTAATCACTTTCATTGCAAATATACGATTCAACAAATACAAATTAGTAAAATTTAAACAAAAATAGAAACACCCAAACACAAAATACAGATTAAGAAACTACCCATTGTCCATTCCAAAGCCAACAATTAGGAATAAATAAGTTGCAGTTAGACCACAGCAAGAGGCTTCAGCACCATACATGTTTTCCAGACATCGGATGTTTTTTGAAACATCCGATGTCTTTTGAACGGGAAAAAAGCAACACCTCGTTCGCTTTTTCACTCTAATACTTAACATCCCTCTGAACAAAATGTTTTAAACCCTTGCAGATTTCACCAGACATCGGATGTTTTGTAAACATCCGATGTCTTCTGCACGGTCCAAAGAAATCCACTCGAAATATCTTGGCAATGGCAATATTTTGTAATTTTGTGATTCAAAAAAGAATGAGTTGCGGAATGAGTGTTCGAGTTCGATTTGCACCTTCTCCAACAGGATACCTTCACGTTGGTGGATTGAGAACTGCTTTATATAACTACTTTTTCGCTCGCCACAACAACGGGAAATTAATTCTGAGAATCGAAGATACCGACAGAACCCGTTATGTCGAAAACTCGGTCGAAAACTTAATTAAAACTTTGACTTGGGCAGGGATTGAGTTCGACGAAGGACCTCACGTTGGCGGACCCTATGGTCCCTATGTTCAATCGCAAAGACTTCGTATTTATCGTGAATATGCTAAAATTCTGGTTGAAAATGGATGGGGATATTACGCTTTCGACACTCCCGAAGAACTCGAAAATGCCCGAAAAAGTTCACCCCACCACGAATTCAAATACGACCGCTACAAAATGCGTAACCAATTCACTATTGGCGAAGAGGAAACAAAAAGGCTGATTGAAAGCGGCGCCCCCTATGTAATTCGACTAAAAGTGCCAGAAAATCAAGATATAAAATTCATTGATATAATTCGCGGCGAAATCGTTGTAAATACAAAGGATATAGACGACCAGGTTCTACTAAAATCCGATGGCTATCCTACTTACCATCTCGCAAATGTTGTCGACGACCACCTGATGAAAATCACACACATAATTCGCGGAGAGGAATGGCTACCTTCGGTTCCGAAACACATTCTACTCTACAACGCTTTCGGATGGGAAGTTCCTGCAATGGCACATCTGCCTTTGTTGTTGAACCCCGACAGAACAAAATTGAGCAAGCGACAAGGGGATGTTGCAGTCGAAGATTATATCGAAAAAGGATACTTTCGCGATGCTTTCGTGAACTTTATAGCTTTGTTGGGATGGAACCCCAGTGGCGACCGAGAAATTTTCACAGTTGAAGAATTAATCGAAAAGTTTCAACTCGAAAAAGTTAACAAAGCTGGTGCAATTTTCGACATTGTGAAACTCGATGCAATAAATGCAAAGTATTTATATTCCAAACCAATTGATGAGCTTGCGGAAATGTTCGCTTATTGGGTCGAAAAGCGAGGCTACAAGGGCTTTTCCAAAGATTACCTTGCCCGAGTTGTTGCTCTATTGCGCGAAAGGGTGAAAAAGCTTCCAGATATAATCGACTTTGCTCCTTATATGTTCGAACGACCCAAAGAATACGACAGAGAATACTTTGCAAAACATTGGTCTGGCGAAGTTGAACAACATTTGAAGAACCTTTTGAATATTTTCAAAAACATCGAGGTTTTTTCTCACCAGAACCTGCACGACGAGGTTATGAAATATCTGAACGAAAGAAACTTAAAGCTTAAAGAAGTCATTCATCCACTTCGACTTGCAATTACTGGGCTTTCCTATGGAGCTGGTATGTTCGAAACTATGGAAGTTTTGGGAAAAGAAGAAGTTATTGCTCGGCTCGAAGACTTTTTGACACGAATTTTGCCTACATTGGTCGAAAAGAAATAAATGAAAAAGCATATAGCACTATTTTTGCTTTTGTTGCCCATCCTCGTTGGATGCTCGACACGAATACCAACTTGCATTGGCAAAGAAGATAAAGCATTAAAGATTAGTTGGGGCGTGGAATACACCAAAAAGAAGGCCATAGAAAAATTCGTTTTGACTACTGACAGAAAAATTATTTTCATTGTCAACGATTCAAGCAAATCCAAGCCAAGCAGGCTTTCGGAAGAAGAATATTGCAATGTTTTGGACAAAGTTCAACAAACAATTCTGCAAACACAAGTTATCAACGAAATTGGGGATACACTCAATTTTGTGGAATATGAAAATCCCGCTCGAAACATTTTCGTTAGAGCTCGATGGAACCCTCGATTCAAAACCAAAAATAGTGTTCACTTTCGTCAACTATTCGATACATTGCAGGTTATTTCTTTGAAAATAAAGCATTAAATTTGTAATGATAAATTTGTTTAACGGGTGTAAAAATGCAAATACTTATATCGGACGACAATTTTGAGTTTTGTTCAACAGTAGCAGAAATTGTTCAAGGCTTTGGTTACGATACACATATGGTTCATACGCCCGAAGATACCATTCAATATATCGACAAGTTCAGCCGTAAGATAGGTGCTTTGCTGCTGGATATTGAATTCGGTCCCGACACCAATATGAATGGAATTGATGTGCTCGAATACTGCCGTCGGAATCATCCATTTGTGCCAGTAATAATGATAACAGGCAAAGGCACAATCGAAACAGCAGTGAAAGCCACCAAACTTGGAGCTGTGAATTTCATCGAAAAGAGCCTTGTTAGCGCCGAAAAACTGAAGGAAGTTCTTTCCAGTGCAGTTAGCGCAGCGGAGCATCGCGACAAAGCCGAAATAATCCAATTTTTACGCGCCAATGGAATCATTGGCTCTTCTGAAAAAATTTTAGACCTTGGCTACAGCATAATTCGATTCGGTCGAACAGACCTAAATGTTTTAATCACAGGCGAAACTGGAACTGGAAAAAAACTTGTTGCCCAAGCCCTTCACAATGCTAGCCGTCGCTCCAAACGAGGCTTTATCGTCGTTGATATCCCGAATATACCTAAAGAATTGTTCCAAAGCGAATTGTTCGGGCACGTGAAAGGTGCATTTACGGGCGCCGCACTGAACAAGGAAGGACTTTTCCAAAGAGCCAACGGGGGAACACTATTTTTGGACGAAATTGGCGAGCTCAACCTTGAACTACAAGCTTCTTTGTTAAATCCAATCGAAGAAAAAATAATTCGTAAAATTGGAAGCAGCGAAAACGAAGAAGTTGATGTCCGCATCATTTCCGCAACCGATAAAGACCTTGCAACGATGGTCTCCCAAGGCTTGTTCCGTAGCCAACTTTACCACCGTTTACGAGAATGCGAAATCTTCGTTCCCCCACTTCGCGAAAGAAAAGAAGATATCCCCGACCTTGTGCAGTATTATGTTACCAAATATAACCTTGAAACGGGAAAATCGAAATTCTTTTCCCCATCAGTAATTGAATTTATGCAGGAACAAACTTGGCCCGGAAACATAAGGGAACTCATCAACACAATTCGTATTGTGTGTGAATATACAGAGAAAGATACCATCGAAATTGTCGACTTGCGCCGCTTCCTTGGAAAGGATACCGGTGCCGAGCAAGAAACAATGCTCCCCCCAATTACAAGCGGTGGCGATATAAAAAGCGATGTGGAACGCGTTGAAAAACTGAAAATCGAAAGAACACTGGAAGCCTGCAACGGAAATGTTAGCAAAGCTGCTGCTTCGCTTGGCGTTAGCCGAGAAACTCTGCACAACAAAATTCGTAAATATGGCATAAATCCAAATCTATACAGAAAAAGAAGTTAAAATTATATGAGGTTTATGATGAAAAAATTTTCTTTTTTCTTTTTAATTATTTTGGGTTCTATTATGTTAATGAATTCATCGAACAAAAAAGGCTTTTTCCCATTCGATTATCGCAGCGAAACTCTCGAAAATGGCTTGAAGGTAATCTTAATTAAGACACCGTCGAATGGTTTAGTTTCTTACTACACAATTGTCCGAACTGGTAGCCGCGACGAATACGAACCCGGACACACTGGTTTCGCCCACTTTTTTGAACATATGATGTTCCGCGGAACAAAGAAATACCCCGGCAATGTTTACGATAAAATAGTTACCGAAATGGGCTCCAATGCAAATGCTTATACAACGGACGATTACACTTGCTACCATTTGAACTTTACAAAGGAAAATTTGGAAAAAGTCATAGACCTCGAAAGCGACCGTTTCCAAAACCTTTGGTATACTGAACAAGACTTCCAAACCGAATCCGGAGCAGTTTACGGCGAATATCGAAAAGGCAAAACCAGTCCATTTTTCTGGATTTGGGAAGCCTTGTGCAACACTGCTTTCGAACGACATACTTATAAGCACACTACAATTGGCTTCGAACAGGACATCAAAGCAATGCCAACAATGTATGAATACAGCCTTTCGTTTTTCCACCGATACTATCGCCCTGATAATTGTATCCTGCTGATTGTTGGCGATATTGATTATGACCAAACAATGAATTTGGTCAAAAAGTATTATTCCAACTGGCAAAAAGGCTATACCCCTCCAAAAATTGAAACCGAACCCGAACAAACAAAACCCAAAAGAGCCACAGTTAATTATCCCGGTAAAACCTCTCCAATTTTTGTGGTCGCCTACAAAGGTCTTCCATTTCACCCACAGGACAAAAACTATGTTGCTACCATTCTTTTTGGTAAACTTGCCTTTGGACCTAACAGCGAAATCTATAAACAATTATACATACGCGAGCAAAAGGTCCTGTTCCTCGAAGAGGAATTCAATTACAATCGAGACCCATTCCTCTGGATGATTTGGGCTCAGGTTAAAGATGAAAAGGATATCGATTATGTTGAAAAAATGATTCAAAACACTATTCAACATTACCAGAATAACCCGCCCGACAGTTCTAAACTCGAGGATTTGAAAAAGAATCTCCGGTACAGTTTCCTTATGAATCTGGATACACCCAACAAAGTTGCTTCCGTGTTGGCTCGACCGCTTGCCCTCACAGCCGATTTGAATTCGATTGACCAATTTTATAACACACTTCAAAATATAACCCCTTCGGATATCCAAAACGTTGCAAAATCCTACTTCGTTCCCGAAAAAAGCACAGTTGTAATTTTAAAAGGGAGACAATAAATGAAAAAGTTAATTGTTTTTGCCTTGATTTTTAGTTTTTCTTTTTTGTTTTTCACAAATTGTAAGAAAAATGCAATGGAATATTCCAAAATAATCACTTTAAAAGTCGCCGAAGACCCAACAGTTTCAATTCGCATTTGGTTCAATGTTGGCTCTCAATTCGACCCGAAGGGCAAAGAAGGGCTTGCAATGTTAACTGCTCGATTGCTTGCCGAAGGTAGCACCCAAAAGTATTCTTACGAAGAAATACTCGACAAACTTTTCCCTATTGCATCTTCCTATTCCGTGAAGGTGGACAAAGAGATGACGGTCTTCTATGGCCGCACACACATAGATAACATAAGCACTTTTGTTCCTCTGCTAATCGATGCAGTTTCTACTCCTGCATTTAAACAAGAGGATTTCGACAGAATCCGGAGCGAAATGCTGAATTTCCTCGAAAAGGATTTAAGATATTCGAATGATGAAGAATTGGGCAAGGCATCACTCTATGAATTTATTTTCGATGGTACACCTTACCGACACATTTCCGAAGGAACTATCGAAGGTTTGAAAAATATTACTCTCGACGATGTAAAAAGCTTTTACAAGAAATATTTCAATAAAAACAATTTCGTTGTTGCCGTAGGGGGAAACTATCCCGAAAATTTGCCTAATGAAATCAAACAAAATCTTGAAGCCAAACTTGGAGATGGAATTAAAGCCTCTGCACCCGAGATTAAACCCAAGCCAATTGACGGCTGGGAATTCTTTTTGGTCGACAAGGACTGCGATGCCACTGCAATCAGCTTTGGCTTCCCGATCGATGTCGTTCGCGGCGAAGAAGATTTCTTCCCGCTTTGGGTTTTTGCCTCCTGGTTTGGTGAGCATAGGAATTCTTCGAGCCATCTTTATCAGGTCATACGGGAAAAACGGGGCTTGAACTACGGAGATTACGCATACATCGAGGCTTTCTTGAATGGTGGAGCTTTGAACTTCCCAGAACCAAACAATCCACGAAGGAAGCAAATATTCGAAGTCTGGTTAAGGCCTGTTCCGCACGAAGCTCGATTGTTTACTTTGCGAGCTGCACTGCGTGAATTGAAAAAAGTTGTCGACAGTGGCTTAACCCGCGAAGAGTTCGAAACCACTAAAAAATTCCTTCTGAACTATTGCCTTTTCTATGCCCAAACAACTATGCAAAGGCTCGGCTACCAAATCGACAGCAGATTTTATAACATTCCCGACAACGGAAATTATATAGAATATTTCCGAAACAAAATAAAGAACCTAACACTTGAACAAGTAAATAACGCAATTCGTAAGCATATTCAATACAAAAACATCAAGTTCGCAATAGTAACAAAGGACGCCAATAAACTGAAACAGGATTTGCTCGCCAACGTCCCAAGTCCTATCACCTATCCAACACCAAAACCAGCCGAAATTCTCGAAGAAGACAAAGAAATTTCAATTTTTCCAATAATTACCACACCAGATAAAATCAAAATCATACCAGTTGAAGAAATGTTTTTGAAATAAAAGTTGTTCCTTAAAAAGCTGAGCCAAAAGGTAAAATCTAAATGCATCAAAATTTAAAACTTCGTAGGGGCAATTCAAAAATTGCCCCTACAAAATCTATCGCTGAACCCGAAAATGTATCGTTTCAGAATTTAAAAAATCAACATAATAAAGGATAAAATTACTTACGAGCCCAATAATCCCAATCGCCGTTAAATTTGTTAAAGCAATGTGATTCTTCAAATCCCTGTGTTTATTTTTTACCATTTGCACGCATAACAGCGAATGCCTGTTCGAAGAAGCATCATCGATGGGTCAGAACTATGCGTCTGCCCCGATAATGTTGAAAATCCAGACCTACGGGTATGTCCCAATACAATTTTATTGATTTTGCCAACATTGTAGGGTTGACCGGACGGTCGCTTCTACGGAACCATCGAGAAAAGCGGATTTAATGATTTTCACTTGCTTGGATGGAACAAATTTCGTAGTTACTAAGATTTTAAAAACCAAAAAGATAAAGAATATTTGACAACATTTTGATTATAGATTTATTTTCCTTTTTTAAAATTTTTATATGGATTTTATCTAGAAAAAAATTTTTAGTAATTTACATTTTCAAATTACATTTTTCTTTTGAATATGAAAAAAATAAGTATTAGTAATACAATTCTTGAAACAACAAAATCCAGGGTTTTTTCTAAAAACAAAAGGAGTTATTGAAATGGAAGAACAAAAGAATTTGAACCAGACTCAGAATTACGGGGACAAGCGAGCCGACCTTGCTGGTCCCGGCGTTAGCACTTACGAAGAAGTCGAGAAAATCTTACCAAACGATTACGAGCCACTTCTACCACCGCTGGAGCGAATGAAAGCCCTTTTCGCTGTGAAAGAGTATATCGAAAAGAACCTGTGCAAGGAGCTGAACCTAACTATGGTGCAAGTGCCTCTAATCGTTACAAAAGAAAGCGGAGTGAATGATTACCTCGACCGTGATGGCTCGAGAACACCAATTGAATTCGACTGCGGACTCGGATTGGATGAACCAATTAAAGCCCAAGTGGTTCAGGCTGCTACCAAATGGAAAAGAATGGCTCTGAAACAATTTGGTTGTAAGCCCGGCGAAGGAATATTAACCGATATGCGTGCAGTTCGCAAAGATTATTTCCTCGACCACGACCATTCCGCCTACGTTGACCAATGGGACTGGGAACGCGTGATTACACCCGAAGAAAGGAATCTTAATTTCTTGAAAGACATTGTTCGCAAAATTTGGAAGGTCATTTACAATGCAGGTAAGTTTGCACAAGAAAATTGGCCAGAACTGAAAAATCCAAAATATCCAGATTTCCCCGAAGAAATCACTTTCTTGCACGCCGAAGATATTCTGGATATGTATCCGAACTTACCAAGGAAGCAACGCGAAACAATGATTTTGCAAAAATACCCAGCTGTCTTTATTATTGGAATCGGTTGGACTTTGAAAGATGGCTATCCACACGAAATGCGCGCCGCTGATTATGATGACTGGGTAACCGAAACAGTTTCCGAAGACGGGCGACCAATGCATGGCTTGAACGGCGACATTCTCGTATGGAATCCTGTTACTCGCCGTCGCCACGAACTTTCTTCTATGGGAATTCGCGTAACAAAAGAAACTCTTGTCAAACAACTTGAAATAACAGGTCAACTCGATTTCCTTAAGTTTCCATACCACCAAGCTATCCTAAATGATGAAATTCCTCTTTCTATCGGTGGTGGAATTGGTCAATCGCGAACATATATGTATCTACTTCGCACTGCTCACCTCGGCGAAGTTAGCGTTAGCGTTTGGCCCAAGGTTCTCAAAGAAATATGCGCCAAAAGAAATATCCACGTTCTTGAATAATAAGAAATTTCTCTTTCCTCAAGATGTCCGGCTTCCTCGGGAAGTCGGACATCTTTTTTTAATAATATTAATTCAAATCACAAAAACTTATCTTTTTGCTTTTTCATTCAATTTTGTTAAAGCAATGTCGTCAATGAAATTTTAAAAGATTCTGGATTATGGAGAATAAAGACAGAGACCTTGAACTTTTAGAAACTTTTGCCACTGCAATAAAGAAAATACAGGATGAAGTTGCAAAAGTAATTGTTGGACAAAAGGAAATAATCAATCAATTGCTAATTGCATTGTTTTCGCGAGGCAATTGCCTTTTAATTGGTGTTCCTGGGCTTGCCAAAACGCTTATGATTCGAACACTTGCCTCGGCTTTGGACCTTAAATTTAGCCGTATACAATTTACTCCCGATTTGATGCCTTCGGACATCACAGGCACGGAAATTATCGAAGAAAACATAACTACTGGTGAAAAAAGCTTTAAATTTGTCAAAGGTCCTATTTTTGCCAATATCATCCTTGCTGATGAAATTAATAGAACTCCACCAAAAACCCAATCGGCACTGCTCGAAGCAATGCAAGAACATGAAGTTACTGCTGCTGGAGTTACCTACAAACTTGCCGAGCCGTTCTTTGTTCTGGCTACTCAAAATCCTATCGAACAAGAAGGAACTTATCCACTTCCCGAGGCTCAACTCGACCGCTTTATGTTCAACCTTTGGCTGGATTATCCAAGTTTCGACGAAGAGGTTGAAATTGTGAATTCCACCACAACAGCCCATACTCCAAAAGTTTCGAAGGTTCTAACAGCACAAGAAATTATTGAATTTCAGGATTTAGTTCGAAAAATTCCCGTCGCCCCAAACGTTGTCAACTACGCTGTTCAGCTTGCAAGAGCAACACGACCCAATGGCGAGGCACCGAAAATAGTAAAGGATTACGTCCGTTACGGTGCTGGTCCCCGTGCATCGCAATTCTTAATTCTTGGAGCCAAAGCCCGAGCAGCACTAACTGGAAGATTTACGCCCGAAATCGAGGACATAAAAGCAGTCGCTTTGCCAGTCCTTCGCCATAGAATTGTTACCAACTTCAATGCAGAAGCCGAGAATGTTTCACCTGTTCAGATTATCGAAAAAATCCTTGAAGAGGTAAAAATTTGATAAATATGGACATCGAATTGTCGAAAGATAAAATTTTTTTTACAAATGGTCATATCGAGCACAGTTTTACCGTTCGTGTCCGCTATGCCGATGTCGATAAAATGGGCGTCGTTTACAATGGCAACTACCTTAGGTTTTTCGAAATCGGCAGAACAGAACTAATGCGAAGTATAGGGCTTCCCTACTCCGAAGTTGAAAGCAAAGGTTATATTCTACCACTAATCGAAGCGAAAATCAGTTGGAAAGGGGCTGCTCGCTACGACGATTTAGTAGAAATTGTAACCTTGTATAAACCCGATACCACTTCGCCAAAAATTAGATTCGATTACAAAATACTTGTTGGCAAAAAGGAAATTGCAAACGGCTACACAATTCATTCTTTCGTTCGAATTGATAATTTCAAAGCGGTTCGTCCGCCGAAATTCTTCTTCGAAGTTCTTGAGAAATTAAAATAAACATTGTAAAATGAAAAATTTGATTTTCGGTTTAATATTTCTATTAACTTTCACTCTTTTTGCCAAAGAAACTACTTTCAACTTTCTGCGGTATACTGGAAGTGCTCGCTCTTCGGGGCTTGCAGGTGCCTTTGTTTCGATTAGCGACGACCCCTCGGCACTATTTTTCAATCCCGCAAGCGTTGCTACAAATTCGGATAAGAACTTCTCGGCTACATTTTTCAAACACGTTCTTGATGTCAACTCTGGCTCGGTTTCATACCACAGAAAATGGAAAGATATCGGCAACTT
>Ga0272449_1001527_pt1 | contig 23478 bp, 27 predicted proteins | sample YNPCB0241_FD_198679 | JGI IMG/M metagenome (GOLD analysis project Ga0272449, IMG submission 198679) | Hot spring sediment microbial communities from Yellowstone National Park, WY, United States - YNP-CB-024-1 | ecosystem: Environmental > Aquatic > Thermal springs > Hot (42-90C) > Sediment... | reverse complement strand
TAAGATAGGATTACTCAACCTCTTCACCCACGAGGTAAGAAACGCCTTCCAGTGGTAAGAATAAAAAGAAAACTCACTCCCACCCCCAAAATTCCCCCTTGTAAAGCTAATTATTCAACAAAGCACAGCTTGCTTGACAATTTTAAGCCCTGCCGCTGTAAAAACTATCACCGAAACAGCCACAAGTCCTAATATAACTAAAATTACCATTTTACTCCTCCTTTCCTTTTGAAAATTTTTTAACAAGTAATTTTACCCCGTCAACTTTAACGACTATAATTTTCTCACCAATTTCAATCACGGTTTCATCAATTGATAACGCCTTCCAGTCTTCGCCCCCAATAATTACTCTTCCTTTATTCGTGCTGGGGTCGATTCTTTCTGACACAAAACCAGTCTTACCAACCAATGCATCTACATTTGTTCTTATCTTGCCAGTGGAAGTGTAGAAATACTTCAAAACGAATGGCCTGATTCCGAAAAACACAGCTAATGTTGAAATAGAAAAAACAATAATCTGTGTCTTAATTCCCATTCCGAAAAAAGAGGTCAACCCTGAAAAAAGACACGCAATTCCAAAACATGCCAGTAAAAAGCCGGGTGTAAATATCTCTCCAATGAACAAAACTATAGATATCATGACCCATATATGCCAAGCTTCCAAATTCATAAACTACATTTATGCTTGTGGCAATTCTCGGCCACAATACCTACAGACCTTAGCATCGTTCTTAATCATTTCCGCACAAAAGGGACATTTCTTCATTCCCTCTGATATTTGCCTTTTTTCAATCAGACTTTGGTCTGGCTTTATCAATAGAGCATGAGGAAGGGCAACAATAAAAAGTAATATTCCGTAAATCCACCATTTTATAAAACTTCGCCCTTTGTTTCTCGCTATAACTGCGGGAATCAGCGCAATAAAAATTAGAATAAATAGAGCTTCCATCACATCACCCCCTTTCTTTTATTATTAATGTTGTTTTATATTTCTCTCCTTTTTCACCTATCTTCTTCACAACCGAAGTAATACTTTTTCCACTCTTTTGGAATTTCAAACTATTTACCAAAATTTTATTTTTCCACTCCATGCTTCCATCCTATAAACCTCTTAACAAAATGTCAAGGAAAATTTTGGGGATGGGGGATTAACGAGTTTGATTTGGGTTGAGAAGGGTCTTCTCAATATAAATGACCATTTTTGGTTAACCATCGGGAATTTCAATGGTTTTTTATCCTTTGCCTTTATTAGATCATAAATACCTTTCATTTTCACATCTCCACATACTTTTAATGATTCTTCAGATATTCTGTGGCGAATTTTAATCCTTCCAATATCTCTTTTACCTGAGGTTCTTCCGGTTTTTTCTGGGGATGTTGAGAAACGATATAAACTCTTTTGGAATTTTTGTTAACTCCTATAAATTCAAGGAATTTTGGCTTGTCTGCTTGGGCTTTGATAAACTCGTCTGTTAAATTGATAAATTCTTCCATCTTGAGAAAATTGCCCGCCCATCCATTCATGCCTGTTAAGAATATTACATGTTTTGGATTACAATCTTCTATCTCTAAATTTAAAATTGATATACACAAATCCAACTGCACCTTTGCAAGTTTTGAAGATGGATTTCCTCTTTCTGCATGAGAAACCTTATATAAATTATTCCATGATACTTTATGAACCATTTTTATATCTTCCCGCTGATAGAAGGATTTAGTAATTTTTATTATTACCCTCCAAAATGCGGATTTTTTTGTGTTATACATTCCCTTTTCTTTTCTCCCCCATGCTTCTTCAACCCAATTCAAATTGTTCACTCTTTCATCATATTTTGGGGATATATCATCAATTAATCTTTTATAATCCTCATCGTTTTCCTTTTTAATTTTATAATCCCACCCATTGGGAGACCTTCCAACGAACAAAATTTCTCCATCGTATTCTCTTCCTTTTGCAGGAGTAAAAAGGCATAAATCCGACTCGCGGAAATTATTTCTATTATTACTTATGCAATTAATCAGGTCTATATATAATTTTTTGAGCGACGGATTCATTGTAGTTTTCCCTTCGGCTCAATCTTACTTGATTTGGAGAGTGTAAAGTTTTTTAATTTTTCCGTCTTTTTGAGATATAACCCCATTACCAAAATTTTATTTTTCCACTCCATACTTCCATCCTATAAACCTCCTAACAAGATGTCAAGGAAAATTTTTTTGTAAACACACACGGACATTGTTACCAGGGGTTGGTGGTTTGAGGGCGATGGTGAGAAGAAGCTTTAAAGATTTAGAGGGGAGACAAAAATGGTTCTCCTTTCACTGTTTTTAATTGATCAGGAACAGTATCAGCTGAAAATCCCGGGGATAGTTTTTTAAAAAATACTAACTCAGCCCGGTGAGTTGGTTTTTATAAATTTCTCTAAAATAAAAAATTTTTCAGAATCCATATAACCAAATCCCCTTTGACATAATTGGGTGTGAGGAGATAAAATGAAAATATGAAAGTTGCTTTTGTCCATGACTGGCTTAATGGAATGAGAGGAGGGGAGATAGTTCTTGAGACCATGCTGAAGGAATTTCCCGATGCTCCTGTATATACACTTTTTCACGATATGGGTAGTGTGTCGGAAGAGATTGAAAGGCATCCCATATTTACATCATTCCTTCAAAATTTTCCTTTGAGAAAGAAATTCTACAGATTTATGCTGCCCTTATTTCCATACGCCATTGAGAGCTTCCATATAAGAGGATATGATTTGATCATAAGTTCAAGCCATTGTGTTGCGAAGGGAGTGATTCCAGACCCCAATTCTTTTCATATTTCCTTTGTTTTCTCGCCTATGAGATATATATGGGATTTGTTTGAAGACTATTTTGGAGATTCAGGAAGGATAAAAAAATCCATCATAAATTTTTTTGCAAAAAGCCTCAGGGAATGGGACTTTTCTTCCTCCTCAAGGGTGGACCTCTTTGTTGCTATTTCCAGTTATGTTGCGGAAAGAATTAAAAAATTCTACGGAAGGGAATCTATAATCATACACCCCCCGGTTCTCACAGATAAATTTGAGGTTCAAAAGAATTCCGGTGATTTCTATTTGATAGTCAGTGCCATGGCACCATATAAAAGAATTGACCTCGCAATAGAAGCATTTTCCATTATGAAAAAAAGGCTCCTTATAGCAGGAAGCGGTCAGGAGGAGAAGAAGATAAGAAGGCTCTGTGCGGATAAGAAAAACATAAATTATCTTGGATGGGTGGGTTTTGAGAAACTTAAATCCCTTCTTCAGGAATGTAGGGCATTTATACTTCCGGGCATTGAAGATTTTGGAATAGCGCCTGTTGAAGCAATGGCGTGCGGAAAGCCTGTCATTGCCTACGGAAAAGGAGGAGTCCTTGATAGTGTTATTCCATTAGGTTCAAAAGGTGAAAAACCAACAGGGTTGTTTTTTGAAGAACAAACCCCTGATTCTCTCATTAAGGCTGTTGAAACCTTTGAAAAAAATATAAATGAATTTGACCCCGTTGCCATAAGGAAACATTCCGAAAAGTTTTCTGATAAAGTTTTTCTTGAAAAATTCAGAGGGTTGATAGAAGGGGTTAAAAGAGGAGTAATAAAAAGGAGGTGAAAAAATGAAGGTAAAAGAGGTAGATCACAAAAAGTGGATAAAGGCTTTTTTCAAATTATTGAAAAGGATTTACAGAGGCGATAAGAACTTCGTTCATCCTCTAAAAATTGAAAGAAAGGAATTTCTTGACCCAAAGAGGAACCCATTTTTTAAACATGCAGAATATGAGTTTATAGTGGCTGAAGAAAACGGCGAACCTCTTGGAGTAATAATTCCATTCATTGATAAGAAGTTCAATGAGTATCACAATGAAAAGGCATGTCATTTCGGATTTTTTGAATGCATAAACGATAAAGATGTGGCGCACGAACTCTTTCAAAGGGTATATGCCTTTGCAGGAGGTAAGGGGATGGAGGTTATAAGGGGACCTTTTAATTTCTCAACAAATCATGAGTGCGGGCTTCTCGTCCAGGGATTTGATTCTCCACCTGTTGTCCTTATGACCTATAATCCTCCTTATTATTTAGAGCTTATAACATCAGAGGGATACACAAAGGCAAAAGACCTCCTCGCTTTCAGAATTGATGCAAAACCTGTTCCTGAGGCACTCGTTCAGGTATGCGAAAACATAAAAAGGGAAACAAAGGCGGAAACGAGAAAGATGAGAAAAAGGGATTTTTCAATACTTGTTGACCTCGCCATGGAGATATACAACGATGCCTGGAGTGAAAACTGGGGATTTGTCCCTATGGACAGAGAGGAGTTTGTGTTTGTGGCGAGGGGATTAAAACTTTTTCTTGACGAAGACCTTTCTTTTTTCGTTATGAAAGAAGATAAACCGATTGGATTTTCTATTACACTGCCCGACTATTATGTCCCTTTAAAAGAAATGAACGGAAAACTCTTCCCATTCGGAGTAATAAAGTTTCTTATTAACAGAAGAAAGATCAGGAATGCGAGAATTTTTGCACTCGGCATAAAAAAGGAATTTCATGATAAGGGATTCGCTGCACTTCTGTATCTTGAAACCTGGAAAAACCTTCTTGAAAAGGGGTATAAATGGGCTGAGATGTCATGGATACTTGAGGATAACCACAGAATGATAAGGGCTATTGAACTTGCCGGAGGAAGGGTTTATAAGGTATACAGAATATATGAGAAAAGGGTGGAGAAGTAATCTCACCGTTCCATCTTAGAACTCAATTTCCTGGAGGAATGCCTTTGATAGCTCCTGGAGCTTTTCAGAAAAAATGGAGAGCAGATTGCTCAGAATTTTACAGGCCGTAAATGGATTATTTTTTGCAAACTCTTTAAATTGTTCAACAGGAAGGAAGAAAGTTTCGCAATCCTCCAGTGCCTCAGCGGTAATAAGTCTTGAAGAAGTGCCCGCGAGAGAAAGTTCTCCGAAATAATCCCCTTCTCTCATAACTCCAAATTCCACTGTTCCGTTTGATGTTTCAGCCTTCAAAACAACCCTGCCTTTCTTTATGATTATGAGCGAATCGGATTTATCTTTTTCCTTAAAAATTATCTCCCCTTTTTTAAATTTCTTCTGAAGGATTATTTCCGAGATTTTTTTCAATTCTTCATCCGTCAATCCCTTTCCGAGTTTGGAATGTTTAATGTATAATACTACGGACATACGCTCAAATTTTACCATTTTATTGACTAAAAGTCCACATTTAATATAATTTAAAAAAATTAGGAGGTAGAGATGGAGATTGAAATCCTGAAAACAGCGATGGAATTTGAATTGAACGGTGCCAGGTTTTATCTGGAAACAGCGAGAAAGGTAAAGGATGTGTCCGGGAAAAATATACTGATAAGACTCGCTCTTGATGAATTGGATCATCACAATTTGTTGTCTTTAGAACTGGACGAAATTCAAAATGGTAAAAAGTGGAAAAAGGTGAAAGTAAAAGAAAGCGTGGTAGAAAAAATAAAACCGAAACTTCCGAAAAGAATAAAGGAACAAAAGGGGAATTATGTTCTTGCTGAAGTAGAGGCTCTTGAAGTTGCGCTTGAACAGGAGAAAAAATCAATGGATTATTATAAAGAAAATGCCAGGAAAATTAACGACCCAGCTGCGAAAGACCTGTTAATGAGACTTGCACAAATGGAAGAGGCACATTATACGCTAATTCAAACAGAAATAGATAACATTAGAGGCTATGGATTCTGGATGGGTTTTCAAGAATTTGATATGGAGTGAGGAATTCAACGAAAATAAAAGATATAAAAAATTCCTTTTTATCACTGCTTGAACAGGCAATAGATGAAAATGAGGAAAACATAATAAAGGCAGTAGAGGTTATAGAAAAGGCATTAAAAAAGGGAAGGAAAATTCTGTCTTTTGGAAACGGAGGGAGCGCTGCGGATGCTATGCACTTTTCAGCAGAGATTGTAGGGAGGTTTAAAAGTTCAAGAAGAGGATATCCCGCAATTGCCCTTTCTTCAAATCCATCAATACTGACCGCAATCGGGAACGATTTCGGATTCCAGTGGACATTTGCGAGACAGATTGAGGCTTATGGAGAGAAAGGGGATGTAGCTATAGGATTCACAACAAGCGGAAAATCAATAAATGTGATTGAGGGATTGAGAAAGGCTGAGAAGTTAAAACTTCGCACAATTGCTTTCTGCGGTGAATATACAGAACTCCTGAATTTTTGTGAAATTCTTATTTCTGTCCCTTCCTCTGAGACATCCAGAATTCAGGAGGTCCATGAATTTATTTATCATACTATAATTGAACTTCTTGAAGAAAAACTGTAATGGGATACAGGGAAATTTTTCAGAGCTTGGGGGAAGCGTTTGTCCCTTCTGGAGGACCGTTTGAAATTGGGGGAGGAACTGCTGACATAACAGGGCGATTTGAGTTTTTTGTTTCATCCTTTGGGAGGAAGCCTTTTTTCACGAAGATTTTTCTGCACCTGTTTAATTTTCTTCCCATCCTCCTTTTCTATAAACCCAGGAGATTTGTCTCCCTTTCGCAGGAAGAAAAGCAGAAATTCCTTGAGGGGCTCCGTGAAAGCAGATTTTTCATGTTGAGGGGATTGTATGTAGTTGTAAGAGCCCTTGTGTTTTTAACCTTTTACAGTTTAAAAGAGGTTTGTGATTCAATAGGATATAAGGCTGAATGTGAAGCAGATGAAAAAAATTTATGAAAAATGTGACGCGGTTGTAATAGGAACGGGGGCAGGTGGAGCACCTTTTGCAAAGGAACTTGTTGAAGGCGGAGCAAAGGTAATAATTCTGGAAAGGGGAAGAGAATTTCTCAAGGTTGAAAAGGGAGAAAATCTCTTTGATGGAGCTGTAAGGGTTTTTTCCTCAACAAGGGCATTCAGAGCTTCTGTGGTTATCGGGACTCCTCCGATGGTGGTAGGATATGGATTCTGCACAGGGGGTTCTACTGCTATAAACGCTGGCACATGCTTCAGACCCCCTTCTCATATTTTAAAGAAATGGAGGGAGGAATACGGTCTTGAGATATTTACTGACGATTATATTGGCAGAATTGCAGAGGAAGTTGAGACATTTCTTCCTGTGAAAGAGGTTGATGAAAGAGCAATGGGGATGGGAGGGAAGGTTTTTGCGAGGGGGATAAAGAACCTCGGGTGGAGCGGTGGTGTGGTAAAGAGAAATGCTGATGGGTGTCTTGGATGCGGAGCCTGTGTAGCAGGATGTCCTGTGGATGCAAAAAAGGCTACCCACCTGAGCTATCTTCCATTAGCAGTGAAGAAGGGAGCAAAACTCTTTATAAGGGCAAAGGCTGAAAGAATACTCATAAAAAATGGAAGGGTTGAGGGTGTTGAAGGAACATGGATTGATGAAAATGGAGAAAAATGGAAGCTTGAAATTCGTTCGTCAATAGTTGCTGCTGGATGCGGTGCAGTTCATACACCTATTTTGCTGAAGAGGAGTATTGGTTCATCTCCTGGAGTAATTGGGAAAAATTTCCGTCTCCATCCAGGAGGTGTAGTGGGAGCGATATTTGATGAAGAAATAAACTGCTGGAGGGGAGTTCCACAGAGTTATTACTGTGATGAGTTCCTTAAGGAAGACATGATTCTTCTTCTCGGAGCCATTCCTCCACCTCTTGGGGCAAACCTTATTCCTGGATTTGGAATGATTCATAAAGAACTCATGGCGAAATACAGAGGATTTATTGATGCTGGAGTTCTCGTGAGCGATACATCCTGTGGAGAGGTTTTGAGTATCAGAGGAGTTCCTGTGATAAGATATAAACTTCATGATATTGATTTCATAAAATTGAAGAAGGGGATGAATGCCCTTGCGGAGATATTTTTCGCAGGGGGTGCAAAATATGTATTTCCCCTTTCTCAGAGAGGTTTTATTGCGAGAAGTTTGAAAGAATTTAAAGAGGGAATGGAAAAAATGAAAAAAGAGGATATGATTTGTGGAAGCATCCATCCTATGGGAACAGCAAGGATGGGAAGGGATAAAGGGCAATCTTTTGTCAATCAATTTCTTGAATCTCACATAATAAAAGGTTTATTTGTGGTTGATGCAAGTGTCCTCCCAACATCAACCATTGTAAATCCCCAGGAAACAATAATGATTCTCTCCACCCATGCTGGAAAAAGTTTCGTCAATAGAAGGTGAGAAGAAAATCTATGTTGAAGTTGGCTTTGGTAACGGCGATTTCACAATTTACCTTTCAAAGAAATTTCCAGAGGCAGAAGTAGTTGGCATTGAGATATCAAAAAAATCTATAGAAAAACTGAAAAAGAAGATAGAAAAGGAGGGGATAAAGAACATAAGGATAATCCACTCCGATGCAAAAATTGCCTTATCATCCTTTCCCGACAATTCAATCTCTGCCATTTTCTTCAACTTTCCAGATCCCTGGTGGAAGAGGAGACATAGAAAAAGAAGGCTTTTTACCGCAGACTTCATAAGCCTTCTGTCAAAAAAATTGAAAAGCGGAGGAACCATTGAGATTGCCACGGACCATCTTCACTATGGAGGGGAAATCTGGAGGAATTTTGAAAGTTCTGCACTTTTCCGCTTCGGCTTTGGAAATTACCCTGTGCTCACTTTTGTGCTCAACAAGAAGAAGACGAAATACGAAGAAAAATACTGGAGGATGGGAAAGACGATTTTATATATGAAATTTGTGAAACCTTAGAGTCTGTCGTAAATCATATCCTGAATGTCAAACGCAGCCTTTATAGCCTTTGCTACAGCAAACCTTAATGGTTCAGGAGGCAGTGGAAGAATTTTTCTGTTGACAAAAAATACCTCTGTCCTTTCTGTTTTCTTACCGAGGAGGAGGTCCGCGATTGTCCACCCGTTCATGTGGGTGAGGGAGACACCATGACCGATGCATCCCAGGCTATACACAATTCTTTCATCCCCCAGAAATCCAATGGCAGGAATCAGGTCGAGGGTTACGGAAACGGGTCCACCCCATCTATGGGTTATTTTTATATCTTTTAAAACCGGGAAGGTTTTTTTAATATCTTCCTCCAGACGTTTAAAGATTTTCTCATTGAGGTCCTTATCCATATTTTTACCGAATGCCAGGCTTATAGACCTTCCTCCCATCAGCAGTCTATTTTCCTTTGTAAGTCTGTAGTAATGGACAAAATTCCTTGCATCCTCAATACCCTGTCTGTTCTTCCACCCAATCTCCTCAAAGTGTTTATCCTTAAGTGGTTCTGTAAGGACTATGTGGGTAAAAACAGGGAGCTGTTTTCTTTTCAAACCTGGAATTAAATGAGAGTAGGCATTGGTAGCCAGGACTATTTTATCTGCGGATACACTCCCTTCAGGGGTTTTTAAAACTATCTTTCCATTTCTCTTTATCTCAATAACCGGAGTTCTTTCATAAATTTCCACCCCTTTTCTCAAAATAACATCCTTCATTCCCCATGCCATCCTGGCAGGATTTAAAAGTCCACATCTCCTTTCCCACCAGGCTCCGAGATAAAGAGGAGAACGAACCTCCTCACTTAGCCTTTCCTTATCCATCCATTCTATCCCCTTTATGCCGAGAGCCTGAACCATTTCAACCTCATGTCTTATCCTTTTTTCGTATCTCCTTGAGGTAGCAACCCTTAAAAATCCGGGGTGCTCATACTCACAATCAATTTTTTCCTCCTGAACAATCTGCTGGACGAGGTCAACAGCCTTTTCCATGTAATGATGGGCTTCAACAGCTTTTTCCTTTCCAAAGACCCTCGCAGTGAGAGAAAAGGTGAAACCGAAAAGGGTCATGGAAAAACCTGCATTCCTTCCACTTGCTCCAAACCCTATGACTTCGCTTTCAAGAAGGGCAACCTTCAAAGAGGGACTTTCTTTCTTTAAGAAATAGGCGGTTGAAAGACCTGTAAATCCTCCTCCTACAATTGCAATATCCACTTTTATATCCCCTTTAAGAGGGGGGTTTTCTTTGTAATCTCCTGCTGTGGAAAGCCAGAAGCTTTTTTCTCTGTAGTTTTCCATCTTTTCCCTCCTAAAAAATACTTTTTAAAGAATATGTCAATTCCTTCAATTCTTTCAAGTCACTTATGAACACATCCACAAGCTCCGCATCAAGCTGACTGCCCTTTACTTTTTTCATCTCTTCTATTGCATACTTAAATGGTCTTTCTCTTCTGTAGGGTCTCGCTGATGTTATGGCATCATAAACATCACTTATGGAAACTATCCGCACGAGAAGGGGGATTTCATTACCGCGTAACTCCCCGGGATATCCCTTCCCATCTATTCTTTCGTGATGGTATTTTATCATCGGAATGGTATCCTTCAAAAATTCAAACTTCCTCATAAACTTTTCTCCTATGAGAGGATGTTCCTTCATCTTTTCCATCTCTTTTGATGTCAGTTTGCCCCTTTTGATTGCTATCTCAATAAGTCCTATTTTTCCTATATCGTGAAGGAGAGAACCCTTGGAAAGGACATCCATTTCGTTTTTGGGAAGTTTTAGCTTTTCTGCGAGGAATCTTGCATACCTTGCAACCCTTTGAGAATGTCCCTTAAAAAACGGGCTCATGCTTTCTATAAGGTCAAGTATTCCAATCAGGGTTTCAAAGAATATCCCTTCCTGCCTCTCCTTTTCCATCTTCAGGTTCAGGATTGGAATAAGTGAATTTATGAGGGTAAAAAGGACATTTTTTAAAGAGGGGGTTATGGCATCTGCAGTCACAGATAGAACGCCAATTTTCAGGCTATCAATAATTATGGGAATGGCTATAAAGGATTTTGTAAGGTAAATATGAGAAGGCACTCCCCAGTGTTTGAATCTCGGGTCTTTTCCAGCCCTTTCCACTTCTATTATTTTTCCCTCCCGGAACGCTTCTCCAGAAATTCCTTCGCCAGGAAGAAAGGTTTTTTCTTTCTTTTCGTCGCTCAAACCACTTGAAGCATAGATGTCAAGAAGCCCTGTTTCTTCATTGTAAAGAAGGAGGGCAATTTCGTCTAATTTATAATTTTCTTTAATGTTAGAGAGTAAGCTCTCAAGATCTGATTTTAAATCCCTTGAATGGGAAAGGGCGCTCACAATGTTTGTATGCAATCTTAAAGCACTTTCTATTTCCTTCAGTTTTCCCTGTAATTTTTCAATTTCAACCTTTTTGTAAAAAAGCTCTTCTTTTAAATTTTTCTTATTCATTTATATCCTGAAAAAAATTATAAATGAAAAAATTTAAATATCAACTAAAATCACTTTTTGCGATTGAATTTGCAAAATTGAATTGACCCTTGAAGGTAGTATAATGATTATATGAAGCGGTTGATATTCCTTTTTATTATTTTTCTGGTATATGGGGTTGAAGGGAGGGGAGAGGATATTGGTTTTATTCTGGCGACAATGAAGGAGGAAAGGTATAAAAAAGACAGGGATTTTTTTATTGAAAAGGCAAAGGAGATGGGCTATTCGGTTTTTTTTGAATCTTCCGATGGGAGTGAGCAGGTTCAGATTGAGAAGGTAAAAGAAGCAATCGGGAGGGGTATAAGGGTTCTTGTAATTCAACCTGTTACTTCTGAAAAATCTTTTCCCGTTGTGGAAATCGCGCATAAAAGGGGAATTCCAGTGATTGCTTATGATAGATTTATAAAGGATGCGGAGCTGGATTTTTATGTGACTCATGATAATTTCAGTGTAGGAGTTCTTCAGGCGAAGGAGGCGGTAAAGGCTACAGGTGGTAAGGGCAATTATGTTATTCTTATGGGTGAAGAGGGGCATTCAGTGGCTCATCAGATTACATCGGGAAATCTGTTTATTCTCGGTGGATATCCCGATATAAAAATTATAGAAAAGAAATCTCATAAGAACTGGTCGGGTGAAGAAGCGAAAAAAACGATGAGGGAGGTGATAGAGAAATGGGGTAATAATCTTCATGCTGTTCTTGCCAATAACTCTTCCATGATTTTGGGTGCAATAGAGGTATTAAAACAATTCGGACTTGAAAAAAAGGTTTTTACTGCGGGCGCAGATGCGGACCTTTTAAACTGCAGACTCATAATAAAAGGTGAACAGAGTATGGATGTTTTGAAAGATATAAAACCCCTGGCAGAAAAGGCTGTAGAGGTGGCTGCGAGTTTTCTAAGGGGTGAAGAGGTGAAATACGATACAAAAATTTTCAATGGGAAAATTGAGGTGAAAACCTCTCTCATTCCTGTGAAAGTGGTGAATAAGAATAACCTTGAAGAGGTAATTATAAAATCCGGATTTCACTCCAGAGAAGCTATTTTTGGTAAATAAGGGGAAAAGAAGTGGCTTATAAAATTCTCATAGTTGATGACGAAACCCTTATAAGATGGGCTTTGCGGAAGGAACTGGAGAGGGAGGGGTATGAAGTATTTGAAGCCGGGACAGCAAAAGATGCCCTGGAAATTTTCTGGAAGGACCTTCCAGAACTTATAATCCTTGATGTGAAACTCCCCGATGATTCGGGTATGAACCTGTTAAGAAAAATAAAAGAATCTGATGCCTTCTGTGATGTAATAGTGATCACAGCCTTTGGAAATATTTCAAATGCGGTGGAGGCTATGAAATTAAATGCGATTGATTACATAACCAAACCTTTTGACATTGAAGAGGTAAAGATTGTTGTGAAAAAGGCTCTGGAATCCAGAACTCTTAAGAGGCATGTGGAAAGCGTTTACAAAAAAGAAAGAGAGAGATTTAGTTTTAATAATGTAATCGGAGTTTCAAAGGCAATGCAGGAGGTTATTGCAACAGCGAGAAAGGTCGCTGAAAGCGAGGCGAGAATCATACTTATTGAAGGAGAAAGTGGAACTGGAAAGGACCTTTTGGCACGGGCTATCCATTTTTCAAGTTCAAGGAGGTTTTATCCATTTATGGAAATAAACTGTGCTTCTATACCAGAAACTTTGATAGAGAGTGAACTTTTCGGATATGAAAAAGGAGCATTTACGGATGCAAAATCTACTAAAAAGGGGCTCTTTGAGCTCGCAGACGGTGGAACTGTATTTCTTGATGAAATAACGGAGATGTCTCTTAATGCTCAAGCAAAATTTCTCAAGGTAATTGAAACTCAATCCTTCAAAAGGTTGGGTGGTGTTAAGGATATATATGTGGATGTGAGGATTATTGCAGCAACCAACAGAAAAATTGAAAAGGCACTTGAGGAGGGAAAACTCAGAGAGGACCTGTATTATCGTCTTAATCTGATAAGGATTTTTATCCCTCCCCTCAGAGAAAGAAAAGAAGATATCCCTCCTCTTGTCAATTATTTTATAGAAACCTTTAATAAAGAGTTTAAGAAAAAAGTGAGAGGAGTTCATCCGTTAGCATTAAAGATGATGATGGAATATGATTGGCCTGGTAATGTGAGGGAGCTGAGGAATGTAGTTGAAAGGGCAGTTATTCTGGAAAGTGAGGACGAAATTCTTCCGGAGCACATTTCTTTACCCTCTCGTTCCAGGGAAGAAAATGCAAAAATTTCAACCTCCGCGGGAGTGATAGAAATTCCAGATGAGGGAATTTCGCTGGAGGAGGTTGAAAAGCTTTACATAATGAAGGCTCTTGAAAAGGCAAAGGGGAATAAGACCTTGGCAGCGAGACTTTTGGGGATAACAAGGGATACTCTGAGATACAGGTTAAAAAAATATGGAGTTGAAGACGATGGAGAATGAGAAATTTCCTTTGAGAATTGTTTTTTTTGAACTTACTGCGAGGTGCAATCTTTCCTGTGTGCACTGCAGGGCAGAGGCGAGCATTGAAGGTGAAAAAGACGAATTGAGAACCGATGAGGTCAAAAGGGTTCTTGAAGAGATAAGAAGTTTAGGAAATGTGGTGGTTATTCTGACAGGGGGAGAACCCTTGATGAGAAAGGATTTTTTTGAGATTGCCGAGCATGCGAGAAAAATCGGGTTGATAACTGCTATGGCAAGCAATGGGACATTGATAGATGAAGGTATTGCTAAAAAAATAAAAGATAGTGGAATAAGGAGGGTGAGCATAAGCATAGATGGTGGAACGGCATTGACACATGACAGTTTCAGGGGTATTAAGGGGTCCTTTGAAGAAGCCTTAAGAGGGATTGAAAATCTTAAAAAAGCCGGTATTTCGGTTCAGATAAATACCACGATTACGAAATATAATGTAAAAGAAAGAGATTTGATACTTGACCTAACAAAAAATTTAGGGGTAGCAGCCCTTCACATATTTATGCTCGTCCCGGTTGGATGCGGAATCAACATAGTTGGTTCAGCCATGCTTTCTCCAGAGGAATATGAAGAGACTTTAAACTGGTTTTATGAAAAATGGGTGGAAAATCCGGGCATTGAGTTTAAAGCGACATGTGCTCCTCATTTTTACAGGATTGTTCATCAGAGGGGAAAGCCTGAAAGGGAAGATTTTAAGAGGGCTTTTTCCACATTTACAAGGGGTTGTCTTGCGGGAACCAATGTGTGTTTTATCTCCAGGAAGGGGGATGTCCAGCCCTGCGGTTACCTTCCGGTAATTGCTGGAAATGTGAGAGAAAAGAGTTTTGTAGAAATATGGAAGCATTCCCCGGTTTTTCTAAAACTAAGAGACTATGATGAACTCCAGGGGAAATGCGGAATATGTGAGTTTAAAAAGATATGTGGAGGATGCAGGGCGAGGGCATATTATGACAGGGGTTCCTTTCTTGAGGAGGAGCCTTACTGTCTATACGAGCCTATTCTTCTGAAGAAGGCTACGGTGAAGAAATGAAGGGTTTTATTATATATTTTTTGGTTTCCGAAACCTCAATAATTGAGATGATGCTTTCCGCCTCCCTTGTCGTTAAAGTTATTCTCCTCATCCTTTTCAGCGCCTCATTCATCTCATGGATTATAATAGTTGCTAAATACCTTTATTTGAAGAAAGCGGAATCACAGAGCATGGATTTTCTTGAGATTTTCTGGTCATCCAAAACCCTTGAGGATGTTGAAGAAAAGGCAAAAAGTCTGTCCTATAGTCCTCCTGCAAGGGCTTTTCTTAGCGGGTATAAAGAAGTAAAGAGGTTGAAAAAGCACTTTTCACAAAAAAACCCAGAGGATGCCCATTTTGTAAGAGGTATAGATAATGTGAAGAGGGCGATGGAGAAGGAAATGAGCAGACAGAAACTCATCCTTGAAGGATATCTTACATTTCTCGCCACAGTTGGAAATACTGCTCCCTTTATCGGGCTTCTTGGCACTGTGCTGGGAATTATAAATTCCTTCAGGGAAATAGGGATGATGGGTAATCCCTCTTTGAGTGTTGTAGCACCGGGAATCTCTGAAGCCCTTGTTACTACTGCAATAGGGCTTTTTACTGCAATTCCAGCGGTGGCTGGTTATAACTACCTTCTTGAGAAGGTAAAAGCCATCCTCAACGAGATGGATTATTTCATGAACGATTTCTTGAATATAGTGGAGAGGCATCTTTTATGAAGGAAGCCGGTTTTTATGAAGTAAAAAACGGGAAAATCAGATGCCTGTTATGCCCGCATTTTTGCATCATCGGGGAAGGTAAGAGAGGGGTTTGCGGAGTAAGGGTTCACAGAGATGGTAAACTCTGGACGGAGGTGTATGGAAAGATTATAGCAGCCCACCTTGACCCGGTGGAGAAAAAGCCCTTGTTTCATTTTTTCCCGGGCACACGGACATTTTCCATTGCTACTCCGGGATGTAATTTTCAATGTCCTTTCTGTCAGAACTGGGAGATTTCTCAGGTAGTGGATGGTATTGATAAAATTGACTATGTGTCCCCGGAAGAGGTTGTTACCGCAGCTTTAAAAACAGGCGCCCATTCAATTTCATATACCTATACAGAACCTACCATTTTTTTTGAATTCGCAATGGATACTGGAATTATTGCGAGAAAGAAGGGATTGAAAAATATATTTGTGACCAACGGATACATCTCTCAAGATGCCCTTTCAGCCTGTTCAGATTTTCTTGACGCAGCAAATGTTGACCTCAAATCCTTCAGGGAGGATTTTTACAAAAAATTGTGCAAAGGGAGACTTTCGCCTGTTCTTGATGCAATAAAGTGGATGAAGAGTAAAGGGATATGGGTTGAGATTACAACCCTTCTTATCCCTGGTGAAAATGACGACCCGTCAGAATTGAGGGATATAGCCCGTTTTATTGTGGAATTAGGTGATACAACTCCCTGGCATATAAGTAGATTTCATCCGGATTACAAATTTCTCTCCCATCCCTTAACTCCTTCTGGAAGCCTTTTTAGGGCTTATGAGATAGGAAAGGAAGAGGGTTTGAAGTTCGTATATGTTGGAAATCTTCCTGGAACGGATAAAGAAAATACTTACTGCCCTTCCTGCGGGAAAATTGTTATCGGCAGGTGGGGATTTACAATCACAGAAAAAAATATAAAGGAAGGAAAATGTATTTACTGCGGGCAAAAAATAGATGGAGCATTTTAGGGCTTTTACTTTTTGTTATCGGGTATGCAGACGCCAAAACCACCTGGAAGATGGCAACTGTAGCTCCTGAAAACTCTCCGTGGCTTGATTTCTGGTTTAAAGGGGTTTCCGCAATAGAAAAAAGGGCTCCGGGATTTCATGTGGTGACATATACTTCTCTTTCAGAAAGGAAGGTTATTGAGGGCTTTAAAAATGATGAATATCATGTCGCAGTCATCACCTCCGAAGGAACATACCTTTTAATGCCCGAGCTAATGGTTTTTTCTGTGCCAGGGTTGATACTGGATGACGAGGAAATAGACAGGGTGAGGGAAAAGTTCAAAAAAAGAGTGGAGGAGGTGGGCGAAAAAAAGGGATACAAAGTTCTTGCCTGGTTTGACCAGGGTTTTGAATACCTCGTTTCCAATTTTGAGGTTTCATCGGTAGAGGATTTTAAAAAATTGAAGGTAGGAGTATGGTCAGCCGATCCTCTTATTTCTTTATTCTTTTCAAAACTCGGGGCGAAGATAGTTTACAAAGATGCGTGGGAGATATTAGATGCTTTTAAGAAAGGAGAGATAAATGCTACATATTGCTCTCCACTTGTGTGCGCAGTTACACAGGCTTTTACCCAGGTCAAATTCATACTCAATTTCAAAATCCGCTATGAGCCAGCATTTATTGTGACAAAGCTCTCTACATGGAATTCCATTCCTCAGGAGACAAGGGGAATTATTATGGATGAATTGAACTCAAGGGTTCCAGCGGTTATAAAGCTTACAAGGTGGTATCATGTGAGGGCATTTGAAGGGTTATTAAAAGAGGGAATAAAGCAGGTTCAGCCAAAAGAGGATTTGAAGACATTTATTATTGGTGGTATTAATATGGAAGAGTATATTATGAAGTGCCCATCCCTATCAAGAGATGATATTTTTCAAATAAGAAAAATTACAGGAAGGTAAAAGTTCTGAGAAAATCTTGACTAAATGACGCAATGTGTTATAAGGAAAATATGATGAAAGGGAAAACCGATTACACAATAAAGGCAGTGGTAAGGGCACTAAAGGTTCTTGAAGAGATGGTAAACTCCGGAGAAAAAGAGATTGGAGTGTCAGACCTTGCCAGGCGGGTGAATCTTGAGAAAAACAATGTGTTCAGAATCCTTGCAACTCTTCAATTATATGGATATGTGGAACAGAACAAAGAAACAGAAAATTATAGACTGGGTCCAAAATGCCTGTTACTTGGTGATGCCTATTTACGGAAAATTGACCCTTTAAGGGAAAAGCGGAATGCTATTGGACTTTTGTCCCAGAAAAGCGGTGAGAGTTCCTATTTTTGTGTGAGGAATAATGCCCATATTTATCATGTTTTACATGCTCCTTCCAGGGAGGTAATAAGAGTAGATATAGAAAAATGTCAACCTTTTCCTGTAGATAAACATGTAGCAGGAAAATTGATAGAAAAGGTAGAACAATCTCTTAAGAAAAATGAAATGGATCTTCAACCCATGATTGATGAAGGGAATTCTATTAAAGATGTGGTTTCTATAGCATTTCCTGTGGTTGAAATCAACCAGGTGAGTGCCATAGTGGTTTATATCCCCCTGTTTAGAAGCAATGAGGAGCGGGTGAAATATATTACAAATATTGGCATGGAAATTGTAAATGAATTAAATAGAAAGCTTGCTGAAAACAAGCTTGAGTAAGGGCAACAACGACCCTCCTTTAACCCCTTCCCTCCTCAAAGCGGGGCTCAAAAAGCCCCGCTTTAAATTTATATAGAGGATAAAAAATGGGAGGAAGTGAAAATAATGGGAAAAGAGGAAAATCACCAACTAAGTGAAATTCATGGGTCAAATCACCCAGAAGAATTAATTTTGCGGGTAATTTGCGGGGAAGGTGTTGAATTTTTCTTGATTTTTCATGTGAACAGAGTTTATCTAAAAACAAAAAAGGGGAGTGAAAGATGAAAGGGACGGTAACATGGAAAATATTAAAATCCCATCTGGTAAGTGGAACGCTTATTCCTGGGAATGAAATAGAAATAAAGATTGACCAGACACTTACTCAGGATGCGACAGGCACAATGGTTTATCTGCAGTTTGAGGCAATGGGGGTTTCTCAGCCAAAAACAAGGGTTTCTGTGAGCTATGTGGACCACAACATGTTGCAGGATGATTTCAAAAATCCGGATGACCATGTTTATCTTCAGACCGTAGCGCAGAAATACGGAATATGGTTTTCAAAAGCAGGCAACGGAATATGTCATCAGGTCCACCTTGAAAGATTTGGGGTTCCCGGGCAGACCCTTTTAGGTTCCGATAGTCACACCCCAACAGGTGGTGGACTCGGTATGATTGCAATTGGAGCTGGTGGTCTTGAAGTAGCTTCAGCTATGGCTGGTGAACCGTATGCTTTTTCATGCCCTGCTGTAGTTCTTGTTAAACTTAAAGGAAGGCTCAGACCATGGGTTTCAGCAAAAGATATTATTCTTGAACTTTTAAGAAGGCTAACTGTGAAGGGAGGAATTGGAAAGGTTTTTGAGTTTGGAGGAGAGGGGATTAAAACCCTTTCTGTATATGAGAGGGCTTCCATTACAAACATGGGCACAGAGCTCGGAGCGACCACATCAATTTTCCCAAGTGATGAAATAACGAGGAAATTTTTAAAAGCATGGGGGAGGGAAAAAGCCTGGAGAGAGATTCTTCCTGACAAAAATGCAGAGTATGAGGATGTAATAGAAATTGACCTTTCTGAACTTGAACCTCTTATAGCCCTTCCGCATAGTCCCGATAATGTCAAACCGGTAAAAGAGGTTGAAGGAACAAAGGTTGACCAGGTAGCTATTGGGAGCTGCACCAATTCTTCATACAGAGATTTGATGCTGGTGGCGAAAGTTTTGAAAGGGAAAAGGGTTCATCCAGATGTAAGTTTGGGAATAAATGGCGGTTCAAGAGCAGTAATGAAGATGCTTGCCAAAAAGGGTTATCTTGCTGATATAATTGCCGCGGGCGCAAGAATCCTTGAAAATGCCTGTGGTCCATGCATAGGAATGGGTTTTGCCCCTCCGTCAGGTGGTGTTTCTTTGAGAACTTTCAATAGAAACTTTGAAGGAAGGAGCGGGACCAAGGATGCAAAGGTTTATCTCTGCAGTCCAGAGGTTGCTGTTGCAGCTGCTATTTACGGAGTAATAACAGACCCGAGAAAGCTCGGAAAATATCCTGTGATTGAAATGCCTGAAAAGTTTGAGCCAGATGATGCCCTCCTGATTCCACCGCTTCCTCCCAGGAAGAGAGAAAAGATTGAAATCATAAGGGGTCCGAACATTAAGCCCCTTTTTGAGATGGAACCTCTACCTTCTTCTTTGAGGGGAAAGGTTCTTTTGAAGGTGGGAGACAATATAACCACAGACCACATCCTTCCTGCTGGAGCAAAGGTTTTACCTCTGAGGTCAAACATACCCGCTATTTCCGAATTTACCTTTTCAAGAGTTGACGAAAATTTTGCATCAAGGGCAAAGGAATGGAAGGGCGGATTTGTGGTGGGCGGGGTTAACTATGGACAGGGTTCAAGTAGGGAGCACGCAGCAATCGCTCCGAGGTTTCTCGGAGTAAAAGGAATCATCGCAATTTCCTACGCAAGGATTCACAGAGCGAATCTCATAAATTTTGGAATAATTCCGTTTATCTTTAGAAATCCGGAAGACTACAAAAAAATAGAGATGGGAGATGAACTGGAGATAGAAAATGTGAAGGACTCTCTATTGAAGGGCGGAGACATAGAGGTGAAAAATAAGACAAAGGGTTTTTCCTTTAATGTATGGACGGATCTAAGCGATAGGGAAAAGGAGTTAATAATAAAGGGAAGCAAACTCAATTATATAAAAGAAAAATACAAGAAAGGAGGTTAACATGCCGAGAGGAAAGAAGGCTGAAAAAGCAGAGAAGAAGGTTTCAAAGAAGAAGGATGAGATAAAGGAGTATATAAAAAAGGCGAAGGAACACTTCGGAAAAATTTTAGAAGAACAGGTAAAGAGGCTTGAGGAGATTCAGAAGCAGGAAGATTTCATAGATTACTCAAAAGTAAAACCTATAATAATAGGAGTTATGGGAGGAGATGGAATAGGTCCTTTCATCACTTCTGAGGCTCAGAGGGTTCTTGAACACCTTTTGAAGGATGAAATTGAAAAAGGAAAGGTGGAATTCAGGGTTATAGAGGGGTTGACAATAGAGAAAAGGGTGGAGGAGATGAGACCTATTCCACTGAAGGTGGAAGAGGAGATGAAAAAGTGTCATGTGCTTCTGAAAGGACCTACTACTACTCCGAGAAAGGGTGACCCATGGCCCAATATTGAAAGCGCAAATGTTGCTATGAGGAAGATTCTTGACCTCTTTGCGAATGTGAGACCGGTTAGAGTTCCATCCGAGGGAATTGACTGGATATTCTTCAGGGAGAACACAGAGGATGTGTATGCTCTTGGTCCATACGGAATAGAAGCCCTTCCCGGGCTGGCTATAGATTTTAAAATGATTACTCGCCCAGGAAGCGAGAGAATTATAAGACTCGCCTTTGAACATGCAAAGAAGACGGGTAAAAACAGGGTTACTGCTGTTACAAAGGCAAATGTGGTAAAGACAACGGATGGTCTTTTCCTTGAGACATTCTATAACATTGCGAAAGAGTATCCGGATATCCAGGCTGATGACTGGTATATTGATATAATGACTGCCAAACTCGTGGACCCAAAGAGAAGGACGGAATTTCAGGTATTTGTGACACCCAATCTGTATGGCGATATCCTTACGGACGAGGCTGCAGAATTTCAGGGAGGAGTGGGGACAGCAGGAGCTGCAAATATAGGAAAAAGATATGCAATGTTTGAAGCAATTCATGGAAGTGCTCCGAGGATGGTTCAGGAAGGAAGAACTCAGTATGCAGACCCATCAAGTATGATAAAAGCGGGAGCCATGCTTCTTGAGCATATAGGATATGTGGACCTTGCAAAGAAATTGAACATGGCTCTTGAGATATGCGGTCAGTATGAGAGAAAGCTTGTGGTTACCGGACGTCCAACAGGAGCAACAGGAAGGGCTTTCTGTGATTACATTCTTGAAACGCTTGCAGATCCAAGGCTTGAAGAAAGATGGAATGAGTATCAGGAAAAGGCAATGAAGAAAGAATAAAAATACAAAAAGGAGGAAGTCATGAAAAAGAAAATAGCAGTAATTGGGGCAGGACAGGTGGGAGGGACAACAGCAGAGCTTCTCGCTATGGAGGAGCTCGGAGATGTGGTGCTTGTAGATATTATTGAAGGAATGCCAATGGGGAAAGCTCTTGACCTCATGCACATGGGTCCAATCTACGGATATGATACTCAGATAATCGGAACGAACAACATAGCTGATATTCAGGGAGCGGATATTGTGGTTGTGACATCTGGAGTTCCAAGAAAACCGGGAATGTCCAGAGAGGACCTCATTACGACAAATGCAAAGATAGTGAGGGAGGTGACTGAAAACATTGTTAAGTATGCCCCCAATAGCATCCTGATAATGGTTGCCAACCCGCTTGATGCCATGACCTACCTTGCCTACAAAGTTTCAAAATTCCCGAAGAACAGGGTAATGGGTATGGCAGGAATTCTTGACTCTGCAAGGTTTAGAGCGTTTCTTGCTATGGAACTGAAGGTTTCGGTAAAATCCATTAACGCTTTCGTTCTCGGAAGCCATGGTGATACAATGGTTCCTTCAAAGACCTACACAACTGTTGGAGGTGTTCCTGTAAAGGACCTCCTTCCGAAGGATAAACTTGATGCAATAATTCAGAGGACCCAGAAGGCAGGTGGTGAAATAGTTGCCCTTCTCAAGACAGGTTCTGCCTATTACGCACCTGCAGCAGCAGTTGTTCAGATGGTTAAATCAATCCTTCTTGATAAGAAGGAACTTTTGCCCTGCACAGTGTATGTTGAGGGCGAGTATGGGCTTACCGACACAGTTATGGGACTTCCAGTGATACTCGGAGCGAATGGGGTTGAGAAGATAGTTGAGTTCAAGCTTCCTCCTGATGAGCAAGAGGCACTTATGAAGTCAGCTGAGGCGATAAAGAAGACCTGTCAGGAGCTCTATACTTTGAAAGTTTTATAAAGGAATTTAAATGAGAGAAATTCATGTTGATAAACTAAAGGAAGCAATTGCGCAACTCTGCATGGATGCAAACTATGATATCCCGGAGGATGTATTTCAAGCGCTGAAGAATGCCTATGAAAAAGAGGAATCCTCATTTGGGAAAGAGGTTCTCAAAGAAATTCTTGAGAACGACGAGATAGCCAGAAAGGAAAAAATTCCAATCTGTCAGGATTGCGGGCTTGCGGTTCTTTTCATTGAAGTCGGGCAGGATGTCCATTTTGTTGGTGGTGATTTTAACAAAGCAGTAGAAGAGGGAGTAAGAAAGGGATATAAAGAAGGTTATTTGCGGAAGTCGACCTGTCATCCATTGACCAGGAAGAATGTTGGAGATAATACTCCTCCAATCGTCCATATAAAAATCGTTCCAGGTGATAAGGTAAAAATAATCTGTGCTCCGAAGGGTGGTGGTAGCGAGAATATGAGCAGGCTCAAGATGCTGAAACCCGCTGAAGGAATTGAGGGTGTAAAGAACCTTGTCATTGAAGCAGTGAGAGAGGGTGGAGGTAATCCATGTCCTCCTATAATAGTTGGCGTTGGAATCGGCGGAAATTTTGAGATGTCAGCAATTCTTGCGAAAAAGGCACTTCTTAGACCCCTCGGTTCAAGAAATCCCGACCCTGAGATGGCAAAACTTGAAGAGGAATTGTTAGAAAAAATAAACAAACTCGGGGTAGGACCAATGGGATACGGAGGAAGGGTTACTGCCCTCGGAGTTCATGTGGAGATGATGCCCTGTCATATTGCCAGTTTTCCGGTGGCGGTGAATATCCAGTGTCATGCTGCAAGGCATAAAGAGATAGAACTGTGAGGTGAAAAATGCTTAAGGTAGATAAAAATATGGTAAGGTTAATTCCTC
>Ga0272449_1001526_pt1 | contig 23478 bp, 19 predicted proteins | sample YNPCB0241_FD_198679 | JGI IMG/M metagenome (GOLD analysis project Ga0272449, IMG submission 198679) | Hot spring sediment microbial communities from Yellowstone National Park, WY, United States - YNP-CB-024-1 | ecosystem: Environmental > Aquatic > Thermal springs > Hot (42-90C) > Sediment... | reverse complement strand
AGCGCGCTCCCGAGCTTGCGCAAATACGGGAAAGAGTATTGCTGCCAGTATCGCGATAATCGCAATTACGACCAGCAGCTCAATCAATGTGAATCCAGCAGAACGTTTTCGCATAGCGCACCTCCTTAAGAAGTTTATCTTCGCGTACCCCCAATAGTTCTGTGATTTGAATCACAGAAAATGCCTCCCGTGCTTCAGGTAAGGTCTATGCGGAGGTGCGATATGAACCTACCTGAACTTTCGTTCAGTCAGTACTGGCTGGTATTTAATGTGCTGTCGCTGACCGTAGCTGTGATGGGCGCGTCGGGAATCTTCTTCCTGATGGCGCGCAGCTATGTCGCCCCGAAGTACCATATCGCGCTCTATCTCTCCGCGTTAGTTGTGTTCATCGCCTGCTATCACTACTTCCGCATCTTCGAGAGTTGGCGAGATGCGTACACCCTTACGCAGGCGGGTACCTATGCTCCGTCGGGGAAGCCCTTCAACGACTTCTATCGGTATGCGGACTGGATTATCACCGTGCCGCTGCTGCTGACGGAGCTGATTTATGTGATGGCGCTGTCGCGCGCCAAGACGAACAGCCTGATTACGCGGCTGGTGATTGCGGCAGTGCTGATGCTGGCGTTAGGCTATCCTGGAGAGATTGAGCGCGAGAACATGACCATGCGCGGTATGTGGTTTGTGCTGAGCTTTATCCCGTTTGTCTACATTCTGTACGTGCTGTTTGGCGAGCTGAGTCGCGTGATTGCGGAGGCGAAGTTCGCTCCGCGCGTGAACCAATTGCTCGGCACGACCCGAACCTTGCTCTTGATTTCGTGGCTGTTCTACCCGTTGGCTTACCTTGCGCCGATGATTGGGATTGGCGGTGCGGCGGGCGAGGTCGCGTTGCAGATCGGCTACAGCCTTGCGGATCTGACAGCAAAGCCGCTGTTCGGCGTGCTGTTGTACCTTGTTGCCCGCGAGAAGACGCTCTCCGAAGAGCCTGCCTACGCGGCGCAAGCGACGACCAGTTAGTCTCTCCGAGCGACTGCCCCAGCGGGCGCGCGTCGCCTGCTGGGGCGTAGGCTCCACCCGACAGCCCATCCCACCCCGAACGCCGCGCCGCCTACCAGCCCATACGCCCGAGTCAGCGCCGGCGCCATCGCGTCCCACGCGCGGTACTGCCACATCTCGGCATACACCAACAGCAGCGCGTAAGCCACCGGGGGCACAAGCAAGGTGTAGAGGAGGGCAGCTAGCAGCGGTATGACTATTGCTGCCCTCACCCCCTGCCCCTCTCCCACGCTGTGGGAGAGGGGAGCCGAATTCCCCCTCTCCCGCACAGCGGGAGAGGGGGACACAGGGGGTGAGGGCTTCCAAGCGACCCACCTGAACGCCAGTATGAGCGGGCTCACCCCTACCGTCGCCACAATCGGCGCGGCGTTGAATGCGCCAAGGGCATACCAGCGGGCGAGGTCGCCCAGTGTCGGCGGGTAGCCCTGCACGCTCCAGAATATGCCCAGCCACAGGGGGAACACCAGCCAGAACAGCACGCCCGCGCCCACCGCACGCGCCAGCAGCCCCACAACGAACCAGACGACGCGCCCTGCACGCGCCCTACTCCCGCTTACCACGCTTGTGTTCCTCTTGCAGGCGGTAGAGTTCCATCAGCGCGGAGAACGGATCCAGCGGGTTGCGGGCGCGCTCCTCGTCCAGCTCGGCGATACGGGCATTGATGGCTTGCACGCGCCGATACGCCAAGTACCCCAGCAGCGCGATAATCGCCAAGCACACCAACACGAAGGGCACATTCATGGCGTCGTGAGTCGGCTAAGCGCGGCATGGTGCGCGTGGCAGATGGCAATCGCGAGCGCGTCTGCAGCATCATCGGGCTTGGGAACCGATTCCAGCCCCAGCAGGCGTTGCACCATCGTCTGCACCTGCCTTTTGTCCGCGCCGCCGTAGCCCGTCACCGCCTGCTTGACCTGCAGCGGGGTGTATTCGCGCCATTCGATGCCCTGCTCCGCCGCCACAAGCAGCGCAATCCCCGCTGCGCGCGCCACTGCGATTGCCGTGCGCCGATTGGTCTGGAACAGCAGTTGCTCGGTCGCCAGCGCGTCGGGCTGGTAGGTCTCGCACAGCCCGCGCAGACCGTGATAGAGTTCGCGCAAGCGTTCGTGGGTGGGCATGGTCTTGGGAGTCTCCAGCGCGCCGTAGGCGAGGGCACGGAAGCGGTTGCCCGACTTCTCCAGTATGCCGTAGCCCATCGTGGCTGTGCCCGGATCGACGCCCAATATAATCATGTGGGTATCGGCGCGACGACCGCAGCCGCCGCGCCCGCAACTACATCCGTCGCAGCATCTGTCGCAGCTCGGAGTGGATGCCCGCGTAGTTCATCGCCTCTTCGGGCGTGATCAGCTGCTTCTGCACATAGCGGTACAGGCACTGGTTCATCGTGCGCATGCCCCAGTGTTCCCCTTCGCGAATCGCGTGGTAAATCTCGCCGATGTGCCCATCCTCAATCATCTTCTCGACAGTCGGGGTGTTAATCATAATCTCCACGGCGGCGATTCGTCCCTGTCCGCCCGCGCGTGGCACTAGCTTCTGCGCCACAATCCCGCGTAGGGTGTTCGCCAACCGCTGCAGGATGTGCTTCTTCTCGTCGGGCGGGAACATGTTCACGATACGGTCCATCGTCTCATACGCGCTGGGCGTGTGAACCGTGGAGAATACCAAGTGCCCCGTCTCGGCTGCCTGCATACAGGCGTGCATGGTCTCCACATCGCGCATCTCGCCGATGAGGATGATGTCGGGGCTTTCGCGCACCACTGAGCGCATCGCGTCGATGAACGACTCGGTATCGATGCCCACCTCGCGTTGGCTCACGATGGACAGCTTGTCGTTATGCACGAACTCGATGGGGTCTTCGATGGTCACGATGTGCCCGCGGCGCGTCTCGTTGATGAGGTCAATCATCGCCGCCAGCGTGGTGGACTTCCCCGACCCTGTGGGTCCCGTCACCAAGATCAGCCCCTGACGATACTGGGTCAGACCTGCCAACACGCGCGCGATCTCAGGCTCTTCGGGCCAGAGTTCCTCCAGTTTCCAATGCTGCAGCGGGATCAGGCGGAACACGCCCGCCACTGTCTGCCGCTGCATATACACATTCGCGCGGATACGGCACACGCCCTCCACCGTGAACGCCAAGTCGATGGCGAGGCGGTGTTCGAACTTGGCGACCTGCTCGTGGCTCATGTGCGAGAAACACAAATCGCGTGACTGGCTTGGCGTCAGCGGTTCAAGGGCTTGCTCGAACGGGGTAATCTTCCCGTGCAAGCGCATCACGGGACGCGCGCCCGCCTTGATGAAAATATCCGATGCACGCAACTCATACGCGGTCTTAATCAGGTCATCTAAGGTGTAGTTCAGCATAAAGACGCCTCCTACTGGATTTCTGTCTCTGGTTGGACGGTAGTCGCCTCCGATTGTCGCTGGAGAAGTTTCGTGGTCGCCCAGAAGATTCCTGCCCCGACCAGCAGCGCGGCAAGTAGGATCAGGCTAATCAGCCAGCCCAGCGGCGGACGGGCAGGCGGCGCAGGCGGGACTTCAGGCTGCGGCTGCGGTTTGGGACGCTTGAGTGGGATCTCCAGCACGGCGGGGTCAGGTGTGTAGATGTTCAGCACGGTGCGCCACACGGTTGGCTGGGCGTCTGTCCACATCTGCAGGTGCGGCGTGCCGTACTGGAAGTAGCCTGCATACGCCGTCTTGTGGGGCAACAGCACATACACATGCACCACAGGCAGGTCAGCGAAAGTACGCGCCAGCGGCGTGAGGTTCACTGTGCCCTCCTTGAGGTTCACCAGCCTGCCTGTGGTGAAACTGACGACGGTGAACAGCTCGCTGGGCTTAGCGTTCGCGGCGAGGCTGTCGTCGCCAATCTCCACCGACGCGACGGCGCGCCCCGCCCACTGCTCGAACTGCGCTATTCGCGCACGCGCCTCCTTGTGGGGGATGCGCTTGCCGAAAGTCCACGACATCGGCTGCACTTCGTCGGACTGCGCCTGAATCACGACCACCACATCGGGCGGGCGCGTCCAATCGGGTGCGCCTGCACTCTGCGACCAGCAGACGCTGATGCTAAGCCACCCAAGCCAAATCAGAACCCGCCGCAACACGATACCGCATTATACCCCACACCACATCGCGCCGTGGGGTACTATACAGGGGGGACACACGATGGGCGAATGGGTCGAAATCGCACGCTGGGTCGCGCTGGGGCTAATCGGAACCGCCGCCGTCATTTTTGCGCCGTTGTGGGTGATTGGGCTTGTGCAGACCCTGCTGGAGCATCGGCGCGAGATGCAGCAACTGGGCGCAGGCAACGACGCGCTCGCAGAGCAACTGCAAGCCCTGCGCGACGAGTTAGACGCGCTGCGCCGCACCACCACCGAACACCACTTGAGCCTGCAAGCGAACTTGGAGAGCCTGCAGGAGCGCGTGCGCGCGCTGGAGACAAGCCACAACGAGCAATCCGCCGTAGGGTATAATTTGCACCGATGACCGCTCGTACTGGCACGGGAGATACCACGCAGGAGCGCGACCCGCAGGTGTTCGCCACCGTCGAAGAGGCGATCGAGATTATCCGTAACGGGGGCATGCTCATCGTGGTCGACGACGAAGACCGCGAGAACGAGGGCGACTTCCTGATGGCTGCCGAGAAGGTCACCCCCGAAGCGGTGAACTTCATGGTGGTGCATGGGCGCGGGCTGCTCTGTTTGCCGACGGACGGCGCGCGGCTGGACGAGTTGGGCATCCCGATGATGACTAAAGCCATTACGGCGCAGTTCGGCACCCCGATGGCGGAAGCCATCGATGCCCGCGAGGGCATCAGCACGGGCATCTCCGCTTTCGATCGCGCCCTGACCATCCGCAAGTTCTGCGACCCGACTGCCAAGCCCGACGACTTCGTGCGTCCCGGGCATGTGTTCCCGCTGCGCGCTGCGCCTGGGGGCGTGCTACGCCGCGCAGGACATACCGAAGCCGCCGTAGACCTCGCACGGCTGGCGGGGCTGTTCCCCGCAGGCGTCATCTGCGAGATCCTGAACGAGGACGGCTCGATGGCGCGCATGCCGCAACTCATCGAAATCGCCCGCAAGCACGGACTGAAGATTCTGACGATTGCCGACCTCATCGCCTACCGCCGTCAACACGAGAGGCTGATTCGCCGCGCCGCGCCGCCCGTCTCGCTACCCACCAAGTACGGGCACTTCACGGTGTACGCCTACGAGTCGGAGGTAGACCCGAACCCCTACCTCGCGCTGGTGATGGGCAAGGTGGACGATGGCGAACCTGTGCTGGTGCGCATGCACTCCAGTTGCATCACGGGCGACCTGCTCGGCTCGCTGCGCTGCGATTGCGGCTCGCAGCTGGAACTCGCACTGCACGCCATCGCCAACGAAGGACGCGGCGTGCTGGTCTACATCCTGCAAGAGGGGCGCGGCATCGGCATCGTGAACAAGTTGCGAGCCTACCACTTGCAGGAACACGGACTGGACACCGTCGAGGCGAACCAAGCGCTGGGCTTCAAGCCCGACCTGCGCGACTACGGGCTGGGCGCACAGGTGCTGGTGGATCTCGGCGTGCGCAAAATCCGCCTGCTGACCAACAACCCGAAGAAGATTGCTGGACTGGAGGGCTACGGGCTGGAGATTGTCGAGCATGTGCCGCTGGTGGCGACGCCGAACCCGCACAACATCCGCTACCTGCGCACGAAAGCCGAAAAACTGGGACACCTGCTGCCCCTAAGCGTGCTGCAAGAAGCGAGGGAAGAAGACTAAGACTGCACCCACGCTACCGCCGCTTGCGCCCGTTCCCGCATTGTAGGCGTCTCCATCAGGACGGTGTACGGCAAGCCCTCCGCGCGGGCGTAGTCGGGTGCGCGCAGCACTGCCGCCACCAGCGCGTCCGCGCCTGCCTCCGCCAGTATCGCGCGGTACTCCACCCCGCAGGCGTCCGCAAGGGCGCGCAACTCGTCGGGCGCGTTGCCCTGCAGGTGCGCCATCACGAGCGCGCACAGCGTCACTGCCGCGCCGTGCAGGTAGGTGCGCCCCGTCAGGTACTCCAGCGTATACAGCAGGTGATGCTCCGACCCCTCTTCAGGGCGGCTGCTGCCCGCCTGCAGGCACAGGTAGACCTCCTCGCAGAACAGTTCGGTCAGCAGGCGCACGCCCGCGTCGCTGACGGCGTAAATCTCGCGGCTCTGGTCGCGCAGGCGCTCCAGCAGCGCCGCGCTCTGCTGGGCAATCGCCGCGTCGTAGGGTTCGCCCGTGCGCGCGTGCGCCAGTCGCCAGTCGTACAGGGCGGTGTGTATCGACAGGATGTCGCCCACCCCGCCGCGATTGAGGTGCGCGGGCGCGGTGCGAATCAGCGCGGCGTCGACAATCACGGCTTCGGGCGCGACCGAGCCTGTGTAGTGAATGCGCCCGTCGTGGCGCACCGCCGCCGAGTCGGTGAACGGCGCGTCGACCGTCAGCGCGCTGGGAACCAGTATCAGCGGCAGCCCCGTGCGCCAGGCGAGGTACTTCGCCGTGTCAATCGCCGTGCCGCCGCCCAGCCCGATAATCCGCGCGACGCCGTCGAACGCCTCGCGGGTGTTCAGCAGCGCGTCCAGCGCGCGGGCGTCGAGGCTTTCGGCGCGGGCGAGGCTGCGCGGGTTCGCCGTCAGCCAAGCGCGCGCGGCGAACCACGCCTGCGGGTCAACCACCAGCAGGCTCTCGTCCAACAGCGGATTGAGGCAGGCGACGCTCTCAAACCGCACCGCGTGCAACGGATGGGTCGGCATAGTGATACTGTACCTGAAAAATGGAGACGAATCGCTTGAAAATCCCTTGACATCCCACAGGATGTGCTATAATAGCATAGCCTTACGCCAGCAGAGACGCACGGCAATCTGACTGAAGGAGGCAAATGATATGTGCTACACGCAAAATCGGTTCAAAGCGCTAATAAGCGCGTGCGTGATGTCGTTAATCGCGACCGCGGGCTGGTCGCAGTCCCTGACTTGGCTCGGCACGCTGGGCGGCGATTGGAGTGAGGCTTCTGGCGTTTCCGCCGACGGCTCCGTGGTGGTCGGCGGGGCTCGCAACGCCGCAGGGCAGTGGCGTGCCTTTCGCTGGACGGCGTCGGGTGGGATGCGAAACCTCGGCACGCTGCGCGGCAGGTCTAGCGGGGCTTTTGATGTTTCCGCCGACGGCTCCGTGGTGGTCGGCGAGGCTGAAAACGCCGCAGGGCAGAGGCGTGCCTTTCGCTGGACGGCGTCGGGCGGCATGCAAAGCCTCGGCACGCTGGGCGGCGATGAGAGCTCGGCTTATGCTGTTTCCGCCGACGGCTCCGTGGTGGTCGGCGGGGCTTGGAACGCCGCAGGGCAGTGGCGTGCCTTTCGCTGGACGGCTTCTGGTGGGATGCAGGACCTCGGCACGCTGGGCGGCAGGTTTAGCAGGGCTTTTGATGTTTCCGCCGATGGCTCCGTGGTGGTCGGCGGGGCTCGCAACGCCGCAGGGCAGAGGCGTGCCTTTCGCTGGACGGCGTCGGGTGGGATGCGAAACCTCGGCACGCTGGGCGGCAGTGAGAGCGAGGCTCGGGGCGTTTCCGCCGACGGCGCCGTGGTGGTCGGCGGGGCTCGCAACGCCGCAGGGCAGTGGCGTGCCTTTCGCTGGCAGAATGGTGTCATGCAAAACCTCGGCACGCTGGGCGGCAATTGGAGCTGGGCTTGGGGCGTTTCCGCCGATGGCTCCGTGGTGGTCGGCGAGGCTGAAAACGCCGTAAAGCAGAGGCGTGCCTTTCGCTGGACGGCGTCGGGTGGCATGGAAGACCTGAACACGACCTATGCCAGCCTGCTGACCGACGGCTCAACCCTAATTGAAGCAAATGCCATCTCTCCCGATGGGCGGTATATTGTGGGACGGGGCTACAACGCCGCCACAGGGCGCTACGAAGCCTTCCTGCTGGATACGGAACCGCGCTGACCGCTCACAACGGCGATGTGGACGCCAACGGCTGTGTGGATGTGACGCCGACCTGCTCGCCGTGCTGTTTGCGTTTGGCAGCACGGGCAGCACCTTGGGACGCGAAGACGCCAACTGCGACGGCGCGGTTGATGACGCGGACTTGCTGATTGTGCTGTTCAACTTCGGCAGTGGGTGTTGATCCCCCCTCATCCCGACCCTGCTGATAAGGCGTAGGGCACGGCGCGCCGTGCCCCACCTTGTGCGATATCCGCCCCATGCGCCTCGCGCGGGAGCATTCCCCCGCCGTTCGGTTGACTTGACGCCTATCAATCGTCGTCTGATACCAATCGCGGGGACACAGTTTACAAAAACAAGAAGGTTCCCCCTGCAAGCAGGGGGAACCGAACCCACGCGCCCCACGCGGTTCCCCTCGCGAAGCGGGGGGAACCTTAAGGAGGGGGGCAATTGTAAACTCTGCCCTTGCGATTGGTATAACTTCATTTCGGTGCTGAACGCGAACTTGGCGACCTTCGGACTGGTCGCCGCCGACCTGACGCCGCTGACCAACGCCCGCAACGACTTCCAAACCAAACTGGGCAACTTCCAAACCGCCGAAGCCGCCTTTCGCGCTGCCAGCGAAGCCAAAAAGACCTCGCGCAACACCGCCGACCCCCTGTTTCGGCAGATGGCGCAGCGCATCAACCGCCACCCCGCGATGACCAACGCGCTACGGGCGCAACTGCGCCTGACCGTGCCCAAGCCGCGCCAGCGTCGGGGCGTGGGGCCCGAAGTGCCTGGCGTGCGCTTGGAGGTGGACGCGGGGCGCGTGGTGGTGCATTTCGGCACGAACCCCGACGACGAGACGCGCAACGGCAAGCCCGACTGGGCGATTGGCGCGAACATCTACATCAAGGCGCAGGACGAGGCGGACTATCGGCTGTTGGCGTTTGACACGGCGAGTCCGTATGTGTGGGAGTATCGGGGTGCGCCGAAGCGGTTCAGTTTTCGGGTGGCGTATCGGGGCACGCGCGAGCGCGACGAGGGCACGCTTAGCCCCGAAGAGACAGTGAGCGTGGGCGGATAAAGACAGTGAGCAGTCAGCAGGAATCACCCCACCTACCCCGAATCCCGCGCCTATGAATTGGCGAGCGCGTTGGATATGGTCGCCGGGCGAAGCTGCCCCGCGCAACTTCTACTGGTGCGTGCGCAAGGAGTTCCAACTCAGCCGCGGCTTCGGCAAGGTCACGGTCGCCCTGAGCGCGGACACCCGCTACACCCTGTGGTTCAACGGACGGCTGATTGGGCACGGTCCCATCCGCAGCTTCTACGGGCACTGGTTCTACGACCTGCACGATGTGACGCAGTACGCGCACGAGGGGCTGAACGCCGTCGCCGTGCTGGTGCATCACTTGGGCATCGGCACTTTCCAGAACGACTTCGTGCGCGGCAGGGGGCGCGGCGGGCTGATTGCGCAGGTGGAGTGCGACGGCAGGGTGGTCGCCGCGTCGGACGCCAGTTGGCTGAATGTGCCGCACCCTGCCTTCGAGCGAGCGACGGCGCGAATGTCGTGCCAACTGGGCTTCGACGAACTGTACGACGCCCGCCGCGCGATGGGCGACTGGACGCTGCCCCGCTACGACGACTACGAGTGGAACGAGGCGGTGGAGATTGGCGAGGCGGGCTGCGCGCCGTGGGGCGAGCTGCATCCGCGACCCATCCCGTTGCTGACGCTGGAGCCTGTCGCGCCGAAAGTGGTGGAGCGCGCCCGCGTGGTCAAGCCGCCGCTGGCAGCGTGGGCGTTCGACCTCAAGCCGTACCTCGCGCCCGACGACCTGAGCGCGAACCCGCGCGTGCTGTCGGGCGTCGTGGCGACCGAAATCCGCGCCGACGCGCCCTGCACGCTGCGCATCGGCGATGTGCATCACGGGCTGCGCGAAGCGGATGTGCGCCTCAACGGTGAACCCGTCCCTTACGACGGCGGCATGCACACCCTGCGCCTGCAGGCGGGGTCGCACCTACTGACGATTGATGTCTCGCGCTGGTATCACGATTGGTTCCGCTACATCGTGGTGGAGGCGGCGGGCGATGCGCCCGTGCGGTTCGTGAACCCGTTGATGGAGCGCGCGGACTACCCGTGGGTGGTGCTGGGACCCTTTGACGGCGACGAGGCGAGCCGCCAGAGCGTGCTGCAGGCGCGCACCGTCACCGAGATCCGCCACCACCCCAAAGCGCACGCCTTCGACCCGATGCACACCGCCCGCGCATCTGTCTTCGCGCTGACGACCCGCGCCCAGCCAACGGGCGAACCGCCGCGCGTGGAGCATACCTACGCCTGCATCAACGCCGTCGACGACGCGACCATCATTTACCCGCCCAAGACAGGCGATGTGGAACTGCGCATCGACTGGGGACGCGAGGTGTTCGGCTATGTGGAACTGGAACTGGAAGCCCCCGCAGGCGTGGCGATTGACTTCAACGGCTTCGAGTATGTTGACCCTGTGCAGCGCGAGCGCGTGCAGTGGACTTGGGGGCTGAACAACACCTTTCGGTACATCACGCGGCGGGGCTGGCAACGGTTTGTGAGCATTGTCAAGCGCGGCTTTCGGTACGCGACGCTGACGATACGCTTCCCCGACGGCGCGACGGAGCCTGTGCGGCTGCGCACGGTGAGCTGCCTCCACAGCGTGTATCCCTACGAGGCGCGGGGCGCGTTCGCCTGTTCCGACCCGCTGCTGAACCAAATCTACGAGATGTCGCGCGAGACGGTGCGCCTGTGCAGCGAGGACACCTTCATCGACTGCCCGACCTACGAGCAGACCTTCTGGGTGGGCGATTCGCGCAACGAGGCGCTGTTCGCCTATGCGGGCTTTGGGGACTACGCGCTGGCGCGTCGCTGCCTGCTGCTGGCGGGGCAGTCGCTGCGGCAGTCGCCGCTGGTCGAAAGCCAGGTGCCCAGCGCGTGGGAGAACATCCTGACGGCGTGGTCGCTGCTGTGGGCAATCGCCTGCTATGAGCATTACCTGTTCACAGGCGACACGGACTTTGTGCGCGAAGTGTTCCCGTATGTGGCGCAGCAGAACCAGACGCTGCACGAGCGATACCTGAACTCCGACGGGCTGTTGGAGATACGCGCGTGGAACATGCTGGACTGGGCGCCGATGGACACCCCAGGCGAGGGCGTCGTGAGCCATCAGAACATGTGGCTGGTGCGCGTCTGGGACGACACGGCGAAACTGGCGGAGGTGATGGGCGAGGCGACGCTGGCGCAGACTTGGCGGCAGTGGGCGAGTGACCTGCGCGCGGCAATCAATCAGCGCCTGTGGAGCGACACCCGCCGCGCCTACACCGACTGCCTCAAGCCCGACGGGTCGCACAGCCCGACCTTCAGCATCCAGACGCAGGTGGTCGCCCTGCTGTGCGATGTGCCGACGCCCGAAAGGCGCGCGATTCTGGAGGGCTACCTCGCCGCGCCGCCCGAAGGGTTCGTGCGCATCGGCAGCCCGTTTATGACCGCCTTCCTGCTGGAGACGCTGCTTAGCCTCAACCGCCGTCAGGAGACCATCGCCCGCATCCGCGAGGACTGGGGCTTCATGCTGGCGATGGGCGCGGTGACTTGCTGGGAGCAGTTCAAGGGTGAGCGCGTGCCGACGCCGCTGCAGGCGCACCGCACGGAGTTTTTCACGCGCAGCCACTGCCATGCGTGGAGCGCGGCGCCTGCCTACTTCCTGCCGATAACAGTGCTGGGCGCGAAGCCGTTGGAGGCGGGCTGGCGACGGTTCGAGCTTCGCCCGTTTCTGGGCGACCTGCGTTGGGCGCACGGCAGGCTGCCGCTGCCGAACGGCGTTTTGCACTTCGCGTTCGAGGCGACCGACGCGGGCGGCATACGCGGGTTCGTCGTCATTCCCGACGGCTACACGGCAGTTCTCGGTGGCAAGGAGTACGGCGCGGGCGAACTACGGCTTGAGTAGCAACGGTACAGCGAAGGCGCGAATGTAGCCAAGTGGGTACCAGAATTACCCGTCTTGGTCCGAACACGACCCATTCTGGAGGGAAACCCAACATTTTCTACCTGGCAATCAGCGTTGGAGCAAGTCGTCGGCAAACTGCGACAGCAAAGGCGTAAGCGACGCGCTCTGTTAGCTGAAGCCTCCCCGTCCATCGTGCAACGGCAGAGCGATAGAAATTGCGATTGCTCTGTTGCAAAGAGGTTTTCCACACCTTACGAGGGAGCCAAACGCGGGTTCAACCCTCTCCGCGTTCAGGCGGAGCCTTGCGGAAGAGTGGGTATCGTTGCAACAGAGCAAGAAGATTCAACTATGGCTTCCACGCAAGCGGCTCCTCGAATAGGCGATAATCCACTACCTGCTCTGCGGTCTTGCCATCCAGTGAGACACGCCAAATTCCCTTTCGCATCCACCGCCCGTTCCGCTCAAGTTTTAGAAAATAGCAGTAGCCTTCCTGCTCAGCGACTCGCAAGCACTCCATGTAGGAACGCATTTCGGTTAAGCGGCGTAAGTTGCTGCCGTCTGCCTGAATTGCCCACACCTCATAGTTGTAGTCTGTTTCTGCAGCGATGAAGACAAGCTGAGAGCCGTTTTTCACAAACTGAGGCGAATAGATTTCGCTGCCGAACTTCTTGCTGATGGTTTGTGTCAACGCTGTCTGCTCTGGTTGACCATTCCCTGTTGAAAGCCAAGCGTTCAAGTCAAAGAGCATAAGTGTTCCAGAGCCGGAGGGCGCACCGAGAACGCTGCTGGTAAGCAGAACTCCACTCGTGCGTGTGTGTCCGTCCAGAAACTCCAGAGGCATCTCTTTCGGAATGGCAATGTGCCCATCTGCACGCAGCGCGGCGACAAGAACTCTTCTTCGCGTTCCGCTGACTCCGCCCGTGCTGGAGTGACTCGCTTCTGAACGAAGAAACAGTATGTGCTTTCCGTTTTGTGTGAAGCCCAGCGGAAAATAGTCGCCATTTTCCGAGACAAGCACTCGCGATCTGTCCTCGCTAAGGTCAAGCAGATGCAGACTCCACCCGTTATCAAAGCCCTCTCGTCTCGCCGTATAGAGAACATACCGTCCACAAGGCGAGAAGACAGGCGTACGTTCCTCCACCTCGCTCGTTGTTAGTCGCTTGACAGTCTTTGTAGACAAATCCAACAGATAAAGATCCGTCATACCTTGACCTGCACCCACGAACACAATTCGCGAGCCAGAGGCATCTACATCGAAGCTCACAATCCTCCCATCTATTTTGGGCGTTCCACTATGCTGGCAGCTGCTCGTAATAACGAGAATCATCCCAGAAAAAAGAGCTGCTGTAGCCAGCGTTAGAACAGAAACCCACATCCGCTTTCGGAACATAGCTCCACTCCTTTCATGGGCAAGGTTGACCACCACAAGGACCTGTCGGACCAGGAAGACGAATTGGCGGTGTCGGCGATGGTGGTGCAAGGCTTGCCCTCACACCCCCCATACCCCAGCGGCGAGCAGGCAGCCGTCTGCGCAGGCGCAACCACCGCGCGGATGCACGGCTGCGCAGGCGCGTTCTGCACCGCCAGCCCGTTGCTGTCCATCGGATAGTACGCGCTCGGCTCGCCGCTCGCCGTCATCATCGGCAACTCACCGCCAGAATACCGATACTGCCAGTTCTGATTATACCCGAGCGCACTGCCAGCAGGCAGATAATCCTCCACACTCGTCCAACTCCCGCCGCTCGTCGGTTGGTTATACACCCGCATTGCACACCGCCACACCCGATACGACATACATATCAATGTTTCTATGTTTCTATGATGAACGACAAGCCGTTCTAAAGGGTAGTAATCCGACATCCTCGATTTTACGGCATATCGCTCACAAAGTCTCTGATATCTGCCACTCGGCGCAATTCAGTGCCGTCCAGTCGGATACGCCACAAAGACTCATAGCCAGAATCCGTTAGAAAGAAGAGGGTCTTCCCAGTGCATCTCATCTGCTCAATCCGATTATTGAATACAACAATCCGATTAGTCTCGTTCCTTTCGCGGTCGAAGCAATGGATCTCATAGGTATTTTTATCCGGGTCATTGACTAATCGGAATCGCCTCCGCTTAAAGATTACCTGCAACTTAGCCGATAATAGCACCGTGCCATGAATGCGGTTTGGAAGTGGGCGCGGATTGGCGTCTGCCCCATGACGGCGACGGGGCGCATCAGCGGCGGGGTCGTGCCGCTGAACGCGCGCGCCTATGAGTATTTCGCGTGCTACCGACTGGCGCATGCGGGCTTCCTAATTGACTGGCTGCTGCCGAGCGAGTTGCCCGCGCGGTTGCCCCATCTGAGCGTGCTGATTACCGTCGGGCACGGCGCGTTCGGCGACGAGTTGCGCATGGCGTTGCACCAGTTTGTGGAGGGCGGCGGCGTGTGGATTGCGATTGGCAGCCCGTGCGACGCGGGCGACCTGCTTGGCGTACAGGCGCATGCGCACCCCAGCGGCGCGTTCAAGCAACTCGGCGAGGGCTACGCCTACGCCGAGCGCGATTGCCCTGCCTTCCTGAGTGCATGGGAGACGCTGCACGCCTTCGGGGGCACGGCGGTCGCCGTCAGCGAGGGCACGGAGGTCTGGGCGCGTTGGTTAGACCCACACGGGCGCGACATGGGACTGCCTGCGATTACACATCGCGCACTCGGCGCGGGACACGCCGTATTCTATGCCGTGCATGTGGGCGAGACGCTCGCGCGGATCCAGATGGGACGCCCCGTCGCCGAGCCGCTGATGTTGCCCCCCGACGCCCCGCCCGATGATGACCCGCGCCCCCGCAGCGAAGATGCCACACGGCTGGACTGGCATCTGGATCGCGCCCCGTGCGACGACGGCACGCTTTGCTTCGCTAAGCCCGTCGCCGACCTGTGGGCGGAGAGCCTCATCCGCGCCGTTCTGTGGGCGGGGCAGCAGCGCGGCGAGGTTGTGCCGATGCTGTGGTACTACCCGAACCTCGCGCCTGCCACAAGCGTGCTGAGCATCACCTCCGAAACCGACTGCGCCCAGCACGAGACGCCGCTGAACCACCTGCTGACGCTTACTGGCGTGCGCGCCGTGTGGTGCCTCAGCGAAGCCATCCACCACCCGAACTTCTACCGCGACCTCGTCAAGCGCGACCACGAAATCGGGGTGCGCTTCGTGCCCGATGAGGAACACTTCTGCCGCGCCAGCACGATGCAGGGGCAGGTGGACAACCTGCGTCGGTTCACAGGTGTGCGGGCAATCACTGCGCTGCAGGTCGCCGACCTCGCGTGGCGCGGGTGCACCGACCTGTACCACTACGCCGACAGCGCGCAGATTCTCAGCGACCTCAGTCGCGGGGGCTACCACCCGCAGGCGAGCGGCTTCCCCTTCGGCACGGCGCACCCGTTCCGCCCGCTGAACCCGCATCGTCCCGCAGAACCGTACAAACTGTTCACCGTGCCGTTGACCGCCTACCGCGCCATCGAGTGGGTCAGCGCGGCGCAAGCGAACCTGCTGCTGGAGAAGGCGGTGCAAGCGCACGGCGTGTACCACATCACGGTGCGCCCGTCGGTGCTGGAGTGGCAGCCGCATGCGGACGCGCTGATGCGCCTGTTGGGACGCGCCCGCTACTTAGGCGCGGAGTGGCGCACGGCGCAGGAGATTGCCCGCTGGCTCACCGCTCGGCAGAACATCCGCTACAAACTCAGCGGGCTACAAGGGCAGTTGGAGATAGGGCTCCTCTCGATGACCACCCTTTACCGCTTCGGGCTGCTGCTGTTCACCCCGCTGAGCGGCTGGGCGAACATCGGCGATCAGCAGGTGGAACTGCAGCCCGCTGAGTATTACGGCGCACGCTGCCTCGTGCTGGAGACCGACCTCATCGAGAAGACCGTGCGCGAGATACGCTTGTTTGAGGTCGCTTCGGAGGCGGCTTAGAACAGGCGTAGAGGCGAGGGACTACCCATACTCCGCGCCTTGATCTCCGAAAAGTGGGCAAATCCCCCGCAAATTCGCGCCCGCCCCCCCCCCTCGACAAACGGCGAAAAGTGGTGTATAATTCCACCGTAATCTTACGGAGGGCGACCGCGATGATGGCGATGAGACGGCTACCAACGCATACCGACGCGGCAACCCCCAAGCCCCGCTCAAGTTTTAGCGGGGGGGGGGTATAAGTATCTACTGACGCTTTCTGTCTGTGCGTTATCTCTCCTCACCCTCAGTCCACCCGTCAACGCTCGCGAAGAGACAGACCCTGCGCCCGAAAGCGCCCAGCAGACCCAGCAGCGTAGCTACCCGTGCATCCCGATGTGGGAGCCTGTGCCTTCGCCCTTTACTCCCATCTGGGTGCCTGACTGGAACACTTGGATCCCCGCCTTCAGTCCCCACGCGCTCGCAGGGATGGATGGAGCTTCTACCGCGCGTGTGGGGCTTCCTGGCTGGCAGCCGTGGAACCCGCTGCCGCCGTGTCGCTATCCGTGGCCGCCCATATTCACGCCGATACCGTGGGAGCCGTTTGACCCGCCTACCCAGAGCCAAGCGATTTACTTGGGGTCAGGGACTTCCACTGGTGGACGGTGCAGGCGCCGTGTGTACCGCTGCAGGTGTGGAACTGCTGGCAGCGACAGGACAGACGGGCTTTAGCATTCCCTTCCCTGCGACCAGCTTCCCCACTTTTGGCGGGTATACCCATGTCACCTCGCCCACACCTGGCGGAACCTATCTCAACACGCTCTACAGTTGGCATAAGATTAGCCTTTCGGTGGTGCGGGTGAACGGGGGCGCAGGAACGCCGATAGAAAGTTATAGCACCCAAGCGAGCCAAACGACCGAGTACATCGTCTACGACGCCGACGGCACTGCATTACGGTTTCGCGTGGAGAACGGACAGATAAAGCCCGCGTTTGGCGTGTATGCTGAGCTGATTCGCTTGGGCGACACTTTCGCAGTTGTTGGCGGACCGCCGGGCGCACTGAACCAGAAAGGCGCGTGGGTCTACTTTTTCACAGGGGCTTCTCCCGGAGCGTATGCGTGGGGTTCTGCGCCCAAAGCGCGTGTGCTGGCAATCCGCGACCCACAGGGCAACTATTGGCACACAGCGCGAGACCCGAACAACAGTAGATGGGTGGTGTGGAAGTCGCCGAACTCGGTCTACTTGGCTTTTGACCCAGAGACAGGGTATGTCTACTACTCTGCCAACACCAATCCGCCCCAGTGGCAACCGCTGGGCAAGACGCCTGGGGCGTTGTCAGGTGGTGCTCCTCGCGGAGGCGGAGAGGTGATTTATTGGGGCGACCCAAGCGACCCGCAAGGACACATCGCCTATCAGTGGAGCGTGCAAAAGCTCCCGCCTGCCACCACACGCATCACTTTGGAGGCGGGTTATCTGGGCAACGGGGGCGTTTTCGTACCTCAAGCGAAGAAGGATTGGCTATTTGGCGACGACAGTAATGGCTATACGAACGGACGCAACGAGCGCGACCTTTATGCTGCGATGTACGGCGAAGTGCCCGCTAACCTGTACGGACGACTGCACGAACAACTCTGGGGCACTGTTTCTAAGACCAAGCTGGAGTACCGCCCTGCTTCACCCTTCGGCGTAGAGACGAAGATCTATCGCGAGAGCCTCAACCAAGACTACACGCTCCTACGCCATATTGACGGCGACAGCGACAAAAAGTTCAACATCGTAGAGGTGGAACGCCCGCGCTTTGATGGGAGCGGGGTCTCGTTGGAGCGCGTCTTCCTCAGTCCCACTAACGGGCAACCCGTGCTACGCGAGTTCTTTGAGGGACGCAACGATCGCTCATCGCTCTGGCAAGAGCAGTACGAATATAACTATCCAGCTGACCCACTTGCGCTCACGGGGTATGTAGACCGTCAAGGCAACCGCTACCAGTGGGAGTATCGGCAGCTCTCTACAGGAATCTCGTGGCGCGATGGCAGAACGGAACAGGAGACCGTACTCACGCGCGCCGTTGACCCTACAGGCGTGGAGGTGTCGCTCCGATACGGGGAGGAATACACGATACCCCCGTGGCAGGTGGTTCGGCAGAACCCCCCGACTGTTCCTTCCAGCGTGCAGTTGGGAAGCAACTCCGAGCGACGCTGGCGGTTCGCCTATACCTTTACTGCCGACCCTCAGCGCGGCGCGCCCAACGGGCTATTGCTCGGCTTTCGGGAGCCTGAACGCAACTGGTGGCGGTTTGGGTACACCTCGCTGAGCCATCCCCATCCGTACCAGTTGACGCAGATCACCGACCCGACCGAGCGGTTCAGTCGGATTACGGCTGGGGACGCCTTTGGACGCCCCACACGCAGCGAGGTGTATCCCTATCAGGGCGAGTTTGGCTGGGACACGAACCGTCCTGTGTGGCAAGAGATTGAGTATGACCCTGTCGGGCGCGTGCAGCGTGTCCTTTGGGGCTACGACGAGCACGGGCAACGGTATCCGAGCGGCAGCGTGCGGTACAACTGGGTGGGGCACTTGCTCGTAGGTTTTACCGACGCTCGCGGGCGACAGGTGCAGTTTGAGTATGACCCGTTCCGTCGGGGTCTTCTGAGCGAGATCAAGATCAACGGACAACGGTATGCTGCGTTAGGCTACGACTGGCACGGGCGATTGACCAGCGTCATAGGCGGGAATGGCGTCGGCATAGAATACACCTATACCTATCGCGATGCGCTCCAGACCATCCGCCACACAGGCGACCCGACCCCCGAAGAGTTTCGCTACTCCGACTGTTGTGGACAGGTCAGCTCTTGGAAGCGCCAAGATGGGCAGCAGCTGTTCTTTGACTACACGCTCAACGGCTGGCTGCGCGAAGTGCGCTACAAGGGGGTTGGCGACTCGCGTACGCGCACGCTCTACACCTACGCCTACGATCCCGCAGGGAGGCTCACTGCCGCGCAAAGCGAGATTAGCACGGTCAACTACACTTACGACACCACTGACGGCGACCGCACAGGCTGGCTGGAGCGCACCGATACGACCTTATCCAACCACACTTACACCTTTGATTACAGCTACTATCTCAACGGCGACCTGCGAAGCTTCAGTTGGCGACGACAGGGCGCTTGGCTTCCGTTCAGCACGCAGCGGTTTACCTACGACGATGCAGGGCGACTTGCCACGCAGAGCTATGCGCTGGGAGGCATCGGCTCGCAAATCGGGCTGATGGTCGACTATGCCTACGACGGCGCAGGACGCCTCACGCAGCAGCAGGTTCGGGTACAGGTCGGCGCGCAGCAACGCACGCTCACGACCTCTCTGCAGTACGCCGATTACTGGAGCATCGGAAGCGTTTGGACGCAGTCGGTGCTCTTAGACGGTCGCACGGTTGCGAACTACGCCTACAGCTACTACGAAGACGGCACGCTTCGCACCGCGTTCGAGCAGCACACCGAGCCGAACGGCTCCTCAAGTCAGCGTCAACTGGGATGGGACTACTATTCTGACGGGAGCTTGCAGTACGAGCGAATCGGTTCCCAGCAGCGCAACTTCCAGTACGACTTAGGCGGCAATTTGACGCTTGGCGTGCCCGCCGCGCCGACCCTCACAGCACAGTACGAGTACAACCAGTTGCGTAGCCTTGGCAACTGGGAATTTGCCTACAATCCGAACGGCGAGCGTGTTGGCGAACAGAATGCGCCCGACGGCGCCCGCGAGTACGGCTACGACGGCTTTGGCAATCTGATTCGGGTCAAGCGCAACGGTCAGCTGGTCTACGAGGCGCGCTACGACGCGCTGGGTCGGCGCGTGGCGTACCGCACCTCCAGCTATGATTGGGACTGGGTCTACCTGCTGTATGACGGCGATATGCTGGTCGCCGAGCTGGACGCCTACGGGCAGGTGCGCGCCGAGTATGTGTGGGGTTCGTTGGGACCTGTGGCGCGGATTGCGGGTGGGCGGGTGCAACTCTATGTGTGCGACGCGCTGGGGCATGTGCGCGCCCTGATTGATGCCGAGACAGCTCAGATTACCGACCGTTATGATTACGATGCGTGGGGGAATGTCGTTCACAACGGCAGCACGCGCCAGCCGTTCACTTGGAACGGGGCGTATGGGTATGAGTGGATGCCTGAAGTCAGCCTCTACCATGTGGGCGCACGCGCGTATGACCCCCGCATCGCACGGTGGCTGCAACGCGACCCGATAGACGCTGCCTCCGGCGACCCGAACCTGTATCGGTATTGTGGGAACGAACCAGTAAGTTCTTGGGACGATGGGGCGCAAAGGCAAAAGAAACAAAGAAGAAACCCCTCATCCCAGCGCAAAAAGCCGCGAAACCCCCTAAATCTTCAGCAATTACCCGAAGGAATAGGGTACTATTCCTATGTGAGTCGAGATCGACAGTATGCCTGTCCTAAAATGATCGAGTGCTTGCAAAATGTGGGTTTGGTGTTTAACGCGCTCACGGGTTCAGAGTTTGGTGTGGGCGACATTAGTAAGCAAGGTGGGGGCGAGTTCCCGCCACATAAGTCGCATCAGAGAGGGGTTGATGCAGATGTGCGCCCTATTCGCACAGATTGTGCGAGGAAAGGTGTCAAGGTAGGCGATAAACAATATGATAGGGAACGCACCCTGCTTTTGGTGCTACTTTTCCGCATTCTCTGCGATGTGGATGTAATAGGCTTTCAAGATGCAACCCTTGAGAAAGAGGTGGAGCAATACATAGGGGATGTAGTCCGGGCTTGGAAAGGGCATGCCGACCATCTCCATGTTCGCTTGAAGCGCTGTGAGTAGATAGGAGGCTTTCCTATGGCGAAGATAGTTCGGGTAGAATGGCTTACCTACTGGCGTTCCGACACCAAAGACTGGCTGTCTATAGGCGAGTTGGGTAAAGCGTTCCCGTTGCAGCAACGCCAAGTAAAGACTGTCGAGTTTCCCGAAATACTCCCTCGCCTACTGATAGGCGTTATCCATGTGCAGAGCAAACGCCTCGAGCAGGTACGGGTAGAAGTGGAGATTACCTATCTGCTAATGCATGAGCGCACGATGTCGGGGATTGCACGCACTTACCAGCGTTATCAGGCTTTCCACTCTCTCACTGTCAAGAGCAGTGGATTAATAGAGATACCTATCGCGTTGGATGCAGACGAGAATTATTTCTCGCGAGCCCACCCTGATTTAGCCCTGAAGTCGCTCGTGCTTAGGGCGCGCTTGTTAGCGCCAAGTCGTTCGCCATGGCGCTCTGCAAAAATTGATTACCTTTATACACCATGGGGAGATTAGGGATGCGAGTCGAACTGCGCTTGGAATTTGCCAAAGCCCTGAAAACAGGCACCGAACGATCGCTAACACTTGCAGAATGGCATCGTAAGCGCGACCCTGTTCAGTGGAAGCCCTTACAAAGAATCGATGGCGCGGAGGTTCCTGCGTTAGTCCGAGCGGGTATCAACCTGCAGCCAATCGATTCACAGAGCGAGGTGCGTTGGTATCGTGTAGAAGCACAAGCGGTCTATGAGGTTATTTCCCAGCGTGATTGGGGACAACGCCGCATGGTTGAGCGTTGGCATGTTCAATCCGCACTTCCCTTGGGCGTACCTGTTGATTCAGGGGTTCACTGGGAGTGGTGGGATTTTGGACATGATTGGGATTACTGGTCTGATCGTGACTACTTTATTAGTGGGATAACAATACGCGGACGGTTGCGAACGCCTACACTTGGCAAGTGGCAGGTGATTCATATTCCCATCCAGTTATCGCTGGGCTAAAAGACTGTCGAGTGTTTCCGTATCTTCGCTAAGCGAGGCGCGGACGCCGAAGTAGGACTTACGTAGTTGCGCATGGCGATTCGCGAGCAACTGATCAAAACTCCTGCAAAAAGGCTATAGGCAACTGCGCAAGTCGTATCTGTGTTAATCAAGAGCACAGCATCAGGGCGCACGGGAGTACGACCCCCGCACCGCCCGCTGGCTGCAACGCGACCCGATAGACGCCGCCAGCGGCGACCCGAACCTGTATCGGTACTGCGGGAACGACCCGATAAATGGAGTGGATCCATCAGGAGCTAAGCAGCCATGCATAAAGACTCTCGTCTTCACAGGAGATACACTCAAGATTTTCGATGAGAATGGCAAAGAGGTTATGAGAATAGCAGCCTATAGCGGTCTACCAGGCACAACTGCTGCCGACCAGCGTACTCCGAATGTCGGGCCCATACCTGAAGGTACTTACTGGATTGATCCGTCAAAAATCGTAGAGCTTTCTGACAACCCATTAGCAAGAGCGCCTTTTGGAGCAGTTTACGAACCTAACCTTGATTCTTGGGGGCGATATCGTGTACCATTAGAACCTGACCCAACGACCAACACACATGGGCGTTCAGGATTCTATCTGCATGGAGGTACAATGATAGGGTCTATGGGATGCATAGATGTCGGTCCAGTGAACGACAACATTTTGGCTATACTAAAGGAACGCGGATGTAAAAAGGTAAAAGTCGTTGTTAAGTATACTAAACCGAATAAACCCGTACCATCTGATCCATCCCGAGGTTCGCGAGGGGCACGACCATGGCGAGGCTACCGACACGCAGGTCCCGACTAATCACGGTGGGCTGGGGGATTATTGCGGTCGCCCTCCAAGCAGCGGCGGGCATTATGTCCGTGCCAGGCGACTTAGCGCCGCCTGGCACCTTCATCGGTTTCCTGGTCAGCCAAGAACGCACCCTGATTCCTTGGCTCGTGATGGGAGTAAATACAATCGTGCTGTTTCTCCTAATCAAAAGCAAAAAGGTTGCCTTGCGGCTGCTTGCCATCGGCTTGAGCGGCGTGCACGGCTTGAGTTATATGATAGGGTTCTATTACCTAAACCTCTATCCCTCGCTCGACTTATACGCAATCCCTTTCTTTGCTGGTTTATACTGGGTCGGCGTCGGTGTCGTAGGTGCTGTTTTCTACGCAGGAAAGTTGTTCGCGATGCGTTTAGGGGTCGGTCGCTAAAGTGTCCAGACAAGTGCGGAACTGGAAGCCAACGGGCAAGTGCGCGCCGAGTATGTGTGGGGTTCGTTGGGCCCTGTGGCGCGGATTGCAGGCGGTCGGGTGCAGTTGTATGTGTGCGACGCGCTGGGGCATGTGCGCGCGCTAATTGACGCCGAGACAGGGCAGATTACCGACCGTTATGATTACGATGCGTGGGGGAATGTTGTTCACAACGGCACCACGCGCCAGCCGTTTACTTGGAACGGGGCGTATGGGTACGAGTGGATACCTGAAGTCAGCCTCTACCATGTGGGCGCGCGGGCGTATGACCCCCGCACCGCCCGCTGGCTGCAGCGCGACCCGATAGACGCCGCCTCCGGCGATCCGAACCTGTATCGGTATTGTGGGAATGATCCTGTCAACAAGGTTGATCCAAACGGTCTCACCTGGTACTACGATCGGCGCACTGGAGCTATACACTGGGACGACCCTGCAACACCGCCCTGCGACTTTGTTCTCAAAGGCTACGGCTTCTCAGGTAAAAAGGGCGTCTGGCGCAACAATCCTGAACGACAGCATGAAAAGGGT
>Ga0272449_1001525_pt1 | contig 23479 bp, 25 predicted proteins | sample YNPCB0241_FD_198679 | JGI IMG/M metagenome (GOLD analysis project Ga0272449, IMG submission 198679) | Hot spring sediment microbial communities from Yellowstone National Park, WY, United States - YNP-CB-024-1 | ecosystem: Environmental > Aquatic > Thermal springs > Hot (42-90C) > Sediment... | reverse complement strand
CTTCCATCACTTCCTGTAATCTTTGCATTTGTTCCATCCAAAGTTACTATTGCTCTAGCTAAAGGATTTTGTGTTGAATCTTCATATACTATTACCTCAATCTCACAGTATTGTGGGATTGTTGTTGTAGTTGATGTGCTTGTAGTGGTTGTGGTTATTATTGGATATAGTCTTAAAACAACAACCTTATGCTCGCCGCAAGAACAATAAACCCTTTGGCTATCTGATGTATAACCTTCCTTGCTTGCAGCAACTTGATGCCATCCTACAGGAACATTGTAATAATAAGCCCTTCCATCACTTCCTGTAATCTTTGCATTTGTTCCATCCAAAGTTACTATTGCTCTAGCTAAAGGATTTTGTGTTGAATCTTCATATACTATTACCTCAATCTCACAGTATTGTGGGATTGTTGTTGGTATGGTTGTTGGGATTGTGGTAGGTATTGTTGTTGGAATAGTAGTTGGTATAGTCGTTGTAATGGGACATATTCTTAAATCAACATAAACATCTGCAGAGCATGAACAATAAAAGCTTTTTGTGTCTGTTGTATAGCCATATTTGCTTGCAGATATTATTTTCCAGCCTACAGGAACATTAGAAAATGTAACATATCCTGTAGAAGAGCTGTATTGAGTTCTTCCATCAAGGTTTATTAATGCTCCGCTAATCTGCTGATTTTTATAGCAATCAAAAACTCTAGCATGAACATTACAATATTGTGGAATTGTTGTTGGTATGGTTGTGGTAGAAATAGTTGTAGGAATAGTAGTTGGATAAGATCTGCAGGCACCATCAAAACATCCATAAGGGCATTTATATATAGTATATGTAACATCTCCAGAAGGCAAACAATAATGTTCTATAACCCCTTCTCCACTATGCGTGCAAAGATCCTCTAAATAAGAGACCTTTCCTTGAAATATGATATAGCCTTTTGTATAGTAATTTAATCCATCGGAATCATAACATCTTTGTGTAGGTTCAGGCACTAAACCAGAAAATCCAATTTCTATTATGAAAGCTAATAAAAATAAGGAAAATACAAGTATTTTTGAAGTTTTGTTTGCGTTCATTTCAATATTTTTATGTTCCGAAAATTTTTAAAACTAATCGGTGGTAAAAATTATAGGGTTTTTAAAGAGTTGATAAGTATGGTTGATGTCAGTGAACGATTTCAACATTAATCATAGGGGTAATATGAATTGGAATCGCTATAACGATTTCTCAACAAAATAAGAGAGGAGAAAAGTATATTTAGAGTTGCTTCTGGTATAGCAAAAACATTGTTTTCAGATAAGAGGATTGATAATAAAGATTTTAAGATTATAATGGATATTGCAGTCGAATACAGGCAAAAATAGCTAATCTTTTGCATAAATAGCTTCTGGAGAGTTCGAAAAGAAGAAAATTGAATATAGAATGAAATAAAATAACCAAATGTTAAATTAAATCAACATTAAATATATTACCATTAATAAAAGTTTTTGAATGAAAAAGCATCTAAAACTTCTAAGAGAAAGCCTAAAAGAAAACTACAAAATCCAAGAAATAGAGAAGGATCTTCTGAGACAGGGATTTACTAAAAAGGAAATAGATAATGCAATAAATAAAACATTAGATTTGTTTATTAAGATATGTGAGCAAAAAAAGAAAAAGGGTAAAAATATGAAATTTATCTAAACTTTTCAAATCTAGAAATAGCTAACTTTGTTTCTATTGCTTTATCTGGAATAACGGAGATATAATTTATTCCACAATCCACTAAAAATTTCAAATAATCTTTGTAAGTAGAAGGTGCATCCCCACAAATTCCAACCTTCTTTCTCATTCTCTTTACCTTTTTTATAAGCTCTTTTATCACAATCTTTACAGCTTCATTTCTTTCGTCAAAAATATTAGTAAGTTTTTCATTATCTCTATCTATTCCTAAGATAAGTTGAGTTAAGTCATTTGAACCTATTGAAAATCCATCAAAAATCTTTCCAAATTCTTCTGCGAGTATTATGTTACTAGGAATTTCTGCCATTACATAAACTTCTGTATTTAATCTTTCTTCCTTAATTATTTTCATAACCTTTTTTGCTTCTTCAACAGTTCTGCAGAATGGTACCATCACTTTTATATTATCCAATCCAAAATCTTTCATGGCCTTTTTTATTGCTCTAATCTCTATTCTAAATGCATACTTATAATCTTTTGATATATATCTAGAAGCACCTCTCCATCCAATCATTGGGTTCTCTTCTATTTCTTCATATTCTTCTCCACCTTCTAATGTTCTGTATTCATTTGTTTTAAAATCAGAAAATCTTACAATCACCTCTCTCGGATAAAAAGATGCTGCAATTTTAGCAATACCTTTAGAAAGCTTTTCGAGAAATATTTCTTCTTTCTTATTTTTTATTAAAAGAAGTGGATGAGTTTTTATGTAAGAACTTATTATGAATTCTTCTCTTACTAATCCAACCCCATCGACAGGAAGCATTGATACCGAAATGGCTTCGTCTGGTATTCCTATATTTACATATACTTTTGTTTTCGTTTTAGGTATTTTATTTAATCTATGAGTTATTACTTTATAAGCCAATTCACCTTTCCAAACCCTTCCTTCCCCAGAAGAGTTGTCAATTGTTATTTTTTCACCATTTTTGATCAATTTTGTCGCATTATTTACTCCTATAACAGCAGGTATTCCTATTTCTCTGCTTACAATAGCACAATGAGATGTTCTTCCACCTTCTTCAGTTACGATTCCAGAAGCTATTTTCATTATTGGCTCCCAAGAAGGGTCTGTATGTTTAGTTACTAATATAAAACCTTTCTTAAATTTATGAATATCTTTTACATCCTCTATAATCATTGCTTTTCCAGATACTATTTTATTTCCTATTGCTATACCTTTAAGGAATTCTTTTCCTTTCTCTACTAACTTATATTCGTAATATATATCCCCTCTGACCGAATGTACTGTTTCTGGTCTTGCTTGTAATATATAAAGCTTACCTTTTTCTTTAGCCCACTCTATATCCATTGCAACTCCATAATGCTTTTCTATTAATATTCCATATCTTGCAAGCTTTTCCGCATCTTCATCTGAAATTGAAAATTTATTTCTCATGCTTTTAGGCACATTAACTTTTATTACTCCTCCTCTTAATGACCATTTTTCCATTACAAACTTTTTTCCTAAGGTTTTTTCTAAAACTTTGCAATTTTTCTTAAAAATAAGAAATTCGTCAGGAGTTACTCTTCCTTGAACAATAAAATCCCCCAAACCAAAAGAAGAGTTTATTACAATGAAATTTTTATGTCCGGTATCTGGATGTATAGTAAACATTACACCACTTGCATCAGAAAATATTTGCTTTTGTACAGCAACAGATAGTGAAACTTTCATATGATCAAACTTCATATCTTCTCTGTATGAAATTGCTCTGTTTGTAAACAAAGATGCAAAGCAATGCTTAATCTTATTAATTAAATCTCTTCTTGTTACATTAAGGAAGGTTTCTTGTTGTCCAGCAAAAGAAGCACTAGGGAGGTCTTCAGCAGTTGCAGAGCTTCTTACAGCAACATAATTCATTTTCATTTTTTTATATTGATTTATTATTTCCTTTTCCAAATCTTCCGGAAACTTTGAACTTACTATCAAATTTCTTATCTTTCTTCCTGCAAACGAAAGCTCTTTTACATCTTTAAGATTTTTTGATTTCAATATATTTTCAATCTTTTTTTCCAAAGCATTTTTTTTCAAAAAATATCTATATGCTTCTGCAGTTATTGCGAAACCATTCGGAACCGGTACTCCGATAGAAATAAGCTCTCCGAGTGATGCTGTTTTCCCACCCACAAGAAACACATGCTTCTTTCTTATATTTTCAAAAGGAAGCACAAACATATAAATAAATTATCTCAATTATTTATAAAATTTGAGGTCTGTGCAATGAAAATAAAAAATTATAAAATAAAAGAATTGGAAAAAATTGTGAAAAAGATAATGAGTAAAGATTTTACTGGACACGACTTTTTTCATGTGGAGAGAGTTAAAAAAATTGCATTTTTGATAGCAAAGAGAGAAAATATTAAAGTAGATGAAGAGCTTCTTGAACTAATTGCACTTCTTCACGACATAGATGATTGGAAAATTAAGAAAAGAAATCCTAAAAATATTTTAGAAAAATTTGGAATAGAAAAAGAGAAAATATCTTTAATAATCAATGAAATTAAAAGAATTTCTTTTAAAGGTGCATATGTAAATTCAAAACCAAAAACCATAGAAGGAAAAATTGTTCAAGATGCTGACAGACTAGATGCATTAGGAGCAATAGGGATAGCAAGATGTTTTGCAACAGGCTCAAAACTTAAAAACCAAATATATGATCCAAGAATAAAACCAAAAATCCACAAAAGCTTTTCAGAATACAAAAATTCAAAATCTACAAGCATAAACCATTTTTATGAAAAACTACTTTTATTAAAATATAGAATGAATACAAAAACTGCAAAAAGAATAGCTTCTAAAAGGCAAAAGTTTATGGAATACTTTCTTAAAGAATTTTTCGATGAATGGGAAATGAAAGATTTAGAAAAAGTTTGAAAACATTTTTTAAAAAGAAAAAAGCTTAAAAGATCTATATTAAAAATCTAATAAACATATCCAAGAAGTCTTCCGCCAATATTTTTTTCTTTAGCTTTTTTATGGCTCATGACTCCTTGAGATGTTGTAACAACTAATATACCAAAGTCTGCTGCAGGTAAGTATCTAGCTTCGTATTTTTCATATTCTGTCTTTTTTACAGGAAGTCTTGGTTTTATTGTTTTACAGTCATTTATTTTTCCTAATAACTTTACTTCTATTTTTCTTTCTTCAGGTAATACTTTAAAATCTTCTATATATTTTTCTTCTTTTAGCACATTTAAAACATTCTCTATTAACTTTGATTTAGGAACTTTACATATCCTTTTTCCAACCAATTCAGCATTTCTTATTGTTGTGATTGCATCTGTCAATAAATCTTTACTCATCTCACCCACCATATTTTCTAAAGCCAAGCTTTTCAGCAATCTCTCTAAAACATCTTCTGCAATAATTTAAGCCGTATCTTCTTATTATTCCATCTAAGCTTCCACATCTTATACATTTTCTAGCTCCTTTTCCAAACTTTCTTTTTACTGCTTTTCTTCTCATTTTTATTCACCTTCTATAATTTCAACATTAAATCTTTCCTTAACCCATCTTATAGCCTCTTCTTTAGTTATCATATGAGATTTTTTAATCTTTTTTCTGAGTCTTTTCCTTTTTACTCTATATCCAGGCCTTTCTAAGGCTACGCAGACATCCAATCCTAACATTTGAAGGTTTGGATCGTATTTTACTCCAGGAATTAAGATATATTCAGGAATTCCAAAGGCAAAATTTCCATGCTCATCAAAATTAGAAGCTTTAATTTTGTTATCAACAGCCATAAAAAGCTTTTTTAATAAATCTTCAGCATTCTTTCTAATAGTAACCATAGCTCCTATCGGTCTATTTTTTGCTACTCCAAAAGTCGTTCTTTTATGAGTTTTTGTAATTACCGGTTTTCTTCCAGTAATTCTTTTTAAAATTTCTGCTGCATGTTCAGGGTTTTTTTCTTTTCCACAACCTATATTAAGCACAATCTTTTCAATTCTTATTTCTTTCATTGGGTTTTTTGGTTTTTCCATACTCTCACTTAAATTTCAATTATTGGAGAATCCTTTCCTATAACAAAACAATATTCTTTTGGCGTTTCTATTATGTTGCCATTAACATTTATTTTTACTCTAGTTTTTGTAGTCAAACTTTTAGAAGGTATTATTTCTTCTATTTTTCCAATCTTTCCCACATTCTTTCCATCAATTATTATGGCAAGCATCCCTTTATCAAATTTTATTAGATCCAAAATCTTTTTTTGTTTTAGATCAAAAATTATTACATCCCCTGTTTTATAAATATCCTGGTCCTTTTCCACTAAAATATTTCTTCCATCATGAAAATGCAATTGAACCTTATTTCCTTTTACATAGGTTTTATCTTCCAATCTCAAAGGTTTTATATTTCCATCATTTATTTCTTTTATTTCAAGAATATTTTTACTAGGAACAATTCTATAGAACTTATTACCAATCTCTAAAACATCAAAAAGCCCAATAGGAAATTTATAATTTCTTATCTTTCCATCAACCTTCGCTTTAATCTTTTTTACCTCTTTTAAAGTTTCTGCTAGCTTTAGATAATCTCTTATTATTATTCCTAATGGAATGCATTTTTCTTTTTTGTGTGGTCCTGGACTTGGAGATATTATAAATTTTTTCTTTTCTCCCCTTCTTGCAATATTCCAAAACTTTGGAGCGGCAAGTCTTTTTAATATTGCCATTTTTTTCACTTTTTAGATAAACTTTCACTTTTTAGATAAACTTTTATGCATCTCTAATTGATACTTTGCACGTTCTGCATCTTCTTTTGTTGGGTAAATTCCAATAAGTTCCCATATCTCTTTATCTTTTTTCAGAGTCTCTTCGCATGCTGAATAATATATCTCAAATTCTTCACCTTTTTTATAAACTCCATATGGCATTTTATTTCACCTTTTCTGATTTAATTGATTTCAATCTTTTAAATCTTTTCGGATCATCCTTATTTAACTCAATTATTTCAACATTACTAGGATCAATAGGAACAAGAACCTCTTTTCCAGAAACCTTTTTTCTTTTTACAGAATCTATATATATCTTTAATTTTTTCAAATCAACCTTTGTTACAGTACCTTCAACCTTTTTGTACTTTCCTCTCATTACTCTAACCCTGTCACCTTTTCTTATAGGAAGTGAACGAATTTTTAATTCTTCCCTTAATTTTTTACATAAATGTGAAGAAATAAGCTTTCGTCTTATATGCAAAGGAGCATTATATCTATATTTTCTTTGCTTTCTAGGTTGCTTACTTGATATCCATTTTTTTGAAAATTTTTTTCTCATTTTTCATCAGTTCATAAAATAATACTTGCTATCTTTCCTATTGAGCTAAACCTTTCCACAGCTTCTTTTGCAATTACTGATCTTATTTCTGTTCCTTGTGGTTCCATGGTTTTTGGGTTAATAATTACTGCCGCATTATCTTCAAATTTTACTCTCTCGCCAGTTAATCTTCTATATTCTTTTTTTTGTCTTACTATAACCGCATATACAACCTGCTTCTTTATTTTTTCATCTCCCTTTTTTACAGAGCATATCACTACATCACCGATACCCGCTTTCGGCATCCTTCTTAGTACACTTTTATATCCTTTTACTGCAATCACTTGAAGTTTTTTCGCTCCTGTATTATCAACGCAATTTATTATTGCTCCTGTATTTATCCCTCTTGTAATTTTAGCAGATACACCCTTCATTTTTATTCAACCTTTTCAATAACAACAAATTTTTTTATTTTTGAAAGAGGTCTGCATTCGCATATTTTAACTTTATCACCATCTTTTATATCTAAACATTTTGGAACATGAGCATAAACTCTAGTTTTTCTTCTTTCATATCTTTCGTATTTTGGTATTCTGATCAAATATTCCCATTCTACTTTTGCAGTACTTTCTTTTACAGATTTTACAATGCCCTCAAATATTCTTCCTCTAACACTTAATTTTCCATGAAAAGGGCATTTTGGATCATTACATTCTTTTTCAGGAACTTTGACTGATATTCCTATATCTTTTGCCATTTAAACACCTTTATCAATCTTATTTTAAAAAATTTAAATATACTTACCATTTTTTATATTTTTTCTTTATCCTGTTTTCAGATCTCCCTATAATATCATCTCCTAGAATTTCTATTATCTTATCAGCAAACTTTAGTCTAAAAACCCTGCCTTTTTTTTCAATCTTTTTTATTTCGTTTCTTTCATTCTCAAGAATTAAAAGATTTTTTGTTTCATCTATTATTTTTCCACATAAACCAATCTGATACTTATTAGGAGAAGAGACAACCTTACATTCAAGACCTATCAGTTCATGGAGTGGTATGTCTTCTGGTTTTATCTTTATTTTTTTCATATTACCATTATTTCTTTTCAATGGCTTCTTTTGGAAAACCATACTTTATTAGTATGTTTACTACTTTATCTCTGTGATCTCCTTGAAGTTCTATTTCTCCGTTTTTATAGGTTCCACCACACGCTAATTGTGTTTTTAAATCTTTGAGAAGTTTTTTTATGTTAATGCTTTTAGGGTCTATACCCTTTATTATCGTCATCACTTTTTTATATCTTTTTTGTTGAAGCTCTACTAAGATTTTTTGCTGTTCTTTAGCTATTGATTCACATACACAAAGATCTTTCGGCAATCCACATTTAGGACAAACTTCCATCATTTCAACTTTCCTTTTATTATTTTTTCATTTTGAAATGTATATATTCTTGCTATTGTTTTTTTAAGTTCTCTTATTTTTCCATGATTTTTAGCAACTCCAGCATAAGCAGAGGCTCTCTCTTTTATCAGCTCTAGTTTTAGCTCCTCTAATTTTTTATTAAGATCTTCTATTGTCATATTTTTTAACTCTTTCTTTTTTATTATAGCCATTTAATCACTAAATTAAAAATGTGATAGAAAAATCAGCAAAATCATCATAAAATCTATAAAAATAAAAATTTAAAAACATTTTCATACGAAATCTATCTCTAATATTCTTTCAATTTCCTTCTTTTTCTTCGCAGTTAAAGATTTTTCCGCTGTGAAAAATTCCGGAGGCTTTATTCCTGTAACAACCACTAATAATCTAGCTGTATCTCCAAGTGATTTGTCTATTTGGGCACCCCATATTACTTTTGCATTTTGGTTTAACTTGGATGATACTGTCTGTACCATTTCTTGACATTCTTTTATTGTTATATCTGGACCGCTAAATATATTTATCAAAGCACCTTTTGCGTCATCTATCTCAACGTCTAATAAAGGATTATTTAAGGCTCTTTCAATACATTCTTTTGCTCTTTCTTCGCTATCTGATTCACCCATTCCTATCATTGCCATCCCTCCATTAGTCATTACTGCTCTAACATCTGCAAAATCTAGATTTACTAATCCAGGCTTTGTTACAAGTTCTGTAATTCCTTTTACAGAATTAACTAAGATTTCATCAGCTACTCTAAACGCTGTTGGAAGTGAAACATTTGGCACAATTTCTAAAAGTTTGTCGTTTGGTATAACTATTAAAGTATCTACTATTTGCATAAGTTTATCTAACCCGCTTTTAGCATTCGACATTCTATGATTCCCTTCCATTGAAAAAGGTAGTGTTACTATTCCTACAGTTAGTATGCCCATTTTTTTAGCTATGTCAGCAATTACTGGAGATGCTCCTGTTCCTGTCCCTCCGCCTAAACCACAAGTAACAAAAGCCATGTCTGTATTTTGCAAAACTCTTTTTATCTCTTCTCTGTTTTCTTTTGCTGCTTCTTCTCCTATTTTTGGGTCAGCACCAGCTCCCAATCCACCAGTTATTTCCTTTCCTATTAGGATTTTTATATCTGCGTCTGTGTATAATAAGTCTTGAGCATCAGTATTTACTGCTATTGTTTCAACGCCCACAATCCCTGTTTGCATTAGTCTTGTTACAGTATTATTTCCAGCTCCTCCAACTCCTATTACCTTAATTTGTGCTTTTCTAGCTTCAAAGACTTTCTTTAAATCTTCGTCTTCCTTTTCAATCTTTGCGGATTTTATAGCCATTTAAGACACCTCTTATTAATTACTTAACAGTAAGATTTAAATATTTAATTTTTTGCTTTAGCTATAGAAAAAGATAGTAGTAATAATAATAGCAGAAAAATTTTCTTAAAAAAATTTGGTAAACAAACAAAAATTTTTAAAGTTTTAATAATAGTAATAATAATAGTGATTGTTATGCAGAAAATGAGATGTAGATTTTGCGATTATATATGGACGCCGAGAAAAGAATTTCCGAAATCATGCCCAAGATGCAAAAGGAGATTCGATTATCCAGGAAAAGTAAAGCTATAAAGAATAAAAAGTTATTTAAAACAAATTAGAAAATCTCTATAAACTTCACAGACTCTTTTTTAATATATTTTTTTATTAATCCCGCAATTCTTTTTTTAATAGATAGAGACAATTCTTTACATTCTATTTCAACACTGTTTTCTTTTATTTTTACATCTCCTTTTATTCCAAAATACTCTAGTATCATTTCTATTTTCTTTTGATCATCCACAACAACTTCTTTAATTTCAATATCGTAAATAATATCTTTGCCAGCTAAAGGATTATTGAAATCTACTCTTACCCTTCCACTATTACATGATTGTATTCTTCCATATATTCCGGAAATATTTACAATCATTCCTTGCTCTGGTTTAACATTTTGCTTTTCAAAAAACGATAAAGGAAAAATTTTTATTAGCTCAGCTCTTCTTTCTCCAAATGCTTCTTCTGGCTTTAATTCAATAATCTTTCTTTCGCCGACATTCATTGAAAGTAAAGCTTTATCTAAACCCTTTATGACAAAGCCTTCTCCGACTATTACAGGTACTGGTTTATATTCCCTTTTTTCATCATATATTCCTTCTTTTTTTGCAACTTCCTCTATTGTCAAATCAAAGATCTCTCCAGTATCCTTTATCCTTCCAATATAATCTATTCTTATAAAGTCTCCTTCTTTCATTAAAATCCTTTAAAAGTATAATGAAGAAAAATTTATAAAATCTGCCATTTATAATAAGAGATAGAAAAGCTTTTTAAATCTTTATAACCTAATAGTAATAAAGAAATGGTGATAAAATGTTTGTAACAACAGAAAAAAATTGGAAAAAGTATTTAAGTATCGAAGACGAGCAGCTAATCAACAAAATAATTCAAGAAACAGCAAAATACAGAGCAGCTTACAAAAACGCAGACGAAGTAAAAATAGCTCAGTTATGGTGTGCTTTAATCGATTTTGAGAAAAAGCTACAAAAAATTGATGCTAGATTAAAAAGAATTGAATTTATTTTTGAAGGATTGACAAAAAGAATAGAAGAAGATAAGGATACATTGCTCAAGAGCTTGAGAGGATTTTAATTTCATAGAAAAGAAATACTCAAATTTCGAAATCGAATAATTTTATGAAATAGGGATAGAATGAGAACTGCTGTTATTGGAATGCAATTTGGAGATGAAGGAAAAGGAAAGGTTGTTGATTATTTATTATATAGAGATCCTTATGAATATGTTGTAAGATATAATGGAGGACCAAATGCTGGTCATACTGTAAATGTTAATAATAACATCTACATCTTTCATCATCTTCCTTCTGGAGTTCTTCATAAATATGTTGAAAATATTATAGCTAGCGGGGTAGTTATAGATCCAGAAACTTTGTTTTTTGAGCTTTATGAAATAGGAAGAGAGAACATAAGACCAAAACTAAAAATAGATTATAGAGCAAATTTGATACTTCCTTATCATAAGATTTTAGATGCTGAAAAAAACAAAAAAATAGGTACCACAAAACGTGGTATAGGACCAGCATATGAAAGCAAAATTGGAAGAGAAGGGTTAAGAATAGGAGAAGTTTTTGATGAAAAGGGAAATGTTGATGAAGAATTTTTACATTTATATTTAGAAAATTTTGTAAGAGAAAGGCTTGAGCCGTTTGGTTTAGAAGCGGATAAAAATATTGAAGAGATAGAGGATGCGTTGAAAAAATATTTAACCCAACTTCATGAATATCTTGCAGATACAAGAAAGATTCTTTATAGTGAGATTAGAAATGGAAAAAATATTTTATTTGAGGGCGCTCAAGGCATTTTATTAGATATAGATTGGGGAACCTATCCTTATGTTACTTCTTCAAGTACAGGGGTAAATGGCATATATTCTGGCACTGGGGTTAATCCATATTTAGATAATGTTGTAGGAGTAATAAAAGCCTATACAACAAGAGTTGGTGAAGGTCCATTTCCATCAGAGTTTAAAGATGAATATAAAGAGTTAGAAAACTTTTTAAGAACGAAAGGATACGAATATGGCTCTACTACAGGAAGGCCAAGAAGATGTGGTGCTTTGGACCTAGTGGCTTTAAAATATGCTAAAGAATTGGTCGAACCTGATATGTTATTTGTAACAAAGCTTGATGTGTTGAGCGGTTTAGATAAAATACCTTATTGTGTAGAATACGAAATAGATGGCGAAAGAACCTCAGAATTTCCTAGTAAATTAAGAGAATTGCAAAAGGCAAAACCAATATTCGAGTTTGCGGATGGATGGAAAGGAAACATATCTCAAACCAAAAAATGGGCAAATTTGCCTAAAAATGCAAAAAGATATATACGCATAATAGAAGAAACTCTTCAAGTGCCTGTGAAATTTATTTCAGTCGGACCTTCGAGAGATCAGACAATCAAAAAAATTTTTTAGTGTTTACCAATAATAAAAATTTTCTATATAAAAACTATAATGATGAAAATAATAGGAATAGATTTAGCAGGAAAGGAAAAGAATCCTACTGGGTATTGTGTATTAGTAATAGAACAAGAACAAGAAAAAATAGAAAGAAATGTTTTATTACATTATGATGAAGAAATAATAAACGAAATCAAAAAAGAAAATCCAAATATAATATGCATAGACTCTCCACTCTCATTTCCAAAATCTGGTTATTTTAGAGAATCTGATATAGAACTAAAGAAAAGGGGATTTAAACCTCTTTCTCCATTGTTTCCAGGCATGAAGCCTTTAGTAGAAAGAGGAATAAGGTTGAAAAAAATATTCGAAGAAATCGGATATAAAGTAATTGAAGTATTTCCTAGAGCGACAGAAAAAATTTTGAATATTGAAAAAGAAAAAAGGGTAAATAAGGATTTGTATGATGCTTTTTTATGTGCTTTAACAGGAAAATATTATATGAAGAATCAATATGAAATCTTAGGAAATGAGATAGTAATTCCAAAATAAGTTTTAGTTTTTTAATCCGAATTTGGGAATTGATAAAATGAGAGAAGAAGAGATTAAATCATTGATAATATCTTCCTTAGCAATAGCAATAGCTTTTTCAATAGCACTTTCTGGCGGAATAAGCGGGCTTATTAAAATAAAAATAGAGCATTTTACTATTATATTCATCTACTCCATTATATCCATTTCTCTTGGTTTTATTCTTCATGAACTTGGTCATAGAACAGCTGCAAGAAAGTTTGGATGCTATGCTGAATATAAAATGTGGGAGACAGGATTAATAATTGCAATTTTATTATCATTTTTTGGATTTGTTTTTGCAGCTCCCGGTGCTGTGGTAATTTATCCTAGATATGATCTTTGGGGGAGACCGATTCCATTAAGTAGGAGAAAAACAGGAATAATTTCAATTTCAGGTTCAATTATGAACATCTTCTTGTCTATTTTATTTTTGGTTTTGTCTATTGCTTATCCTTTTGAAATATTTGTAATAGCTTCGAAAATAAATGCATGGCTCGCAATCTTTAATTTAATTCCTTTTCCTCCATTAGATGGTTTTAAGGTTTTTATTTGGGATAAAAAGATTTGGTTAATTGCAATTATTTCTGCAATTGCTTTATATGTATTTGTTTGATGCACCCTCAATTAAAGAATTTCAAAAATTTATCCAATCGAAAATTTATCCAAAATAGTTTTGTAATACTCTAATCTCATAAAGAATTTTAGAGAAAAGAGCTTCGTGCTATTTAAAGCCATAAAAATAACTATAAATTTTCTGCTTGAATAAGTTAAATATCATGGAAATAAAGGAATCTGTGGAAAAGGATTACACTTCTCCAGAGATTGTTATAGGTAGAGATTGGGAAGATTCGAAAAGATTTGGAACAAAAGGAACAATTTATATAGGTAAACATTTAGTTGGAACTGGAGAAGACGCACATCTCACTACTCCTGTATTATTAGATGTTTTGCGCCCTCATTTAATAACACTAACAGGAAAGAGAGGAACAGGAAAAAGTTATACCATGGGAACATTTGCAGAAGAATTATTAAATCTTCCTGAAGATATAAAGTCAAATCTTTGTGGAATAATGATTGATACTCAGGGAATTTTTTGGACAATGAAATCTCCTGCTGAGTTTTCACCATATTTTAAAGAATGGAATATAGAACCTAAAGGATTTGATGTGAAGGTTTATGTCCCCGAAGGTCAGAAAGAAATTTTTGAGAAGGCTGGAGTAGTTTTTGATGGAACCTTTTCAATTTCTCCTTCTCAATTAACATATGAAGATTGGCTTTTCATTTTTGATTTACAGATGAACGAGATTTTAGGAATATTAATTCAAAGGGTTTTAGCTAATTTTATACCTCAAAGTATAGATGAAATAATAAACAGAATAAAAGCAATCGAAGGATTTGAAAAAGAGAAGATGGCTTTAGAAAATCTTTTTTCTGCAAGCAAGCAATGGGGAATATTCGGAAATAAAAAAATGCCTCCGCTTTTAATTCCTGGACAAGTTTCTATTATAGATGTTTCTTTAACTCCACAATCAATTAGAGCTTTACTAGTAGCTTTAATTGCAAGAATGATAATATATGAAAGAATGCTAGCAAGAAGACAAGAAGAATTTGGAATAATGAGTGGTGAAGAAAAAAGAAATGTGCCTATGTGTTGGCTAATGATTGACGAAGCTCATAATTTTATTCCCAATGATAGAGAAACTGTAGCAACAGCTCCTTTAATGAAAATAGTGAAAGAAGGAAGGCAACCAGGAATATCCTTAATACTCGCTACACAGCAGCCATATAAACTTCATCCTGATGCATTGTCTCAATGTGATTTGCTTGTTGCACATAGATTAACATCAAAAGATGATATAGAGGCATTAAAATCAATAATGCAAACGTATATTTTATTTGATATAACAAAGTACATGGAAGAATTGCCTAGGATTAGTGGAGTTGCTTTAATATTAGATGATAATTCAGAAAGAATATATAAGGTTAGAATGCGTCCGAGACAAAGCTGGCATGCTGGATCAAGTCCAGTGGCACTAAAAGTTGGTGGAAGAAGAAGTTTTTAAATTGTTTAAAATAATTTAAGAAAAAATATTGATTGTAAATTTCCTTTCACATCTTTAGCAAGAAGGTCAATTTTCACTTCAAGTTTCATATTTATCACTTTTTATGATAAATTTGGAGATAAGGTTAGATTAATGATTTGGAGATGAACAAGGAAGAACCTAAAATTCTTCTAAAATTTTTTTGTCAAATCTTCTTTTCATTGACCACAGCGGTTTTTGACTGAAAAAATCTTCAAAGCACGGCTTTTCTATCTTATAAAATATTCCTATTGGAATCTTTGCATTTTCATCTAAAGAATAATTCCATTCATTTGCTTTTTTCATAGCCTCTTCAAAGCTTTTTGTATTGTGTTCAGCTTTTTGAAGATCATATATCCTTTTTTCAACAAAGCTTCTTGAGTTATGATAAGTTATACAAGGTTGAATAATATCAACAAAGGAAAACCCTTTATGGAATATTGCTTCTTTAATTAAAAATGATAAATGCTCGATATTCATTGCATAACCTCTTGCAATAAACGTTGCTCCTGCAGATAAAGCAATTTTTATTGGATTTATTGGTTCTTCAATAGACCCGAAAGGAGTTGTTGGACCTTTAAATCCTTTTTCTGTGGTTGGTGTTATTTGACCAGTGGTTAAACCAAAAACTTGATTGTTATGAACAAAAAGGTTTATATTAAAATTTCTTTTGCAAGCATGCACAAAATGATTCATACCTTCTGCAAATGTATCACCATCCCCAGCAAAGCCTATTGGAATTAATTCTGGATTTGCTATTTTTATTCCGATCATAGCAGGTATTACCCTTCCATGCAAAGAATAATATCCATTCAAATCAAGATAATCATAAATCTTTGCATGACAACCTATTCCAACAACTGTAACAACATTTTTTAGCTCAATCTTATTTTCTTTTGACAACTCGTTTAATGCTCTCTTTGCTGCAGCTAAAATTCCGAAATTTGAACAACCATAACACCATGTTTTTTCAGCATACGTTTCTTTAACCTCTTTCCATTCTTTCATTTTTTCACCGCTTTTTTAATTTCTCTTATAATTTCTTTAGGAGTAAATGGTCTTCCATCATATTTCAAAATTTTGTTTTCTATTTTTATTCCAATATTTTCTGCAATAACATTTGATAAGAGAGATGTTGCATTGTTTTCGATAATAAAAACATTTTTTGCATCTTCTAGGTATTTTTTAATTTCCTGTGGAAATGGTGATAAGTAATAAATTTGCAAAAATCTAAAATCTTCTAATTTTTTTAAAGCATCAATAATAGCTCCTTTTGTAGAACCCCAGCCAACAATAAGATTTTTACCTTTTCCATATATTTTGAAAGTTTCGATTTTTTTCATTTCTTTTTTGATTGTTTCTATTTTTCTGAGCCTTTTTTCAACCATTCTTTTTATAACTTCTGGATCTTCTGTTGTAATTCCATATTCATCGTGCTCATAACTTGTTGCTCTAACAATAAAATTGCTTCCAGGTATTTCTCTTGGAGATATTCCATCTTTTGTAATCAAATAACTTTTATAATCTATTTTTTTGTCTTTTGGTTCAATCTTTTCTAAAATTTTTGTAGAGTCTAAATTAAATGAATCAAAAGAATATGTACTTTCTCCTAAATGCTTATCTCCCAAGATTATTGAAATTGCTCTATATTTTTCAGAAAGATAAAATGCTTCTATGGTTTTTTCAAAAGCTTCTTTTGCATCTCCAGGTGCTAAAACTATTCTTAAAAATTCTCCATGTCCAGCATTTAAAGCAAATTTTAAATCTCCTTGCGATGTATATGTTGGAATTCCTGTGCTAGGTCCAGGCCTTTGGGCAAGATAAACAACTAAAGGAATTTCATTCATACCTTGTAAGCTTATTGCCTCTGTCATTAATGCAAACCCTCCGCCAGAAGTTCCAACCATAGCTCTAGCTCCCGCGTAGCTTGCTCCAATAGCTGCATTTATGCATGCTATTTCATCTTCAAGTTGTATTACAAAAATGTTATGCTTCTTTTGTTGCAAAGCTAAAAAATGCATTAAAGGTGATGCCGGAGTCATTGGATAACTTATATAAACATCTAGGCCAGCAGCCAACGCACCTAAGCCTATTGCTTCATTTCCGGAAATGAAGTATTTTTTATTCTTTTTAGTTTTGTTTATCTTTTTTATCTCTTTAATTTTTGATTCTTTTATCAAGTTATATCCTTCTGTTATCGCGATTTTTATTTTATCAGATTTTTCACCAAATTCTTTTTCTGCTGCCTTTAATGCAAACTCTAGAGGAATGCCTAAAATCCTGAATAAAGAGCCTGAAAGAATGTTATTTATCATTATTTCTTCAAAAGAATGTTTTTTCATTATCTCTGAAGCATCTATGGATATTGTTTTGTTTTCTATTTCAGATTTTATAAGAGATCTTTCTGTCAATATGAACCCATCTTTCTTTAAATTTTTTATATGTTTTTCTATTGTTTTTTGATCCAAAGCAATTATTATGTCATACTCATTTTCATGGGAATAAATCTGCTTATCTGAGATATGAAGAACATTAAAATTATGCCCACCTTTTATTAAGGAAGGATAATCTCTATAATTAAAAACATAATATCCTGCTAATACAAAAGCTTTTCCTATCATTAAAGATGTTCTTGCAGTACCTTTACCGGCCTCTGCACCTATTAGTATATTGATATCCATCTTACCACATTGTGTAATAATATTGAAAAAGAATATTGATAGTTTTTGTATATAAAGCTTTTGGTAAAAAAATATAAATTGTCGTAATAAAGCCTCGGTAGCTCAATGGTAGAGCGTCTGCCTCGTATTTTTGGTTTTAGTGAATGAAGTGTAAAATAAATAAAATGAGATAGCAGAAGGTTGAGGGTTCAAATCCCTCCCGGGGCTTTTATGATTTAATTTCGATTAGCTTTTTTGCATTTACTCATGCTGTGGGAAGAGGACCTATAGGCCAACTATTGTTATTAAATCTAGAGCCAGTGTTGAATGAAATTCTTGAGAAATATGGAATAGAATTACCACTTTAAATTAGCTTTAAAAGTTGAAAGGAAGATGTTGAAAAAGTAAAGAGTTTAATTAAATCTCAACATTTTCTATTAACAAATCAGGGTAGTTGACTCCCCTTCTTATACTGTTCCTTATTATCTCGTTAACTTCAGAATAAACTGCTTTTAAAACATCTTCGAAATTTTTCTTCCCGCTTTCTATAGCATCCATATCCTCTTCCAATTTTCTCGTCGTTTCTTCATCCAAGTATTTACTGAAGTTTGATTGTGAGAATTCAAAAACTTTAGCTCCTAGAATAGTTGAGACTAACGTCGATTTTTTTATTTCTTTTACGTAGTTTCTTTTTTTCAAGATTTCCAAGATTTTCGCATACGTGGATGGCCTTCCAATTTTTTTCTCTTTCATAGTCGAGACAATTTCTGAGTAAGTGTAAGGATAAAAGGCAGAAACTATTCTTTTCCTACTTTCCAGAATTTTCACTTCCCCTCCTTTTAATTCAGGAATTTTCCTTTCTTGCAATCTAAAAATTTTTGAGAACCCTTCCTCAACAACTCTATTCAAAAACTCAAACTCTTTTTCCTCCTTTCCAATAATAATTTTGAACTTTATCTTTTCAACTTTAGAAGCTTTCATCTGACTTGCTACGAATCTTCTAAAAATTATATCATAAGCTCTAATTTCTCTTTCAGTTAAAGGTGAAGGAAATCTTAACAGCTTTAATCCAATCAAGTTCCTCAACTTTTGGGAATCTATTGGCTTTGTTGGCCTTATGCATTCATGAGCTCCTTCAGCTTCCCATTTTCTTCCTTTGAAAAACTCTTCTCCGAAAACTGACGAAATATATTCTTTAGCTAAATTTATTCCCGTTGAGCTAACGGTTGTACTACTGGTTCTATGGTAAGTGATTAAACCATTTTCAAACAACTTTTGAGCTATTTGCATTGCTTCGTTTGCATTAATTTTTAGCAAAGAAGTTAAAGCGGAGATCAACGTATCAGTAGTAAATGGCGGATAGGGATTTATTTCATCTTCATAAACTTTAACATCCTTTATCTCAACTAAATTTTTTTTAACAATTTTTTTATAAGTTCCTTTTTTAGCTCTAAAGCTAATTTCCAAGCCGTTTTCCAATTTTAAACTTATTAGCTCCTCCTTTTCTTTAAGCTTTTTTGTTCTTTCAACAATCCATCCTAATACCGGAGTTTGAACCCTTCCAGCTGAGAGCTTGTTGTTTTTAAAAACTTTCCAAAGGACTGGAGAAATTCCAAACCCAATCCATCTGTCTTCAATCCTTCTAACTATTTGTGCTTTGACCAAGTTCAAATCAAAATCTTCTAGCTTTTCTAAAACTCTGAGCATTTCTTTCTTTGTAACTTCGTGGAATTTAGCTCTTTTTATATTTTTGTTAAACGGTTTTAGCAATAAGTATAAGTCAAAAGCAATTTTTTCCCCCTCGCTATCAGGGTCTGTTGCAATTATAACTTCATCTACGAGGCTTGCTATTTTTCTTAGAGCATCTATCCTTGGCTTAGCATCGACAAATTTTTCACTCCCACAAAAACAAATTTCTTCTTCCTCTTCAATTTCCCTTCCGCAAATTGCACACCTCTTTATTGGCTTGAAGTACGGAATGAAGGTTTCTTTAATTTCGACGCCGAATAAGCCCTCCTTTAAACTTAGGTCTGTTACATGACCTCTGCTAGCAGCAATGATGAATAAAGAGTTTGCTCCAAAAACTTCGTTGACTTCTAAACTTAAGTATTTTTTTCTTGAGGGCTTGCCGAAAAATCTTGCAATCGTTTTAACTTTTGTTGGAGATTCGACTATGAATAGTCTTGTTGAAAGAGCTATTTTCGTTTCTTCTACTTTTAGTTTACCTTGCATGGCAAGTAAAACTTTTTTCCTATCCTCATCAATTTCTTCAATAATTTTCTTTATGTCTATTTCTTCCAAACTTTTCCATTCTATTTCCTCAAAATAACTCAAATCTATTTTTAGCGAGTTAAAAGCTTTTTCTTCATCTATTATAACTATGCTTAAACCCTTTGTTATTCCACCAACATACAGCCTGCTTGTTCTCCCGCTAGCTTGGATGTAAGCTGCAGAATCTGTAATCAAAAAAGAATATTCTCCCTCTCTTTCACTAAAGCTTATTGTTGGAGATTCTTTTATTGCTTTCAAAACATCTTCATTTTTCAAAATTTTTTTGAAAAATTCCATCCCACTTAAAGCTACTTTTCTCACAAATTCCAAAAATCCGCTTAACCTCCTATTTTCTAGCAAGGCTTTTCTAATTTCTTCTAGCTCCTCTTTTCTTAAAGTTTTTATTTTTATCAAGTTAGCAACTAAGGATTCATACTCTTCTTTATACTCATCTCTAATAGCTTGTTGAATGTTGTTCAAGAGCATTAACCACTTTGTCGGATGAAATTCCTCTATTTTTATTCTGACAATAAACTTAGGAACTCCAGCAAAAATAACATACCTTATCCTAGCTGGTAAATCAATTCCCCTAACCAATGGACTCCTTGTACTTACCATCCCTATTAAAGCATCCAGATTACCAGCTTTAAACTCTTCAAAAATTCTTTTATCTGGTTTTAAGAATGCTTTTACTCTTATTCCATTTTCTAACAAGAAATTCTCCAACTCTTTGGCAAACAAGCTACCTTTATCCATCGGCACGAATATTAAGCAGCCATTGCCAAAATTTTTAGTAAGCTCTAACACATTTTCTTTAATGTTTTTAGCTTTAACAAAACAATCTGTTATATTCCTACCAAACTCAGGCTTCAAGCCAACTGAAAAGCCAAAAACAGAGTTTAAAATCGCAATGCTTTTAGTTCTTTTAGCTTTTTGTGTAGCACCGCTGACTATTAGCTGAGGTTTAATCTCTTCGCTTTCTCTCAATTTTGAGATTTCAATCAAGGCTTGTTTCAATTTTATTTTTCTCTCAAAAACATCTTCAACAATTTTTTTTATTCTCTCTGGCAACTCAACCATTTTTAAAACATAAGCTATAGCTTTACTCCTCCTTAAAAAGCTATCTACGTCATCAACAAAAACTATGTTAATTCTTTGCTCGTTGATTTCTTTCCTTTTCATCACGCTTAAGTGAGTTGTTATTATTATTTCTGCTGAATCTATCTTTTCAAGTTGTTCTTTTTTTTCTTTGACCGAAAGCATCGAATGGTAGCTTGCGATTGTAACGTTCAAGTTTAATTCTTCTGCAAACTTTCTTATTTTCTCGTTAACCTCGTTCACAAGAAGGCTTGTGGGTAAAAGCAGTAAGCACCTTTTTTTGAGAAAGCTAGCTGCGTACAAGCTTAGAATAATTTGGACTGTTGTTTTGCCAGAGCCAGTTGGTGCGATGAGAGCAAAGCTTTCTTTTTCTAGAAACCTTCTCACCCAAAACCTTTGCAATGCCCACATCTTTGCTTTCACAACCTTTTTAAACAACTCTTCAATTTCTTCAACCTTTTTATTTCTTTTCTCTATCTCAACTAAAGGCCCTTGCTTTAATTTTTTGCTTCCTTTTGGTAAGCAGATTTCGCAAGGCAAACCTTCGTTCAGCCTATCTGAACTGATGCTGTTTCCACAATTCGGGCACAAATTTTTATACACGATTTTCAAATCCATCTTAAAAAACTTTTGTTGAGTTGGGTTATATTCAAAACTCGGTTGATGTTTGACAGTCAAATCTTTTGAATTGCTAAATTTTTCGTTTCTGAAACTAAAGTATGATTTACTCATGCTGTGGGGAGAGGACCTATAGGCCAACTATTGTTATTAAATCTAAATTTTTAGACAGGCTTAGGTCCTCTATTAAAAATAGTATTAATGAGCTTAAATTTCTTAAATCTTGCCCTAGATGTGGTGGTAAGCTTGTTAAGAACGGCAAAAGAAAGCTGAAGTATCGCAAGCAACTGCAGAGATTTATTTGCAAGTCTTGCAAGAAAAGCTTTTGCGAGAATGATTTTCCTTACATGAAGTTTCCAAAAGAGGTTGTCTTTAGCGCTATAGATTTATATATAGATGGTCTATCCTTACAAAGAGTAAGATATAGGGTTAGTAAAATATTTTGTTTGGTTATTAAGTCAGCCTCAACAATCTGGTACTGGGTTCAGAGGTTTGTACAGGAGCTAAAAAGCGCAATTTCTGGCTTAGGAAAGCTTTTGCATGCATATGAAACTAAGCTAAAAACAAATAAAAAGGGCAAGTGTTTTTGGTTCTTGGCAATAAAGTGTGCTAAAACAAAAGCTATAGTTGGATGGAATGTTAGCGTTACAAGAAGCGAGGAAGAAGCAAAAAAGCTTTTTCTTAAAGCAAAAGAAAGGTTTCCCTTGCTTTACAGCACAGAGGCAATAAGGACAGATAGCTTAAGAAGCTATTATCCTGCAATAAGAAAAGTTTTTGGATATAGAGTAAAGCATGATAAGTTTATCTCTTTTAAGAAGCATAGCAACAACGAAATCGAGAACTTCTTTAGATGCAAGCATCGCTTTCCAAGGTTTAGAAAGCTTTCTTCAGCAATGGCATTTATAGCTCATTGGCTGAAAGAATATGAAATCATGAAAGGAATTTCAAAAATATTTTATATTTTCATCAACCGAATTTTGAAAACAACCAAATCTTTTTATTTTTTTGAAGCAAACATAAAAATGAAATGGAAATAAAAACAATATTCTTAATTTTAATAACTTTTGTAATTACTATTATTGGTTTTTCTATTATTGCAACCCTTTCAGGAATATCTACAAACTTTCCGGATTATTTAAGGATTTTTGTTGAAGGCGTTTATTCATCAATTTTTGGAAGGCCTTACAACATATGCGAAGCATATAAAGATAAGCTTGTTTCGGATGGAGAATTTAAAACTATTCTAATAGCTTTAAAGAAAAATGCTTGCAAAGATGAACATGCAATAGTAAGATTAAGCTTTTCTTTATCAAAAGATGATTTAAAAAAACTTCCTGAAGAGATAAAGATTTCCAAAAGAGATTTAGTATTTTTTAGAGAGGCTAAGCCGTTTGGAGTCGGTGGAATAATAATAGAAGGAAATCCTGGGGAATATCCTTTAAAAATGTTTGATACTGTTGAAATTTGGGCAGAAGGAAGCCCTGATAAAGATATCCTCATAAAAGTTATAGCAAAAGGCTGTGATCCTTTTGATGATGTTTGTGATTTGGCTTGCTCTTATAAGCGTGGCGTATGTGATAAAGAATGTTACAAGCATGGTAGAAAAGAGGATGTTGTTTGCGATATAGATTGTGTTGATGTGAATGGAAATGGAAAGATTGACAAAGAAGATTTTGATGATATATGCGATCTAGATTGCTATAACAATATTACAAATCCAGAAAGTGCATACGATCCAGATTGTGCAAAAATAAAAGTTTTT
>Ga0272449_1001524_pt1 | contig 23483 bp, 21 predicted proteins | sample YNPCB0241_FD_198679 | JGI IMG/M metagenome (GOLD analysis project Ga0272449, IMG submission 198679) | Hot spring sediment microbial communities from Yellowstone National Park, WY, United States - YNP-CB-024-1 | ecosystem: Environmental > Aquatic > Thermal springs > Hot (42-90C) > Sediment... | reverse complement strand
ACAAGTTGTTCTATTTCACTTCTGGAAATTGCTTCCTGCATGTTGGTTCCTTTCTTTGAGCTTATTTCAGATACCTGAGTATTCCTATCATTGCCATTACTGCGGTAAATCCTATGCCGATGAGCCACTGAGTAAAGCTAAGCCTTTTTTCCAGAGACTCAAATCGTGCATTCATTTCCCTTTGTAGAGCTTCGAATCTTTTGTCCACTGTCTCAAATCGTGCATTCATTTCTCTCTGAAGTGCCTCAAATCTTTTCTCTATTGCTTCAAACCGAGCTGCTTCTATCTCTCGTAGAGCCTTTAATTCCTCTTCTACTCGTATGACTCTTTCTATGAGAGAAAGCTCTTTTGCTCTTTGGTCGTTTTTTCTGACGAATTCTTCTATTGCAGACTGGATGCTTTGCTGTACAATGCTTCTAACAAGTTGTTCTATTTCACTTCTGGAAATTGCTTCCTGCATGTTGGTTCCTTTCTTTGAGCTTATTTCAGATACCTGAGTATTCCTATCACTGCCATTACTGCAGTAAATCCTATGCCGATGAGCCACTGAGTAAAGCTAAGCCTTTTTTCCAGAGACTCAAATCGTGCATTCATTTCCCTTTGTAGAGCTTCGAATCTTTTGTCCATCTCTCTTTGAAGCGCCTCAAATCTTTTCTCCATTGCTTCGAACCGAGCTGCTTCTATCTCTCGTAGAGCTTTTAATTCCTCTTCCACTCGTATGACTCTTTCTATGAGAGAAAGCTCTTTTACTCTTTGGTCGTTTCTTCTGACAAATTCTTCTATTGCAGACTGGATGCTTTGCTGTACAATGCTTCTCACAAGTTGTTCTATTTCACTTCTGGAAATTGCTTCCTGCATATTCGTTCCTCGATGATGAAATGGAGGTTTAGTAACGGTTCGGATGTCACGGGCTTCAGTAAGTCCCTAACATCAAAATCATTATAATCGGAAGATAGGAGCATTCTCAAGAAAATGTAACCAATCCATTATTCCAAATTAGCCGGTTGCAGTAAAGGTCGTTCTGTGGTCTATTTGAAGGCTGAAGTGACAATGTGGCGAATTATACGTTTGGGAGGAGAGCTGTGACGACCGAAAAGCCAATTTATCTGGATTATAATGCTACAACACCTATAGACAAACGAGTATTGGAAGCGATGCTTCCTTATCTTCGGGATAAATTTGGAAACCCTTCCAGTACCCATTATTATGGGCGTGAGGCTAGAGATGCCGTGGAGCGAGCCAGAGCACAGGTAGCCAGTCTTCTTGAGTGTCAGCCTGAGGAAATTTTCTTTACAAGCGGTGGCACGGAATCTAACAACCTCGTCCTTTTCGGTGTGGCTCAGGCTCTTGGTGATAAGGGACGTCATATCGTAACAACACGAATAGAACATCCGGCTATTATCGAGCCTTGCCTTGAACTTATTGGGCGAGGTTTTGATGTTACCTTTGTTCCTGTTGATGGACGTGGCATGGTTGATCCGGACGATGTCCGTAAAGCTCTTCGTAAAGATACGATCCTTATTTCTGTTATGCACGCAAATAACGAAGTTGGCACTATTCAGCCTATTTCTGAAATCAGTCAAATTGCCAGAGAAAGGGGGATACTTCTTCACTCCGATGCAGCTCAGAGTGTTGGTAAAATTCCAACTCTTGTGAATGATCTGGGAGTTGATTTTTTAAGCATTGCCGGCCACAAACTCTACGCTCCGAAAGGAATCGGGGCTTTATACCGTCGCCATGGAGCACCTTTAGGGAAATTCATATTTGGAGCAGGACAAGAGCGAGGAGTGCGTCCGGGCACTGAGAATGTGCCTTTTATTGTGGGTCTTGGTGAAGCTTCCGCTGTGGCTAAGAAAGAACTCAATACGGAAATGGTGAGACTGGAACGATTGAGAAATGAGTTAACTCGAAAAATTAAGGAAAAAATTCCGAATGCAATTGTGAACGGAGAAGGCGCTCCACGACTTCCCAATACTCTTAGCATTGCCTTTCCTGGCAAAAAAGCAGATGAGATATTACGTAACCTCAGCCGGGTAGCGGCTTCTGCAGGTGCTGCCTGTCATTCTCACGATGTGAAAATTTCTCATGTCCTTGAAGCCATGGGTGTTAATGTTGAAGTCGCCATGGGAACAATTCGCCTTTCACTTGGAAGATTTACTACCGAGCAAGAAATAGAAATAGCTTCTGAAGCTATTGTGGAAGCTGTATTCAATACGCCGAATAAATAATCGGAGGATTGGCTATTGTGGAAAGAAAAATCTCTCTTAATCTTCTGGAAGTTACAAAACCGGGACGCTATACAGGCTTTGAATGGAACGCTTTCAGAAAATCTTGGCAGGATGCAGATGTAAGATGGGTTCTAGCCTTTCCGGATGTTTATGAAGTTGGATTAAGCCATCTTGGGCTCAGGATCCTTTATCAGATTCTTAACCGAACCGAAGGAGTATTGGCCGATAGGGTTTATGTTCCCTGGCCTGATATGGAAGAAAAGCTCCGTCAATCGGGATCACTTCTTACAGCGCTTGAAACCGGAAAACCTCTTTTAGCATTCGATATTGTAGGAATAAGCCTTCAGTATGAATTAAGTTACTCCAATGTTTTGACCCTTCTTGACCTTGGAGGTATCCCCATCTGGGCACGTGATAGAACGGAAGAACACCCCTGGGTTGTGGGCGGTGGTCCCTGTGCCTTTAATGTAGAACCGATGGCGGACTTCTTCGACTTTGTAGTCCTCGGAGAAGGCGAGGAAGTTATTATAGAAATTACCGAGATGGTTCGTTCCTGGAAGAAATCTGGCAGGAAAAGAAAAGAACTACTGGAAGAACTTTGCTATGTGCCTGGTATCTACGTGCCGTCCTTCTTTTCCTTTAAATTCCGGGATAACAACACCATAGAAGAAGTAGGGACAACCCTATGTGGTTGCCCTTCCATCGTTAGGAAAAGGGTTCTTGCTTCCCTCGATAAGTCCTCGCCTTTTCACGTCTGCGACCTTGTGCCTGCTATAGAAATCGTCCATGATCGCTTGAATGTAGAAATTGCGAGAGGTTGTAGCCGGGGGTGTCGCTTTTGTCAGGCCGGTTTTATCTACAGACCGGTAAGAGAACGAGATCCTGAAATTATTATAAAGAACGTAGAAGAAGCGTTAAAACGAACCGGCTATGAAGAGGTTTCGCTTCTTTCTCTTAGTTCCGGCGACTATTCCTGTATCGAAGAGCTTATAAAAACCCTTATTTCAAAGCTCCTTCCCCAGCGTATTGCCATATCCTTGCCATCACTAAGGGTTGGTACTTTAACGCCTGACATGATGGAAGCAATTAAAACCGTCCGAAGAACCGGGTTTACTCTGGCTCCCGAAGCTGGTACCGAAAGACTCCGTAGGGCTATCAACAAAGGAATTGATACGGAAAGTCTCCTGGAAACGGCAGAACAGGCTTTTTCCCTTGGCTGGCGGCTACTAAAGCTTTACTTCATGATAGGACTTCCTGGGGAAACCTATCAAGATCTTACCGGTATTGTGGAACTTGTTAGAGTTTTGTGGGAAAAGGCTAAACCTTTCCGTGCAGGACTCCATGTAGGAGTTTCTACTTTTGTGCCGAAGCCTCATACACCTTTTCAATGGTGCGGACAAATACCCCAGGATGAAGTTGAAGAAAAACTTTCTTTTCTTAAGGAAAAACTTCACCGTTTGCGGGGAGTAGAACTTAAGTGGCATGATCCGGCGCAGAGCTTCTGGGAAGCGGTGCTGGCCAGGGGCGATAGACGTCTTGGGATGGTTATATGGCGAGCCTGGACGGCAGGGGCTCGGATGGATGGCTGGACAGAGCTTTTTAGAGATGACCTGTGGCGTAGGGCAGCTCGAGAAGAAGGCGTCAATCCGGAATTTTTTGCTAATAGAGAAATATCTCCTGAGGAGATCCTTCCCTGGGATCATCTTTCCTGCGGAGTTTCCAAAGATTTTCTCCTTAAGGAATGGGAAAGGTCTTTTTCTTTAGAATATACGCCAGACTGCAGGTCTGGTAAGTGCAGTGGGTGTGGTGTCTGTGAGGGAGAGCTTGCCCCCTATCAGGTAATGCCGCATCGAAACGTAGGGGCAACCCTATGTGGTTGCCCAGAGAACTGCAAGGAGTGCCACACTGAGAGAGGCGTCTCTCAGGTTCGTGTCGGGATACCAGGGAATGAGAAAGAAGAAAATCCCTCTGAAAAAGGTTCGCAGGAAAATATCTTCTGGTATCACTTTGTTTACGAAAAAACCGGGCTTGCCAGGTACATAGGACAGACGGATTTTCAAAGACTTATAGCAAGAAGCGTTCGAAGAGCCGGTCTTCCTGTGGCTTTTTCCAAGGGGTTTCATCCACATCCTAAGATTTCCTTCAATCAGGCGTTACCGGTTGGTATGGAAAGTATTTGTGAGGAAGGATGGATTGGACTTGTGGAAAATCTCCCCGCCGACGAAATCAGAGAACGCTGGAATAAAGAACTGCCGGAAGGTGTTCGCATAACATCAGTTAAGCCTTCGGAAGGAAAAGGCCATGAAGATAAAACTGCCACTAGCATTGTAGCATACCGTATCGAAGGTCTTGAAGATTGTGATCGAGAGAAGCTAAGACGGTTGTGGGAAAAGAGAGAAGGATGTACAGTGCCTGTTGTGCGAAAAAACAAAACGCTACAGGTTGAGCTTGGTTTATGGTGGGAAAAGCTAGAAGAACTTGATTCTACCAGCGTAATGGTGGAACTAAAGGAAGATCAGCATTGTATTGTAAGGCCTAAGGATCTTTGTCTTGCAGCAGGCATAGAAGAGGAAAAAATCAAAGCTTTTAGAGTCATAAAGTTTTTCTGCTTTAAAAAGGATGAGCACGGAGGGAGATGAAATAAGGTGTCTGGGGAGTTAGTAATAAATGTGGCTCCATACGAAACTCGGGTTGCTTTGCTGGAAAACGGCCATGTAGTTGAATTCTACTTTGAACGGCCTTCTGATAAGGGTATCACAGGGAATATATACAAAGGAAGAGTTGTAAGAGTGCTACCTGGTATGCAATCAGCCTTTGTGGATATCGGACTGGAACGAGCGGCCTTTCTTCACGTGGAAGACGTAATTTTCAATCATGACGATGTATCATTTCCAGAGTTTTTGCAATGTGAAGGGGAAGCTGATGGCGATGACGGCAGACAAGCCAAGGCTTTATCTGCTTCTGCTCTGGAATCTGCGCCCATAGAAGATCTACTTAGAGAAGGGCAGGAGATTCTGGTCCAGATTGCTAAAGAGCCTCTTGGTACAAAGGGAGCCCGGGTTACAACTAACATCACGATACCGGGACGGAAATTGGTTCTTATGCCACTTGCTCGGCACGTTGGAGTATCAAGGCGCATTGAAGATGAAGCAGAGCGTGAACGACTGCGAGAACTTATGAATTCTATAAAACCACCCAATGTGGGCTTTATTGTGAGAACGGCTGCTGAAGGAACGGACGAAAAAAAACTTGCTGGTGAGATGGATTTTCTCCTTAAGGTCTGGGAAAGCATTAAAGAAAGAGCGTCAAAAGCACCCGTGCCTTCCCTCGTTTATCGAGAACTGGACGTGACTCTTCGGGCTGCTCGCGACCTTTTTGCCAAAGAAGTGGAAAAGCTCATCGTGGACTCCGAAAAAGAATACGAAAAGATCGTGAACTTTCTGGAAGCCTTTGCTCCTGGGCTGACGGCTCAAGTGGAACTTTATCGAGGCAGTCAGCCTATATTCGACTTTTACGGCATAGAAATGGAAATTCAGCGGGCTCTTGAGAAAAAGGTCTGGCTTAAATCCGGCGGGTATATTGTAATTGAGTCCACGGAAGCTCTTACAACCATTGATGTTAATACGGGAAGATATGTAGGCAAGAGAAATCTGGAAGAAACAATTCTCAAGACCAACCTGGAAGCTGTTCAGGAAATTGCCTGCCAGCTTAGACTCCGAAACATTGGGGGCATAATCATCATCGACTTTATAGACATGGAAAAACCTTCAGATCGGGAGAGAGTTTTTCAGGCGCTGGTAGATGCTTTAAAGCGAGACCGGAGCAAAACCAAAGTGTTACCCATGTCGGAATTTGGGCTTGTTCAGATGACCAGAAAGAGGACTCGGGAAAGCATAGGTCGCCTTCTTCATGAGCCTTGTCCTTACTGCGAAGGAACGGGACTGATCAAGTCGAAACAGTCTATTTGTTATGAAATCTTGAGAGCCATAGAAAAGGGTAGAAGTGAGTTTTTGGGAAAGCCTGTTGTTGTGAGGGCTCACCCTGATATTGTAGGACTTTTTTATGATGAAGAAAGAAGCTCTTTTGAGTGGGTTGAGGAAAGTCTTCATGCAAGGATATATCTTCAGCCTGACGCTTCCTTGCATCATGAAGAATTTGACATTGCTGTGCTGGAGGAAAACAGGAGGAGCGAGTAATGGGGTCTAGGGAATTATCTCGCAGTTGGTATGAAAGAGCGAAGAAAGTGCTTCCTGGGGGAGTTAACAGCCCCGTGAGGTCGGCTCGAGCCGTAGGGACCTATCCGATTTTTGTAAAAATGGCTCAGGGATCATACATCTGGGATGAGGACGGCAATAGATACGTAGATTATGTATGCTCCTGGGGACCTCTTATCCTCGGACACACCCATCCAGAAGTGGTTCAGGCTATTAAAGATACGGCTGAAAGGGGCACTTCTTACGGTATTCCGTGCAGTCTTGAAGTGGAAATGGCGGAACAGGTGGTAAAGATGGTTCCATCTATTGAAGTGGTTCGGTTTGTTAACTCCGGTACGGAAGCTGTTATGAGCGCTATAAGGCTTGCTAGAGGCGTAACCGGCCGAAAAAAGATTATAAAATTCGATGGATGTTATCATGGCCATAGTGATGCCCTACTGGCAAAGGCTGGGTCTGGAGTTGCCACCTTTGGAATGCCAGGTAGTGCGGGAGTTCCAGAAGAGGTGGTTTCTCAAACGATTGTGCTTCCGTATAACGATCTAAAGGCTGTTGAAAATGTTATGGATATTGATGGACAAAATATAGCCGCAGTGATTGTTGAACCGGTAGCTGGTAACATGGGAGTTGTGCCACCTGACGATGGATTTCTTCTCGGATTAAAGAAACTTTGCGAAAAATACGGAGCGCTTCTCATCTTCGATGAAGTTATTACGGGATTTAGGCTTGCTCCAGGAGGGGCTCAAGAATACTACGGGATCAAACCTGACATTACCTGTCTTGGGAAAATCATTGGAGGAGGACTCCCCGTTGGAGCCTACGGAGCATCGGCAGATATTATGAGGCATGTAGCTCCTGACGGTCCCGTATATCAAGCCGGAACCCTTTCCGGAAATCCTCTTGCTATGGCTGCAGGACTGGCTACCTTGAAGATTCTGGAACGTGGAAACATTTATGCTGAACTGGAACAAAAAGCTAGCCATCTTGAACGTGGACTGCGAGAAGTGTCTGAAAAGGTTGGAGTTGCAGTGACCATTCAACGAGTTGGTTCGATGGGATGTGGCTTTTTCATAGATAAGCCTGTAAGAAACTTCGACGACGCCAAGGCATGCGATACAGAAGCTTATGGGATATTTTTCAGAGAAATGCTCGATAGGGGAGTTTATCTGGCTCCGTCTCAGTTTGAGGCGTTTTTCGTGAGCGCTGCTCATACGTTTGAGGATCTTGATTTTACCATCAAAGCGGCTGAGGAAGCTCTTGCAATTGTCAGGAACATGCGAGGGAAGTAACAAAAAAAGATTGACTTAAAGAACTATGTTATGCTAGACGATGTTGTGAAGGTTTACACGAGACTAGGATCATGAAAAAGGAAACGAAGCAATATATCAGACAGGTTGTAGATGCATCGACAATTGGGTTTTCTCTTGCATTTGGAATATTTATCGGACTAGGGATAGGTTACTGGCTTGATAGCAGGTTGGGAACCTGGCCCTGGCTTACGATGATCTTTATGATTTTTGGTATAATAGCTGGCTATAGAAATTATTACAGATTTGCTAAGCGGAAGCAGAAAGAGGCGGAAGAGGAGAAGCGAGGCTTTGGTGGTAGTTGAAAGGGATTTAGAGCAGATTGTTGAGAAAATAAAGATCACTAATGCTCTTCTGGGAACTGCGGCCATAATAGCTGGTTGTGTGATTTCTTGGAAAACAGGGGGTGATGTTCTAGTTGGGTGGCTTTTGATGGCTCTTAATTTGGAAGTGCTGGAGTGGCAATTAAAGAGGATTTTTTGTGGAGCTGTTCCGCCCAGAAACAAAGTTGCCGTGTTTATAAAATACTATGTTAGGTTTCTTTTACTTGTTGCCATTATATGGGTGATTGTGGATTTAGGATTAGTTCAGCCTTTGGCTTTTGCGGCTGGGCTTTTGGTTTTTGGACTTAGTTTTATTTTGGTTGCGGGTGAAATATTTATCAAGATGGTCTTAAAATTAAAAAGAGAGGGATAGAAGATGGAACATCCGGTTCTTTTTTTGCCGCTTTTGCTCCAAAAATTAGGGATACCGGTAGTATTAAGCGCTGATGAAGCTCACACGCTTCTTCAAAAGATTCTCCTTCCCCATGTCATCTATGGATGGTTCATAATGGGGGTTTTGATTGCTATAGCTTGGATGATTTCTAAAAAGCTGAAGGTGGTTCCTGAGGGAGGGCAGAACCTCTTCGAAACGGTGCTGGTTGGTATTGAAGATTTTATGGTGGGTATTGTAGGAGAAGAGGGACGATTTCTGTTTCCTCTTATTGCATCTCTCGGGATTTTCATCTTCTGCAGTAACTACATGGGCATGATCCCTGGTTTTTACGCTCCTACTGCTAACTTGAATACGACTCTCGCTTGCGCTCTCATCGTTGTGGTGTTTACTCATGTGATTGGAGTCAAGTATCACGGTATAAAATATATCAAACACTTTCTTGGTCCTGTGCCGTGGTTGATTCCGCTTATCTTCCCGATTGAAGTCATAAGCCATCTGTTGAGAATTGTCAGCCTCTCTATGCGTCTTTTTGGAAACATATTCGGTGAGGAACTTGTGCTTGGTATCCTCTTTCTCCTTGCAGGGCTTTATTTGGTTCCGCTTCCAATGATGGTATTGGGGCTCTTTACAGGATTTATCCAGGCGTTTATTTTCTGCGTTCTTTCTATGATGTATTTTGCTGGAGCAATGGAAGAAGCTCACCACTAGTTTTTTATAAGATTACGGGAAGGAAGGCCGGTGTGTTCTGGTTGTTTAAATAAATTAAATCTTTGGAGGAGGATTTGTTATGCGTAGAACTGGTTTGATGACTTTGTTGTTCTCTCTTGGATTTACAGCTCTTGCTTTTGCTGCTGATGGTGGAGCAGGTGGAGGAGCAGGCAATGTTGTTGTTGCATCAGGGATTGGTTTCTTCTCCTACTCAGCCATCGCTGCAGGTATTGCCATTACCTTTGCAGCTCTCGGATGCGGAATTGGTATGGGTCTCGCTGCTAAAGGAGCGCTGGAAGGTATGGCTAGAAATCCCGAAATGTCTGGTAAGCTCACCGTGACCATGCTTATCGGTTTCGCCATGATCGAATCTTTGACGATCTACGCTCTCGTTATCGCCCTCATTCTTATCTACGCCAACCCGGTGAGCAAGCTGATCCAGGGATTCATCGGATTGGCTAAGTAGTTTATTTAGTCTCCATCGGTGGAGAGTTATCTTCATTAAGTGGATATATGTTGAAAGGAAGGGGGCTTTCCCCCTTCCTTGCTTAGGTTGAGAATAGAAGAGGAACCATGAAGTTCACAAAAATACCCCTCGCAACTATCAATAGACTTTCGATTTACCTTAGGGTTCTCCAGGAACTTGGTGGGGAAGACGTCGAGGTTATACCATCGGAAAAGCTTGCTAAATACTGCGGTGTAAACCCTGCGCAAATAAGGAAAGATCTCGCTTATTTTGGCGAATTCGGTGTTCGAGGTGTTGGATATCGAGTTGTAGATCTCATCCACCAGATTAGAGAAATTTTAGGGCTTAATCGCACATGGAATCTAGCCATGGTAGGGGTTGGGAATCTTGGCTCTGCGCTTATAAGATATGCAAACTTTGTTAAGCACGGATATATCTTCGCTGCCGCTTTCGATGTCGATCCTAACAAAGTCGGAAAACGTTTGCCTAACGGAATTATCGTAAACCATATTGATGAGCTTGAGGAAGTCGTAAAAGAGAGGAATATTTCAATAGGTATTATTGCAACTCCTGCAAGTGCCGCTCAAAGTGTGGCAAATCAGCTTGTTCTTGCTGGCGTTAACGGCATTCTCAATTTTGCCCCTGTTCAAATCCAGGTTCCAGATTGTTGTTACGTCGAGAATATAGATTTCACGATTAAGTTAGACGCTATCGCATACCATCTGTCGGCCAACTTCTGACGGAGATCCTTCGTAAATTACCTTTCCTCCATAGGGTCCACTACCAGGTCCCAAAATTATAATCCAATCGCTAACATTTTCGATAAGGTTGTGGCTATCGCAAACAATAACAGTGTTTCCAGAAGCTACAAGGCGTTTCCAGAAAGCCACAAGATTTTCTATATCCAGAACATGCAATCCTGCTGTGGGTTGGTCGAAGCAAAAAACCTGATGCTTGCCGGATGATCCTTTGAATATTGCCTGGCGTATCATCCATATACGGTGTAGTTCCCCTCCGGATAAATTTGTTAAAGGCTGTCCCAACATTATGTGAGAAAGCCTTGCCGACGTAACGGTTTCCAGAATGGCCTGAATTCCCGGAATAAAGTTGAAAAGCCTGAAAACTTCACCTAGGCTCATCTCAAGCACATCGGCGATAGAATATCCTTTATATCTGATCGATAGCACATCTTCTCGATATTTTCTGCCATCACAGGAAGGGCAAAGAACCGAAAAGCCGGAGTAAGTAGAGCTTTTAGCAGAAACAAATCCTTTGCCACCACAGCGAGGACAGGCACCTTCAGGTGTGTTCCAGGAAAAATGCGAAGGCTTTAAGCCTCTTTGTTTTGCTTCCTTCAGTTGCGCAAAAAATTGTCGAATCGGGGTGAAGATATTCAAAAACGTCGCTACGGTTGAGCGTTCGGTGGGAGATATAAGAGCCGTCTTCTCTTTTACAGTTACAACAGCATCAATAGCCTCAGAGGAGCGAAGTTCTTTATAGGTTTTTTTCTTTAGAGGCTTTTTTAAAAACTCGAATCCTAGAGCCGGCACAAGAGCTTCAAAAACCAGAGATGTTTTGCCGGAAGCAACTGGCCCGGTAACGTAGGTGAGCTTCCCTATGGGGAAGGAAACCGAAACGTTGTCTAAATTGTGAACCGTAACGCCGATTAAAGCTATTTTTTTGCTCTTTCTCAGAGCAGGCTGTTTTTTTGAACTGCCTATTTGATGCTGTAGCAAAGATGCTTTTTCTGCAACGTAACGTTTTGCCGTTCCACTCCATATTACTTTGCCACCTTCTGCTCCAGCTCCGGGGCCAAGCTCTATGACAAAATCAGCCATTTCAAGAGCTTCAGGGTGATGGTCTACGATTATAACGGTTTGCCCCATCTCTATAAGAGCTTTGATCCGTTCTCTGAATCTGACACGTTCATCAGGATCGAGAAACTTTAAAGGCTCATCGAAAATGGATAAGGCGCCTACAGGTGGATTTTTCCAAAATTCAATCAGGCGAAGTTTTTGAAGTTCTCCTGCAGACAGAGTAGAAAGTGGTCTATCCAGGGATAGATACTCGAGATGGAATTCCTGAGCGGAATTCAGCCAACTGAGGTAAGGACTTAATAACCCGTCTTTAAGAACCGGGTCGAATTTTTCCATCCAGGTTTTTACGGCATTAAGTGGAAGAAAAAGCAGGTCGGTAAAGGAGTAATCATAAAGCAATACCTGGAGCGCAAGGGGATTTCGTCCCGTGCCACGGCAGAGGTCGCAGCCCGAAGCGTTACAGTTGTTACATCGACCAGAAGGATGATCGATGTTAAACATATGAGGTGATAGGACAGGGAAAAGTTGACCGCAATGGGAACAGATCGGCTTGTTTGAAAAGGAAATCTGTTCTCCGTCAGGCGAGATAAAAACAACCTTGTTAAGTTCACTCAGCCTGAAAGCTGTGGTGCAAGAATCCACCAATCGGTTAAAAACATCATCTTCCACTACAAACCTATCTACAACCACAGCGAATTCGTATTCTTTTTTCCATCCAAGTTCTTCTAAAGAATCGGCCGTGATGATTTTGCCGTCCACGATAAATCTCAGGAATCCTTCCCGAAGTAACTGTTTGATTGTTGCTATGATTCTACTATGTGGAACTGGATGCATTGGAGCTGTGATGTAAAACCTGGTTCCTCTGGCATATCGATGAGTTATTTCATTTGCTATTTTTACAGGATCCCAGCATGCGACGGGTTCCTTACACTCAGGGCAATAAATTGTTCCCATTGTGGTAAAAAGATTTATCAGGACGTCGGAGATACCACTGAATTCCCCCACAGATGCTCTAAGGAGATCCAGGGGTATTTTTTGCTTTAGAGCGACAGCCACCGGAAGGTTACGCACAATTTCTACTTGAGGAACTTTGGCCGATGAGATGCTTAATCCTGTAGTTTTGTTAAGCAATTGTGAATACGTCAAAAGAGATTTGGTAAAGATGGTGTCAAAGACAAGGGATGATTTGCCCGATCCGCTAACCCCTGTTACGAGCGTTACCGCGTTAAGAGGGATTTCCAGTTGGTCTATTTTTAAATTGTTTGTCCTGGCATTACGGATTGTGATGGTCTGTGGAAAAGTTTTCATGGTGCCTTCTTTTCGATCTTGCCATGTGCCCTGCCAGGCGAATAGCAGCTTTTAGGCTGTTAGGACTTGCTATTCCTTTCCCGGCAATATCGTAGGCCGTTCCATGGTCAACCGATGTGCGGATGATAGGTAGCCCAAGAGTAACATTTACGGCATCGTCAAAATGAAGTAGCTTCAGGGGAATCAGTCCCTGATCATGATACATAGCAACCACGGCGTCGAAAGCTCCCTGAACGGCTTTATAAAAAACCGTGTCTGGAGGATAGGGGCCGGATATTTCCCATGCCTTGTGGGATCGGAAAGATTCTACTGCCGGAGCAATAACCTTCTGTTCTTCATCCCCGAAAAGTCCCGATTCTCCTGCATGAGGGTTTAAGCCGCAAACGGCTACTCGAGGGTGGCTCAAACCGAAATAATTTTCTAGAGACCATGCGGTTACTTCAATGGTTTCGCATATCTTATCTATCGTTAGAAGCTCACTTACGCGCTTCAGAGCTTCATGAATGGTTACTAGAGTTACTCGAAGCCGCGTTCCTGCAAGCATCATTACGGCTCGAGTTGATCCGGTCAGGTGTTTGATGAATTCAGTATGTCCGGGAAATGTGAAACCGCAGGCGTGTAATTTTGCTTTGTTTATAGGTGCCGTGCAGATTGCATCAACCAGGCCATCCATTGCCATCTTTACTGCTTCTTCAATGTATTTCACAACAGCGTGAGCAGTATTCGTGGTTGGCTTAGCTGGTATTATGTCTTCCGGGGAAAGCGGGAGAGGGTTTATAACCGGAATTACATCTCCACCAGCGTTGGAAATTGCCTTTGCGACGTGTGAAAATCGCTGAAATCTAAGCGGGATATTTAGCTTTTTTGAAATAGCTTCTAGAGCTTTTTCTTCCCCAATGATAACAATCTTCGCTTCTTCTCTAAGGGAAAGCTCTGACATGGCCTTGCAGATTATTTCAGGGCCAATGCCGCAAGGATCTCCCATTGTTACTGCAATAATTGGTTGTTCCTCTCTATTGTTGTGCTGCACCGGCATATCTCCCTTTTAACCTATTGCGCCCATGTTCTCGTTGTTTTGGAGTGTCTAACAATTCAGTATTGCAGGTTAAACAATAGCCAGCATCCTTTCTATAGCTTTAAGCGCGTCAACTCTCACATCTTCTGGGACGACCGTTCTAGGTTCTAAAGTTTCAAGTGACCTAAGAACGTCTTCCAGGGATATTTTTTTCATGTCCGGGCACAGGAGTTTGGGAGATGCTGGATAGAATTGCTTGGATGGATTTCGCTTTTTCATAGTGTAGATAATACCCATCTCGGTGCCAATGATAAATTCATCCGATGGTGATTCAGATACAAAGCGAAGCATTCCGGAAGTGCTGAAAACCCCGTCAGCCAGATCAATTACCTCAGGGGGACACTCCGGATGAGCTATGAAGAGAGCCTTTGGATGCGCTTCTTTTGCCTTTATTACATCTTCGGCAGAAAGATTGTGGTGTATGGGACAATGGCCGTTCCAGAATAAGATGCGTTTTTTGACGTGGCGAGCTGTATAAAGTGCAAGGTTTCTATCAGGTGCCATATAAACAGTTTCTGCATCTAAAGATGAAACTATCTTGATAGCGTTTGCTGATGTGCAGCATATAGTGCTCTTAGCCTTTACGGCTGCTGTGGTGTTTACATAGGTCACAATGGGGACTCCAGGGTGTTCGCTTCGGATTTTTTCCATGTCTTCCGGGGTAATCATATCGGCCATCGGACATCCAGCATCCTGACGCGGCAGAATAACAATCTTGTCGGGATTAAGCACTGCCGCCGTTTCTGCCATAAAGGCTACCCCGCAGAAAACAATAACCGAAGCTTTTGTATTTGCCGCCTGACGGCTAAGCTCAAGAGAATCCCCGGTAAAATCGGCAATGTCCTGAATTTCTGGTGGCTGATAGTTATGAGCCAGTATTACAGCATTTCGCTGTTTTCTAAGTTCATCAATCTTTCGAACTAAATCATTTTTTGATAGCTGACTCATGTGAACAGTCCAACGCTCCTTTCTTCTCTTTGAATTGTCTCATGAACTCATCATAAGATATGCTTTCTCCCTGATCGGTAGAAATTACTACATCTTTGGGGATGTTTGGCACGAACTCATCTTGCGAGAATGATTTTTCCCACTTTTGCGCTGTAAATATCAGAACGTTTCTGGTACCTGCTTGATCCTCGACGATAATTCTAGTTAGCGTTGTGTCGGGTTTATGAATAACCAGTTCTACTCTGGCAATTTGAGCATCCTCTCCCTTAGGTTTGAGACCAACGATGAAAGTCTCGGGATCATTTCCCGATCTAGACCATTCGGTAATTTCGAACGATTCGAGAATGCTCTTAAGAAAAGCTTTTGCCACAACCGATTTATAGAATGAAGTTGTATCAAACACCTGCACTTCTTTGTCTTTTACCGCATAGAGCCATCCTATTGAAGGGTATGTCACCACGACCTGTTCTTCGGGGGAACGATATTCCCAGCGCATAAGACATGGTTTTGCGAAACTGAACCGCCCGGTTGCTTCAGCCGATGGAGAAGTAGTGTGTGGAGGATAAATTTGCTGGATAAAGTCGGTATGAAAGTAAACCGTTGAATGATACTTCTGTTCAACGGCTTTGACCAGATTGGCAGCCTCTTTGATGTTAGCGGTTTCATCAGAGGGCAGGACTTTTTCTGGGTTTAACGTTAACATTCCGAGTATAGCCAAGATTATGATTAAGGTGGTTTTCACTCCAGGTTTTTTTCCATTCATTAGAGTAATCCTTTCTCACTTTGTCATGAATTTCTTGGGGGACCAAGCACCTCTCTCGGCTTTATACCATCCGAAGGTCCTACTATGCCTTGCTTTTCCATAAGTTCTATCATCCTAGCGGCTCTGTTATAGCCAACCCTTAAGCGTCTCTGAAGCATAGAAATAGAAGCCTGTCTTGTTTCGAGGACAAGCTTTACTGCTTCCTCATATTTTTCGTCAACATCTTCTTCGCTTATTTCGCCTGAGTTAGTGTCTTCGGTGAGGTCTATATGTTCTGATTCCCATCCTGTATTCTGCGCCTCTTCTCGCCAGAATTCCGTAATGCGCTGAACTTCCCGATCGGATATAAAAGCCCCATGAATACGCTGGAGTTTTGCAGTACCCGGAGGAAGGAACAGCATATCTCCTGAACCCAGCAGAGTCTCAGCTCCTGGAGCATCCAGAATGGTTCGAGAGTCTATTTTTGATGAAACCTGAAAGGATATACGAGAAGGAATGTTTGCCTTGATAAGGCCAGTAATTACATCTACGGATGGCCTTTGAGTAGCAAGGACAAGATGGATACCGGCTGCTCTGGCCATTTGAGCAAGCCTTGTGATATGTTCTTCCACTTCCCTCGATGCTACCATCATCAGGTCTGCTAGCTCGTCTATAATCACCACAAGATATGGTAAAGGTTTGTAGTCCTCTTCCTCTGGTGATCGTTGCCCTTCTGACACTTTCTTGTTATAGCCCTCGATATTTCTGGCATTGAACTGTGCCATAAGTTCGTATCTGTGTTCCATTTCTGCCACAGCCCACTGTAGAGCTTTAGTAGCTTTCTTGACGTCGGTCACAACAGGATGGATTAGATGAGGAATGCCTTCGTAAAGGCTCAACTCGATTCTTTTTGGATCAATCAGGAGAAGTCGTAAAGTATGCGGTGTGTTTCTAAAGAGAAGACTTGCAAGGATGGAGTTAAGACATACGCTTTTACCGGTTCCTGTGGCTCCCGCAATAAGAAGGTGCGGCATTTTTGCGAGATTGGTCACCACAGGATTTCCCGTCGTATCCTTTCCAAGAGCTATAGTTAATGGAGCGGTCGCTTCCTTGAATTCAGGCGATTCGATGACCGAACGTATGCTGACTAATTGTCTCTTAGCGTTAGGAATTTCAATACCAACGGCCGCTTTGCCGGGGATAGGTGCGACAATACGGATGCTTAAAGCCTTTAGCGCCATAGTGAGGTCGCTTTGAAGATTTACTATTCGGCTTATTTTAATGCCAGGCGCTGGCACATATTCGAACATGGTAATGACGGGACCGGGAAGAATATTAACAACTTCGCCATGTACGCCAAAATCAGCAAGTTTTTGAGTTAACACCTGCGCCTTTTTTTGAAGAACTTTGATGTCTTCGTAGTCCTGATGAGTTTCATACTTATCAAGTAGCTCGATAGAAGGAAGATTGAAAATATAGGGATATGGTGGAGATGAAGAGGGTTTTTCTTTTTCTGGTCGTCGCACAGGTTCTGGGGATCGATTCTTGGAAATAGAAGGTGCAGGTTCTTCAATGCTACTGGCAAAGAGATCGTCAATAGACATATCTTTGTCCGGTTCGGTTGGTGGAGGAGGTGAGGGTAGGTGGGATGTGGGAGGAGCAAGAGACTTTGCTCGATTTGCCGTAGAATTTTTTCCATTTTTCACCAATGATGGTTTGTGGTTCTTTTTGAAGCTTATTGCAGACATAGTGTTTACTACAGTTCTGCTGATGTAGCTGATGAGTTTGGAAAGTTGCTTAAAGATGGAATCGGCGATGGCTTTGCAACTTCTGGATATTTCCAGCAAACTCCAGGGAAGAAAAGCTACCACCACACACAACCCAACTCCTATCACTATGATTATGGTGCCGGTGTAAGAAAATATTTCGATCATACGATTTGTGATCCATTCTCCAACCAATCCTCCACCGGAGATTTTTTCCCCCCGAAGGTGAATCTCTTTGGCGAAAAGGCTAAGGAGGATAGATGCACTGCTGAGCCCAAGAATCGGCACAAGGGTATAAAAAGCGACTTTTAATTTTCGTTCCCAAAAAATATCCCAGGCAAGTCTGAAGAGAATGATAGGCAGTATAAAGGAAGCTATTCCAAAGGGGGTATAGAGCAATTTAGCCAGGTGTGAACCGAAAAGCCCCATCCAGTTTCTCGTTTCAAGTCTAGACGGTGAGAATCCAAACAAAGTGGGATCGGAGGGACTGTAAGACAGAAGGCTAAGCAATATAATGGTGCTTCCGAAAGCTATAGAAATTCCCAGAAGTTCTCGCTTCTTACGCCTATCAATCACCTTGTCCTTTACACCTCCATGACAATAGGATAGATGACAGGTCTTCTTCCAAGAATCTTGACGAAGAACTTCTTGAGTTCTTTGCGAATTTCTCGCTGTATTTCTCCCGTGTCGGGAATTATACCTTCTTCAAGGTAGCGATCAAAAATTTCCAGAATCAGACACTGAGCACAGTGGATGATGTCGGAATTTATTTCCTCTGATATAAACCCTTTGCTGAACACGTCGGGACCGCTCAGAATACCTCGATACTCCTGATCTATCACAAGGGAGACTATAACGAGTCCATCTTCTGCCAGGTGTTTTCTATCCCTTAGCACGGGAGTGCCGATGTCTCCAACCCCTTTACCGTCAACAAACACTCTTCCTGACGTGACTTTTGGAGCTACTTCGGCTCTATCATTCCATAACCGTAACACATCGCCGTCTTCCAGAAGAAAGCACCGATCTTCGGGTATGCCCATTTCTTTAGCAACAGCGCAATGCTTGGCAAGATGCCGATATTCACCGTGAATGGGCACGAAGAATTTAGGCCTGACCAGCCCGATAAGCCACTTAAGTTCTTCCCTGTGAGCATGACCGGAGGCATGAATGGCTTCCACGCTTTCGTATATAACTTCCGTTCCTCGACGATAAAGGTTGTTTATCACATTGTGGATGGTTCTCTCATTACCGGGAATGAATTTGGACGAAAAGATGACCGTATCACCCCGTTTTAGCTTTATCCATTTGTGATCATCAAAGGCGATCCTCGTGAGAACGCTCATAGGTTCGCCCTGGCTTCCCGTTGTTATCATCACCACTTTATTATCTGGCATAAAGGGGAGATCCTTGAGGGCTATTTTGTCTTCAGGCGAAATTTCGAGATAACCTAATTCTTCAGCAATTCTCACATTGGTTTGAATGGACTTCCCATGGAAAAGAATCTTCCTTCCAAATTGCCTGGCTGTGTAAATGATCTGCTGGATGCGATGAATATTGCTGGCAAATACGGCTATGATGATTCGTCCCTTAGCCGTTTGAAATATCTCACTGAAGGTCTTTCCAACATCTTTTTCTGAGATTGTGTAGCCTTCTCTTTCAACATTTGTAGAATCGGATAAAAGAAGTAGCACTCCCTGTTCGGAGTAAAAACTCAACCGCCCGATGTCGAAAATCTTACCGTCAATAGGCGTATGATCGATTTTAAAATCGCCAGAATGGACGATGATGCCGTGAGGTGTTGAAATGATTAGCCCTACTCCATCGGGAATACTGTGACATACTCTAAAGGGTTCGATCACAAATGGTCCTATTGTGAAGGGTTCTTTGGGTACAATGGTATTCAAAACGGTTTTGCCAAGAAGATTGTGTTCGGCTAGCTTTTCTTTTATGAGAGCCAGGGTAAAGGGAGTTCCGTAGATGGGGATCTGGAATTCTTGAAGCAGAAAAGGAATTGCCCCAATATGATCTTCGTGTCCGTGCGTTAAAACTAAGGCTCTAATTTTTTGAGCGTTATCTCGCAGGTAGCCAAAATCCGGAATTACAATATCAATCCCAAACATTTCTTCTTCAGGGAACATGAGCCCGGCGTCCACAAGCAAAATTGTATCTTCATATTCGATTACCATCATATTGAGCCCGATTTCTCCAAGCCCACCGAGAGGGATTATTTTCAATGGCTGTTCATTGCTCATTTCGATACTGCTTCTCCTGCCTGTTCAGATTGTGATTCTGAGAATTGGTCGGTTATTCCGCCTTCTTCAGGCGTAAGACCTCTGCGGATCGCCTTTTCTACAAGCGCTATGAGCTGATCTCTATCGTCAATGCTGTAAGGTTCTGTAGGTATAGGTGGATGGAATGTAACCGTAATTTCGCCTGGATGAACCATCCAGGATCCTTTACGCATAATTCGGTAAGAACCGCTTATACTTATAGGAAGAATCGGTTTTTTGCTCTGTATAGCCAGAATAAAACCACCTTTTTTGAAAGGCTGTAATACTCCGTCTCGACTTCTCGTTCCTTCGGGGAAAATCATTACGGAAGCGCCCGCTCTTATCCTTTCTGCAGCTTTGGCAAGGCTTTCAAAGGCTTTGGCTCTATTGCTTCGGTCTATTGGGATGTAGCCGATCAACCTCATAGCCTGTCCTACTATAGGAATTTTATAAAGCTCTTCCTTTGCCAACCAGCGGAATTGACCGGGCACATAAGCAAGCAGCACAAAAATATCGAACCAGCTCTGGTGGTTTGCCATGTAAACGTATGTCTCTTTGGGATTAACGTATTCCTTGTTTCTCACAATCACTTTAGTTCCTGTAGCTTTAATCTGAATAAGTCCCCAAAGACGTGCTATGTAATGCCCTAGGTTGGGATTTTTTGTGGTAAAAAGGATAGTGAGAGCAACTATCCCCAGGATTATAGTTGAAACTATCAAAACCACGAAAAAAATGACGGTTTTTAAATATGATCTTACCACAGTACTACCCCCCTTTTTAGTACTCCACGCAAATCTGATACTTAACCCATCCCACCATAAAGCTTACCCTTTTGGCGGATTTTTAGCAATCCGTGAAGAAGATGGCTTAAAGCTTTTCGTTTTCACGAGCCAGGCTGGCTAGATCTGGTTGAACAAGGATGATCGAATTGACAATGATTGAATACTCGGCATCCGGAATGTGGTCAAAAGAATCTGTTGGTATAAAGCGCATAGTGGAAAAGACTGTAGGAGAGAAAACTTTACCGGCTTGGATTATGGGGTTTTTCAGGTAAAACTTGAAACCTTCTCCCATGTTTATGATCATATCGAGCTGTTCGTTGTCTTCAAAAAGTTCCACGAGCGAAAGGTTATGAACTGTGGCCCTACCGTGAACCATTTTGCGATTTCCTTCCTCTTCCACTTCCAGAAAGGCGTCTCGTAGAACGATCCCCCTGCGGGGCTCATTTGGAGTAATCACAAAGGCTTCCTCGATTATATAAGTTCCTTGCCTTACAAACATTTGCTCTACTTTGCGGTAACCTTCCAGCATTTGTCCTTTTGTCATCTCATCACTCCTTGTGCTTTGATCTTTGAAGCAATTTGTTGTATGGTCGGTTGACCATGTTTAGTAAACGCCGCTCCGCAAAAGGTTATGCTATGCGGTGAAAAGACGTTACACACCAGTTTGGTGGAAACAATTTTATTCATAAGAAAGGACAAACAACATGAGCATTCCATCCGTTATGACCCTCTCGCTTGATGAGATCATGAATATTATACGATCACGTTACGATGTGGAAGTTGAATCTGTGAAGATTGGAAGTAAGACGCTAAATGTGCTTCAGATAAAGGACATGGAAGAACAGATCTTGAAGAAACTCGAACAATCTCTAAGCGAGACATCGGAGGCTAGCGATTCTGTGCGTCCTGAGCAACTCAGTGATGAACTGCTTCTTCAGCTTATGGAGATGCAGTGGTGGACCAAGATATGGGAGCCGAGCTTTGTGCTGGCGCTTTTCATGGAAAAAACCTCACCCGTTCCCGGTCATAAAGTGCTTGAAATCGGCGCCGGGATGGGCATTGTGGGCGTTTATGCAGCTCTCTGTGGTCATGATGTAACCATAAGCGACATCAGCGAGGACGCTTTGCTCTTTGCTAGAGCTCACACGCTTATGAACGGTTGCCCTCACGTGCCAGTGATAGCTCTGGATTGGAGACTGCCCTACACAGGGCGCCCTTTCGAAATGATAATTGGCTCTGAAGTGGTCTATGATCGCCGCACATACGATATTCTAATTTCCTTCCTTGATCAGGCGCTGGCTCCGGGAGGTACCATATTTCTCGCCAAAAACAAGGATCTAAAGACCCCTTTGTTTTTTGAAAAATTAGTGAACCGTTTTAAATTCAAGCAGATGGTCGTGAAACTCACCGGTGGTGACTCTCCGATGGAAGTGGAACTTTACGCCATAAAAAGGAAAGGGGAGTAATAATGGGAATGGTGATTCGCCATTTCATAAATGGTGAAATTCCCACTGTTGTTCATGAACCACCTAACACATCAATTGGCACTGTCGTTCTTCTCCATGGGCTTATGGGTTACAAAGATTCGGAAAAATTTCTGGCGATGGCGGAGGCTTTATCAAGCAAAGGTTTTAGAGCAGTTCGGTTTGATCAGGCTGGTTCTGGAGAAAGTAAAGCACCGCTCAGACATTCTCTCATATTTTCCCGATTTCGGGATTTAGTGGTTGTTGTTGAATGGATAAGAGACGAAGTTTTAGCCCTGGGAGAAAAACTCCTTCTCTGGGGATCTAGTTTTGGGGGTTATCTAGCTTATCTTTACGCTTTTATTTACAGGGACGTAGTTGACAATCTGCCGGAAAAAAATCTGCCCGATGTAGCTCCTCTACAAGCCGATGCGTTAATTTCGTGGGCTACTCCTTTTGATGTTTCCGCTCTGGAAAATTTCCTCCGTAGATCAAGACCTTTCTGTGATTTTCTTGATCCTTCTGATCCAGTAGGATATCCGAAAAATCTCGGGAAAATAGGTGTTCTGAAATCTGGACCAGATAGTTGGCCGCCCTGTTTGATAATTCACGGTTTGAAGGATGAAATCGTCCCCTGGAACGATGCCGTGAGAATAAAAGACATGACAGGAGGGGACATGGTTTTATTTGATGAAGCCGACCATAGGTTTTCTAACCCGGATGATAGAAACCTTGCTATAAGAGCCAGCCTGAGCTGGATTTTTAGAAGGCTGGGAATGCATTGACCTGAAATGATGCTGAAGAATCCAATCCTGTTTGCGGATTGAGATTCTTCAGCATTTTCTGTTTGCTTGGTTTAGTAACCTGCTTCTTCCTCAGTTACAGGATGGCTAAACAACTTATAGACCCACAACTGGTAAGCTATCACTAAAGGAATGAAAATTACCACCACTGTTAGCATAATCTTAAGCGTGAGAGGACTTGAAGCGGCGTTATAGATAGTGAGGCTATAAGCGGCATCGAGGCTTGAAGGGAGAAGATTGGGATAGAGTCCGATGATGCCGAAAAAGGTTACTCCAACAATCGTAAGAGCCGATGATGCCCAGGCATACCATGGGTGCTCTTTTCGAGTAAAATAGAAAACCCCGGCAACCCCTCCTAACACGGCGAGAGGAATAAGCACCGATGGAACTGCATAAAGAAGTGGTTTATCAAGATAGTTTGCGTAAAGCGACGTGTTAAACCATGTAGCAATAAGGAATCCCACAGCTACAAGAACAGTGGGGAACCACAACGTTCTGGCGTACTGAAAACCTCTTTGCCTTAATTCTCCCTCGGTTTTTACAGCAAACCAAAGGGCTCCGTGTAGCATAAAGAGGAACAGAAATAGGATCCCGCCCAATAGACCGTATGGATTTAGAAGATCCACCAGGGTGCCTCGAAAGATACCATCGCCATCAATGGGTACGCCTTTAAAGATGTTTGCAAAGGCTACACCAAAAAGAATAGCCGGGATGATGCTTCCCAGGAATACGCCAGCATCCCATAGCTTTTGCCAGGCAGGATCGGATGCTTTGCCGCGAAATTCCACACTGATGCCTCTTATTATGAGAGCAAACAGGATGATCATAAGCGGTGTGTAAAAGCTACTGAAGAGCACCGCATAGGCCGTCGG
>Ga0272449_1001521_pt1 | contig 23509 bp, 27 predicted proteins | sample YNPCB0241_FD_198679 | JGI IMG/M metagenome (GOLD analysis project Ga0272449, IMG submission 198679) | Hot spring sediment microbial communities from Yellowstone National Park, WY, United States - YNP-CB-024-1 | ecosystem: Environmental > Aquatic > Thermal springs > Hot (42-90C) > Sediment... | reverse complement strand
TGTGCCGAGCGGCGTGGTAACCTTTGGTCATCTTCGATCACCTGTCACCACCTCCTCGGCCAGCCCCTGCTTCTATCCAGAGTGGTCCGTCGGACCATTTAAAAATTCAGAATTTTTCGACACACCCGATCCCGGAGTAAGGTTTATCAATGGGTGAGACAATATTCGAGAAAATGAGGCGGTGTTATGAGCGGAATGGCGAGAACGGCTCTGCTGATGGGAATCCTCACGGCCATGCTGCTGCTGGTGGGAGCCGCGGCGAGTTATTTGACCGGGATACCAATGGCCCAGAGCTTGGGTTTCTTCGTCATCCTCTCGATAATCATGAACCTTGCCATGTACTGGTACGCCGATAAATGGGTGCTCAGCATCTACCGAGCCAGGTTGGTCAGCGAGGACGAGCAGCCCAAGCTTCACGCCATGGTTTCTCGCCTGGCGGAGAATGCCGGCCTGCCCAAGCCCAAGGTCGCCATAGTTCCGGTGGATGTACCCAACGCCTTTGCCACCGGCAGGTCACCATCCCATTCAGTTGTCGCGGTTACCAAGGGCGCCATGGAGCTGCTTGACGATGAAGAGCTCGAGGGGGTACTGGGACACGAGCTGTCCCACATCAAGAACCGCGACATGCTGGTGAACACGATGGCCGCGATAATAGGCGCCGTGATAACCTATGTCACCTACTTTGCGATGTTCGGTGGGCGAAGAGATCGTGACAGCGGTGCCAGCTTGCTGGTCATTCTCGCGCTGGTGACGGTTCCGTTTGCAGCGATGCTGGTCAGGCTTTCCATCTCCCGAGGGCGCGAGTATGCCGCCGACGAGGATGGCGCCAAGATTTCCCGGAAACCGCTCGCTTTAGCCAGCGCCCTGAGAAAGCTGGAGATCGCGGCGAAAAACAGGCCCCTCAGGCAGGGCAATCCCTCAACGGCTCACATGTTCATCGTGAACCCGTTCCGAGGAGTAAACATCGCCAGCCTCTTCTCCACACATCCACCGACGGAGCAGAGGATAGCGAGGCTGGAAAACCTCGCCAGAACAATGCAGTTCTAGAATCCCAACAAACCTGCTCCGGCGACGTGAAGGAGGATCACAAAGACTATCACGGCGGCGGTAAAAACTATCACACTTTTGGGGGAAATCTTTACCCCGCTGCCCTCCTCCTGGAAGTACCTTATCAGGCCGGCTCCGGTGGGTGGCATTCTCTCCTCAGGTCGCGGCATGGCAATACCACCTACCTATCTGATCATCGGTTGTTTAAATCTTTTTAGTTTAGGTCTTGGCAAGAAGAGTGAAGGCTGAAAAATTTTTTTAAGTTGAAGGGCAATTGAAGGATGGAAATCCACAACGGTGATCGTGTGAACACTAAAATGGTGATGTGGATAAGTGGGCTGTGCTTTTTAGTGGTGCTGTTGTTTGTCGACAAGATCCAGGACGCGTTTAAAAATTTCGTGGCCGTGTTGAAAAGAAAACTCACCAGAAGAAGGTACCCCTATTGGTACGAAAGGCAGGAAGAAAGCTGACGAATTTCCTAACAGCTTCCGTGCTCCTTATCATTTCAAATCCTGGGGGATGAACTGGTTTTGGGCTTGGATGATCTCGGAGCTGTTCTTGGCCGCGCGGTATGCTTCGAGCGGCTCGCTGTTTAGCTCCAGAAAGACGGATCCCCACTTAAAACCGGCGAGGATATCCTCGGCCAGTTTCCTCTCGCCGAAGATTATCAGCGCGGCGGCTATGGCTTCGGCCGTGCTTAGGACAGTGGGCTTCCCGTAATTGGTGGGATTTGCGGCGAGGAGGTAGGGCAAACTTCTCGGCCTGAACCACTTTTTTAACTTGGCTATTTGGCTTATTTTTTTCCAGGAACAGTCAAAGGCGATTAATCCGTATTTTTTCGCCGTCTCAGCGTCTTCCCTTGACAGGGCTTTCTCGGCGAAGGGGTCAAGCAAAATGCCGCCGCGGGGCAGCTCCTCAATCCGGAAAACAACTTTGGCCTTACCGGATCGGCCCAGACGGAGTGCCGTGCACTTTTTGGGATCACATTCCCGGGCATGGTATATCATTATCTTCATGGACATCAGTGGTGATTACAGGTTATCCCCGACTGCTTTTTAAAGGTTTAAGCCGGCCCAGGGCATCAGGTTTTTGGGGATTTGATGAACCAGTACGAAACGGTTATGAAAATACTGTGTGGAAAAAAGGAAGAAATTGAGAGAGTCCCCTGCGTTAACTTTGCCAGCGTTGCTACAGTTGAGTTCATGCAGGCAACCGGGTCCTTCTGGCCCGCCGCCCATAGGGATCCAGTCAAGATGGCCAAGCTTGCTTCCGCCGCCCACCGGATATGCGGGCTGGACAACGTCACCGTTCCGTTTTCTACCATCGTGGAGGCCGGGGTCTTGGGCGCGGCGGTTGATTATCACGAGGACGAGATCAGATGGCCTTCCATCAGGGAATTTCGGGTAAAGGATCTCTCGGATCTGAAGTTTCCCGAGGACGTTTCTAACGCGGGGACGGTACCGGTGGTGATCAAGGCGATTAAGATGCTCAGGGAAGAGTTCTCAGGAACCGTCCCGATCAACGCCTACATTGTGCCACCATTCACAAGCGTGAGCAGTTACTTGGTTGACACCATCTCGTTTTTGAAGTGGTTGATCAAAGAACCGGAGAAGGTCCACGAGTTTTGCCGCGCCACCTTAACCCTGTATATCGAAATAGCCAGGCTTTATCAAGAGGCCGGCGCCGATGTCATCACCCTTCATGAGATGGGGGCCTCCTGCAACAACATTTCTCCGGGTCATTTTGATGAATTCGTCAAGCCCTATCTGAAGAAAATAATCGGCTCCCTTAAAGCCCCCACCGTTTTGAACATCTGTGGCGCAGCGCTGAAAATCGTGGATAAAATGGTTGAGTGTGGCTCGAGCGCCATTGCCTTGGACGAGAGGACCCCTGTTAGCGAGGCCAGAAAAACGGTCGACAGGATCAGGCCGGGCTTCCTCCTGATCGGAAATCTTTCGGCCTACTGGATAATCCATCTGGGTCCCGTGGAAAAAATAAGGGAGGCCGTGAGAAAAGTTTTGGAAGATGGTGTCGACATGGTGGCGCCTGGTTGCGACTTCTGGCTGGAAACACCGACCGGGCACATCAAGGCACTGGTGGAGGCAACGAGGGAATATGGTCTCCCTCCTCCCTGGAACAGAAAATGATTCTTCGGTAAATGAATAAAGGTGAAGTGGAATAAGTCGCAGATGGATGGAGCTGGTGGTTTGTCCAAGAAGACACTGTCAAACGTCGTGATTCTGACGGGAAGGGAGCTGGAGATAACGCGGGGTTATCTGGTAATTGAGGATGGGATGATAAAGGAAATTTCCGAGGGTTCCCCGCAGAGCCGCGCGGTTGATTTGAAGGGTGGCTTCATCATGCCCCCTTTTGTTAACGCTCACACCCACGTGGTGGATTCGGTGGCAAAGGAGCTATACCTCGGCAGAAGCCAACCCCAAGTTGTCGGTCCCAGCGGGGTGAAGTTTAAAGCGCTGGAGTCAACTTCACCGGCAGTAGCGAAGCAAGCCACCAAGGCAACCCTTAAGGAGATGCTGGCCACCGGGACCATTGCCCATTGTGATTTTAGAGAGGGCGGGGTTGCCGGGGTGGATTTTCTCCGGAGGATCTCCTGCTCTCCATTGAAGTCGATCATTTTGGGCAGATTCTCCAGAACTGAGGAGATACCGGCATTGCTTTCACGGGCTGACGGCATCGGCCTTCCCAGCTTGGCCATCTTTTCTGAAGATGAGATGGAAGAGGCCGCGGCGGCAGCTCACCGGGCCGGTAAATTGCTCGCCGCCCATGTTGCCGAGAACGCTGAGGAGATGGCGGCTTACAGGAATAAACACCACCGGAGCGAGGTGGAGCAGGCCATCAAACTTAACTGCTCTTTCGTCGTTCATGCCACTCACTGCACCGAGGAAGAATTTTTGAAACTCAAAGCAAACGGGATCCCGGTGGTTTTCTGTCCCCGATCAAACAGCCTGCTCGGAGTGGGAGTGCCGCGTATTGACCTCGCCTTAAAGACAGGCGTGGAATTCTTTTTTGGAACCGATAACGTGATGACCTGTCAACCCGACATGTTTGATGAGGTTTCCTTTGCCTGGCGATGCCTTCGCCGCGTAGACACCAGTGCCGGGTCTGAGGAGGCCAGGCGGTTGCTGCTGGCCGCCACGATCAATCCCCTTGAATTCTTCAAGTTGCCCTGGGGACCGGTGGAGGAGGGACGGGCTGCCACTTTTCTGGTCTTGGCGCGGAAGAACAACCTCCTGCATCTTTCCGACGTTTACGCAGGGCTGGTTAACCGGGCGCGCGTCGACAACATAAGGGAAATTTACTGCGGCGGCAAAATAATTATAAGCTGATAAGCCTAAACAATTTCGGGAAGACGTCAGCGAGTGATGTTGAGTTTGGAAGCGGTAACATGAAGGTAAAGGATGTAATGACCAAAGAGGTTAAGTGTGTAGAAGTGCCGGGGTCACGTTCCGATGCCCTGGAGCTGCTCAGAAAGCTCGGCGTCAGCGCAGTTCCGGCGGTGAAGCGGGGGACGGAGGAACTCGTCGGCATGGTGACGCTGCGCAAGCTCTTTGAGCACCCGGACGAAGACCAGCTGGCGATGCTGGTTGACCGGGAAGTGCCAACGGTCAGCCCCGAGGAAAGCCTTGAGGAAGCTGCGGCGAAGTTTTTGAAGTCCGGGGTCAGGAGGATGCCGGTGCTTAAGGATGGAAAAATCGCCGGTGTCATCACCGTGAGGGATATCGTCTACCGCGCTATCGCTGAGATGAACATAGAGCGCCCTGCTTCTGATTTCATGAGAAAGCATGTTTTCGTTGTCTGGGAAGGGACACCTCTGCGGGCCGCCATCGAAATAATGGATTTGGCGGGCTTCCGGGGCCTGCCGGTGATAAACGAGAATGGAGCCATGGTGGGGATAATTGATGACTATGACATCATCAAGGTCAGCGATGTCGAGGTTGGTTCCAAGGTGAGCCAGATGTCTGGACGAAGCGAGGGGGACAGCTGGACCTGGGACAGCGAGGACCGCGTTTACATCACCAAGAGCCTGCTTAAGATTCCGAACAAGCTGGTGAAGGATGTTATGACCAAGGAGCTGGTCACGATTACTCGAAAGACGCCAATCAGTCGGGTGGCCCAACTCATGAAGCAGAATAAGGTCGAGCAGACGCCGGTGGTGTCCTCCGAGGGCAAGCTCGTGGGAATCATCCGAGACATCGATCTTCTCCGCGCCTTGACGGAGTGAATTTCTTTAGAATTTCACGTTTTTGGTGCGTGATGTGAAAGATAAAACAGAGGAAATGATGGAGCTGGCCCGCAGGCGGGGCTTTATCTGGCCTTCCTTTGAGATTTACGGGGGAGTGGGCGGCTTCTACGACTTTGGCCCTCTGGGGTCAATCCTGAAAAACAAGATAATCCAGAAGTGGCGTGAGTTCTATCTCATCGGGGAAAACTTCTTTGAAATTGATTCACCGAGCATCCTGCCAGAAGAGGTGCTGAAAGCCAGCGGCCACGTTGACCACTTCGTTGACGCGATGGTGGAATGCAAGAAGTGCGGGAACTCCTTCAAGGCGGTCGACGTTGCTCGCGAGGCTACGGGCAAGGACATTGAGGGCATGAAGGAGTCCGAGATGGATGAGTTTTTCGCCAAGAATGGCGTCAGGTGCCCCGACTGCGGTGGAGAGCTGGGCAAGGTCTTCCTTTTCAATTCGATGTTTCGCACCACTATCGGCCCTGGAAGTCAGCGGGTGGGCTACCTGCGGCCGGAAACAGCCCAGGGGATCTTTATCGACTTCAAAAGGCTTCAGCGCCATGCCCGCGGCAAGCTGCCCTTTGGGGTGATCCAGATCGGCAAGGGCTACCGGAATGAGATTTCACCGCGGCAGGGGATAATCAGGCTAAGGGAGTTCACCATGGCGGAGGCTGAGGTCTTCTTTGATCCCGAAAACCCGCACCACCCCAACTTCTCCCGACTCGCCGATGAAAGGATCAGGCTGTGGCGGGCCGAGGATCAGATCAAGGGGGAGGAAAAGCTGGTGGAGGTCACGGCGAAAGAGGCGGTGGAAAAGAACTACATTCACAACGAGCTGATTGCCTACTATGCCGCTCTTACCAAAAAGTTCCTCGTTGAGCTGGGCATTCCAGAGACCGCCATCCGTTTCCGGGAACAGAAACCATGGCAGCGAGCGCATTATTCCAGCGAGACTTGGGATGCTGAGGTCCACACGGAGCGTTTTGGCTGGGTGGAAGTGACCGGAATTGCCAACCGCACTGATTACGATCTCTCGCGCCACGCAAAATTCAGCGGCGAGGATTTGACGATGGTTGTGGGTGAGGAGGGCAGAAAAGTCCTTTGTCACGTGGTGGAGCCATCCTACGGGATCGATCGGCCCCTCTACTGCGTGCTCGAACATGCTTATACAGAAGAGGATGATCGCAAGTATCTGAAGTTGAAAAAGTGGCTGGCCCCGGTTGAGGTGGGCGTCTTTCCCTTGCTCAAGCGCGATGGCTTACCGGAGAAGGCCATGCAGGTGCAGAGCCTTTTGAGGAGCAGGGGCCTGTTGGCAGAGTATGATGACTCGGGATCCATCGGCCGTCGCTACGCGCGGGCGGATGAAATCGGCACCCCTTACTGTGTCACAATTGATCATCAGACTCTGGAGGACAACACGGTCACGGTGAGAGACCGGGACACGACCAAGCAGATCAGAGTACCGATAGAACGACTTCCGGAGCTGTTGATTTCGCTGCTCCGTGATGAGATCGATTTTGAAGGGGCGGGAACACCGGTTAAAAAATGAACGTGAACGTTATCGGCAGGACGATGAAGAGGGAGAGCAATGTTGTATAAAATACGATTGCGCTGTACATCTTCAGATCAAGCTTGTAATTCCAAGCCAAGATGAGGTTGAAAAAACCGGGCGGCATTATTGCTTGCACCATCGAAGGACCAGGTGTGATGTCGGTTTTGAAGCTCAGCCCCAGCGCCACGATCAAGCCGTAGGTCACTAACGGGCCGATGATGAATCTCATTAACGAAACCATCGTGATGTCCCTCAAATATTTTCGCGGTTTCACGATAGGCATCTGGTAACCCACTAGGAGCAACATAAGCGCGAAGAATGGTTTGGCTAGGTAGGCGTCAAAGAACCCCCTCGCCACCGACGGCAGGGGAGCGCTGAAGGCAACGAATAACAGGGCGACTATGAGCGCGAAAGCTGCGGGAAAGGTGATTACGGTTTCAATCACGGAACCGGCGTTGATCCTTTTTCTCGCCGCAGTGGCTGCCAGCATCACTCCCAAAATCAGATGGGGGACGGAGATGCCAACGGCGTAAAGTGCGGCTGGGCCGAGTCCGTTGAGACCTCTGACGTCAAACAGAGCGTAAATGACGGGAAGTCCTAGGAAGGTGACGTTTTGAAACGCGGAGTTAAGCGCAATCGCCACCATTGTTTTCCGGTCGTCTCCTGAAATTCTTGAGACCGCCACCGAAGCGACGAAGCAGACTCCCATTCCAAAAAAAGCCATGACGAAAGCGTTGCCCATGATGGCAATTTCACTGAGGGAATAGCGCGATATCGAAACAAAAACGACGGTGGGCAACATGACCCAGATGACCAAGGTGTTCAAAATGCTAAACGCTTTATTGGCCAACGGTTTGAGAAATTTCAGTGGCTTGACATTGTGGGTAAACGCTCTGATGAGTATTCCCACCAGGACGATTGAAAAGACATAGAGAGCCGAACTGAAGAAGGTTTCCAGCGTTGTTTCATCCCTATTGGTTATCGTCATTGGTCTTTTTCAGCTTTCTGTGTCGCAAAATTTTGATAAGCCTCGGCAAAAGGGCAAGGGGCTAGAGCAAGCGTTGTTGGTTTAGCTTTTGGGCCTAACACTCACGCTTTTTTGGCCATCTGGCGGCCTTGCTGACCTTTTTGTCGACCTGTTTTTCCCGCTCCCGCCAAAAATTTTTGACTCTCCCTCTCGACAACTACTTTCTGATCTTTTCTTTCAATGTTCCTTCAAAATTTTTTCTTGACTTTTTTCTTCGTTCCTTTCTTTCAATCTATATTTTTTGATTTATATTTTTTATTATAGATAAGTTTAAATAGATATTATGTTATGTATAAATCGGAGGAAACAATGTCACCACAGAAAGAAAATGAGGATTTTTATTCGCTTTTTTTGCAAGAAAAGCCAAGAAAAATACTTGTTTATCTAAAAAAGGAAAATAAACAGCTTTATATTGCAATGATATCTAAAAATGTCAATGCCACGTATGCTCATACATTTAATGTTTTGAAAAGACTAGAAAAGCTAAATTTGGTTTCCTTTAAAGAATCGGGGCGAATTAAGCTGGTTAAACTGACTGAACTGGGAGAGGAAGTGGCTAAAGTGATCCTGAATTTAATGGACCTTTTAAAGTTGGGAAAAATGGAAAATGAGCTTACAAAGGTATATGAAAGCGAAATAAAAGGAAAACTAAGGGAACAAATGGATAAAGAGCAAATAGCAAAGCAAATTAATAGATTGAAGACTGAAATAATAGAATTGAGTAAAGATAATCAGTTAAACGTTGTTGTTACGGCAAAAAAGCTGTTAAAGAGGATGGATGACATTTTAGCCGAGGTTTTCGGGTTTCCCCCAGGATAGTTCCGGATTCAAAATACTCATAAAAGGTGATAATCCTAAAACCGCACCGCACCGGGCCTTAAAGTTTTGACCAATGGATCCCCATGAAGTCGGTCATTTACCTTGTATAGGGTAATCCAAAAAACGGGAAAACCAACAGACAGAAAAGAAAAATACCTTTGAAAGGTGTCAAAGTTACTCACCATAAGGCTTAAATATTGAAATCACCCATAAATGAAGTGAAAATTACTTTGGATGGGTGAGTTTGTTGGAGGAGAGAGGCGGGGCGGAAAAACTGTTGGCGCTGGCCTACGGGAACCATCCCAAGAGCTCGTCGTTGAAACCAGAAGCATTGAAGGTAATGAGGGCGCTGCGAGAGGGTCCCAAGAACATCGATGAGCTGGCAGGGATCTTGGGGCTGGATCTAAAAACGCCGGGAGGCCGGAAGCATTTCTATGTGTTGATGAAGCCGCTGCGGGAAACCGGGATGATCGCGACGAGGAAAGCGGGGGGCAAGACGGTTTACTATTTGAGCTACGATGGGTTCAGCCAGTTTCTGCGCGACATCCGAAAGGAGGCCGAGTACTGGCTAGTAGCCGAGGCGCGTCAAGGTTAAAATAGAGGGAGTGTTAGTAAAAGGCGGTGAAAATTTGACCCGGAAAACCGGCAAGATGGCCGTGAAGGCCAGGCAGCTGGCCCGCTCCGCGAAGCTGGCCAAGTACAAGCGCGAGCTGTCGCAAGCCGGGGTGAGCCTGAGCCTGCCTAAACCCTCCAAAAAGGCCCTGAAGGAGAAGGAGGAGGAGCTCAAGAAGCTGTATCTGGAACTTTTCCCCCAGAAGGCCGAAGGGGAGAAAACGGAAGAGCAGCCAGCGGAGCAGGAGCAAACGGAAGGCGCCGCTGGAGAAGAACAGACCGAACAGGAGGAGATGGAGTCAGGGGAGGACGCCGATCTGGAGGGAGAAGACCAGTATGGCCCCTGAACAAAAACGCCTGCGGCTGGCCGGGCTCTGTGGAATAGCTGCTCCCATAGCCGCCCTTTCACTCATCTTCACCGCAATATCCCTTTCACCTTGGTTCCGCTGGTCGGCGAATGCGCTCAGCGATTTGGGCGTTGGTGAAGCCGCCCTGGTCTTCAACTCCGGACTGGTGATCGGCGGAATACTGGCGACAGTGTTTGCGGCGGTAAATTTTGCAACCTACCACGACGCCCTTCGCCGTCTGGGGGCGCTGGTCTTTCTCCTCGGCACTATTTCCCTCATCGGCATAGGTGTCTTTTCCGAGGCAGCGGGGCGCATTCACTTTTATTTTTCTGTGGCCTTCTTCCTGCTGGTCCCCATCGCCCTTTGGATCATGGGCGCAGGCATCTTCCGCGCGGGCGCTAAATCATTCGGGGTTCTGACGGTAATCATCGGGGTCGTGGGTGCCCTCCCTTGGTTTTTCTCCTGGGCCGCCGTGGCTGTTCCAGAGCTGCTTTCCTCGCTGTCATTCACCGTCTGGAGTCTCCTGCAGGGGACGAGGTTTTATCTGGGCCGGCCCTAGGCTTTTTCCGCTGGGGATGAAATCAGTATACCTTTGAACGAAGAACCAGTATTCAAAAAGCCTTTTCTCCATCTCCCGGTAGTTCTCAAACTCGCTTTTGACCAGTGCCCAGAAGCCCTTTCCATGGCCCCTTTCCCGCAGATGGGCCACCTCATGGCAGGCCAGGTACCAGGTCAGTTCCCGGGGCAGGTGCACCAGGTGGAAGTTAAAGTTCAGGTTCCCCCTGCCGGAACAGCTCCCCCACTTGCTCCTCTGCCTCTTGATGCAGATCCTCTCGAAGTTAACCCCGAAGCGGCGGCTGTAGTGGGTGACGGCCCGCTGCAGTTCCTCGGTGAGCATTTTTTTGAGCATGGCCGTGAGCCTCCGCAGCTGGTTGTTGTCGGCGGGATCAAACTCGATCACCCTTCTCCCGGGATCGAACACCAAGGATTTACCCCTTCTGATCTCGAAGAACTCGCCAAAGATTGGCAGGGAGTGGTCGCTTGCTTGACCTCCCAGCTTTTCCAGGGCAGCCGTTATCTCCGCGTGCTTTCGGGAAATCCAGCCCATCTTTTCCCGCAGCAGGGAGGTTTCATCCCTCCAGCCCAGGGGCAGGATAACTAGCAGCCCCTCGGCCCGGAATTCCAATCGGGGATTTCTCACCCTGCGGTGGACGACCGAGTAAGGCAGGGTTCCGCCGTTGATCCTGATGAATTTAACTTCGTTGTTCTGCGGGAGGTTCTCCGCGGGCATATTTTTAGAATGATTTTGGAATAAAATAAAACCAACCAGCGCCAATAATGGTGGTGGTCGGTGTCATGATCAAGATAGTGTCCTTTGACCTGGACGGGACTCTGGTGGACTGGTCCTTCGCCGACGCCTTCTGGTTTGACTGCATGGCCCGCCTCTACTCCTCCCGCTGGGGGCTCAGTTTCCAGGAATCGCTTCAGGAGATCAAGCGCAGGTATAACCAGGTCGGCATGGACAATCTCGAGTGGTACAACATCGAGTACTGGTGGAGGGAGTTTGACTTTGGGGGGAGCTGGAGGGACCTGATCGACGAGTGCCGTCCCAAGGTCAGGCCCTATCCCGATGCCCGCGAAGCCTTGGAAGCATTGCGTCAGAAGTTTAAGCTCATCGTGATCACAAACGGCATCAGGGAGCTGGCGGAGGTGGAGATCGAGGAGTCGGGTTTCAAGGGCTACTTCGACAAGGTCTTTTCCGCGACCACCGACTTCGGCCTCGTCAAGAAAACAGGCGAGTTCTACCTGAGGATCCTAAAAGAGATCGGTGCATTGCCTGAGGAAGTTGTTCACGTTGGGGACAACTACGTGTTCGACTACCTCGCGCCCAAGGAGGCAGGCATTCAGGCTTTTTTACTGGACCGAGAAGGCAAACAGTCGGGGGACTTCGTGGTGAGGAACCTTAAGGAGTTCACCCGTAGACTGTTAATATAAATTGTAAACTTATCTAATGCGATGCCCTTCAGAGGTAGAAGTATGAGTAAACTACCAATCCTAGAATGAATGTCAGGGTCCATAGGCCAGCCATGAGGCGCATGAAAAGCCTAATATTCCCAATCAATCTTGTTTTCATTACTTGGCCGCAAGGTCTAAGCGTAAGCGCAGCAGTCCATCCCATCGCCAAAGCCAAGAAGCCAATAATCGCGTGTATCAAGATCAAAGGCGAGCCCAAGCCGTATATCCCAGTCATTACCCCTCCAAAACTGCTCATTAGGGAAGGACCCATTACCAAGAGCAACGACGCAGTTCCAAGGAGCACGGCGGTACCCATCATCAAGCCGTGTTTATGGAAGTTTCCCTTTTTTTCAAACATAACTCCACCGATTATTAGAATGTATGTAATTATCTGGAGCAGCAAATTCGCATCCACCAAGTTGGATGCAGCTGTCCCTAAAAATCCGCTCATAGTATCAGTAAATCTTGTACACCGTCCTTTAAATAAATGAAGTTTGGGTTCAGTTTTGAAATTCGCAGTTGAAAAAGCATAATTTATCCCACTGGTGTAAGTCTTTTGGTTACTGAACTTTGGCAAATTTTGAACCCGTGCTGAGATAAAAATTTCTGTGTCACATCTTTGGGCTGGCGAGGAGTGAACAATCCTAAAAGGTGATGTGGAATGCTGCCTATAGTCAGCCACCCAAGCGTGGTGAGTTTTGGCTGTCTTCGACACGTGGTACTTCAGCTTTGATTTCTTCGACTTCTTGGAGGGACTGGGAAAGATTGGGTAACCAGATGCAAGTCGAACAGGATCGTGATTTTTTGGAGAAGACGCCCGATATGAGTGGTCGGGGCCTGCTGAAGAGGGACTTAACGGGTTGTGTTCGAACACAGGGACGGCTCAAAGGAGGTCTACTACGCGTGCTCGAGAACATTTCGGATGGAGGGATTCGAGAAGAGCGCGCTTGGTAGCCTCCTACTCTGAGGAGAAATTCGAGAAAATGGAGGATCCATGCTTCTACGGCACCAACCGCACGGACTGAGAAGAAGATCATGCGGACCTACGCCAAGCACTCCGAGGTAGATGCTTTGTACAAGGATGCGAAAAAGAAGGATGGAGGAGTGCTAGATTCGGAAGATAGGTGGCATAAAACGTCATCTTCAGATGATTCTGATCGCGCGTGCCCTCCTATCCCTAGGCCCTGTGGATCGCGCTGCTGAAAAAGCCATAGTCTATCTGGAAACGATAGGCACGGCGTGCAGGCGGGTGTTCGCGTAGATCCTCTGCTTTTTTATCCAAGCCGTGTTGGAGATCGGGAAGCGTGTAAAAGATCATGCTAAAATTTTGTGGGTGCTTTCCTCGTCGAGGAAGCAACTCGGGAGAATGAGGGGAAGTGTGAAGGCCATCGTCGGAGGTTTTAAAGGCTAAAATTGCCAAAGTTCAGTTGGTTAGATGGGCAAACCTCTGAGGTTTAGCCGGCAAAATTCGTCGTTCGTTGTTAAAATTAACAGTCACTTTTCGGCCCAAGTAGACGTGAAACCAAATTCCAGAGATTTTAAGACAGCCGATCTTCAAAAAGGACTGAAACTAGTTCACAATGGCCTTGAAATCGTGGAGGGAGGGATGGGTTTCGGAGCCCCAGTGGCCAAGTATTCGGATAGCATGTATTTTCCAAAATGCGCAAAGTTGATTCTGACGAAGGATATGACCTCCGTCAAGAAAGTCTTTCACATGGATAGCATCGAGCAAGCAAAGGTTGGAAAACACTTGGTTAGCAGGGGATCGGGAGGTTTGGCCTACCTTTACAGGTCATCGAAGTTTTTCAGAAAGCCAATAATCAAGTTTAGCGAGATAACCAAGAAAGTGGTCAATGTCGTGTCAGAATTCAAAACGGTAGCCAGCCGCGGCCCGGTGACTATCGCTTACAAGGTTTACGCAGATAGAATTCGTGTTAGCTGTGACATGACAAAGCTGGACAAATCTAGGTGCAAGGGAATATTCATACTAAACGAGCAGGGGTCATCTTTTTTCAGGCAGTATGAGGACTCGGATGGAAGTCACCTAGTCGATGACGAGATAGGTGCTTGGGAGAAGGTGAGGGCTAAAAGAGCCCGGCTGTCAGATCTTGATTCATCCTTTAGTTTTTGCCTTCAAAAAGTCGATAATGCAAATCTCTGGCTAGGCCGGGAAACCCACGAAAATATCGCTTGGGCCGGCCTTATCTATGAGATCTCACCAAAATTGAATTCATTCGCTTATGACATACTCATAGAATGCGAGGTGTCTTGAATTACAGACGTAGTGTTAGTTTATCCTTACTTCAATCCCAATAGGGATAACTCAGAATTCCGGCTGCCACCGCTTGGTCTGGGTTATATAGCATCTTATCTGAAAAAAAGCGGATTTTCCGTTGCCATCGTGGATTGCACATTCATGAAACAAAGTAAAGCTGTTGAAAGCGTAAGGAGGTTAAAGCCTTCCATAATTGGTATATATTCGATGTTTTCAATGTTCAAACAATCTGTCGAACTAGCGAAGGCGCTTCGGCCCGAATGCGAGCTCTTAGTCGCGGGCGGGCCTCTTCCAACTTTAAACCCAAAGTCCTTCTTGGATTACTTCGACTTGGTTATCAAGGGAGAGGGAGAGCAGACTTTCCTAGAAGTCGCAAAAAGTTTTTCTGAGAACAAAGGTTATTCAAGCATCCGGGGGTTATACCATCGGAACTGCGGAGAAATAACATACAACGGCGATAGAGAATTCTTTGAGAATCTGGACGCCATTCCATTTCCCGCGCGAGAACTTTTCCCAAATGAAGAATATATTCGGTATTGGCACAGAAAACATATGCTGGCTAAAACTTCGATAATAACGACGCGCGGCTGCCCCTTCAATTGTGATTTTTGCAGCAACGCCATTTTCGGAGTTTCTTACAGGGAAAGGACGGCCGATAATGTCGTTGACGAGATTGAAGAAGCCTTGAAACTTGGATACGAGAGCATATTTTTCGTCGACGACTGCTTCACTCTAAACAAGGCCAGGGTACTAAAAATATGTGACGAAATTCTGGAAAGGGGCCTAGACTTTGAGTGGGAGTGCCTGTCGAGGGTTGACGGCATAAGCGTGGGACTCGCCAAGAAGATGAAACAGGCTGGGTGCCGCAGGATCTTTTTCGGCATAGAATCAGGAAACGATGAAATTTTGAAGATAATTGGAAAAGGGTTTACCATTGAACAGGCAAGGAAGACGGTCGAGAACGTTGTCTCAGCAGGGATAGACGCGGGCGCGTTCTTTATCGTGGGCTATCCTGGCGAGGCCGACCAGACGATATTGGACACCATCGATTTCTCAACATCCCTGCCACTTGAGTATCTCTCCTATACCCTTCCATATCCTATACCAGGAACCGGGTTGTATGAAAAGGTGAAGGACAAATTAACCTCAGAAGATTGGGTAAGATCAAAATATGGATTCACGGACCATTCCTTAATATACAAATCGCAATTTTCCAATACTAAGCTGAAATTCGCCATTGCCAAGGGATTAGCTGAATTTAAGATTAAGAAAAAGTTGGGTAAATCATCTTGGATTATTTATAAGCCTTTTAAGAAAATAACCGATTACATTTTCAAACATTTAGTCTAGGCTTTATCTTTCGATAGATTTCTTAAGTTTGCATGATAAAATTGCTGCCTGAAAATTTATAAACAACAGAATATAATCTGAACGGATAACTATAAGTGAAAAATTTGACCTTGTCATTAGGCGCGCAAAATTAATTGACTAGGCGGAGCCCGTCGACATCGCGATCAGAGACAATAAAATCGCCATGATTGAGCAAAGTATCGATGGAGCCGTTGTTCGAAAACTGGATGCGGAAGGAAGGTTGACTTGGATTCGTGGACGCTCACATGTATTTAGATCAAGCTTTTCTGGGCGGGGACGCGAAATACTCTTCCCGCACCATCCCAGAGTCAGAACGAGTTATCAGAAGGGGTAGACGGGCAGTTGACTTCGAGGGTCTGAAGGAATTGCGAGAAGAACCGTAAAAGTAGCCTTGAGAAACTGAACCAACGCTGTTAGATCTCATGTAAATGTGGACAAGCTTTTTTGGCTGAGGGAATTGAAAGCCATGTTGGATTTAAAAAAAAGGAGTGTACGGACTGGTCGGACATAAAACTCGTTGATTTTCCCTCGGGAGACCCATTAACCGAGCTGGAGGAAAGCAGGGCGCTGCTGAGGCTGGCCATTGAATTGGGGCTGAAGTCGTAGGGGGCCAGCCCAACATAGCCCCCGATCGTGAAAAATATTTAGACATCATTTTTGATGTGGCTCGTGATTTTGATGCCAAGATCGATCTTAACATCGATGTGTCGAATAATCCAAAGGATCAGACCTTGGAAATTTATGCTGATAAGGCTTTGGAGTATGGTTGGGGTGGTAAGGGTGGCGGCAAGCCACTGTTGCGCGCTCTCCGTCTACTCCGAAGATGCGGCAAAGAGAGTCATGAGTAAGGTTAAGAAGGCGGAGATGAGCATCATCGCAAACTCTTTCACCAATCTTTATCTCATCGGCGAGGATGGCAAACCCAACGGATTGACCCGGGTAAAGGAACTGCTAGATGCGGGTGTAAACGTTGCTTGTGCTACGGACAACATCAACTACTGGTACAATGCAGTGGGAACGGGAACATTCTGTTAGCCGCCCTATTTCCGGCCTATCAAAAGCATTTGGGCGGAAAGGAAGCGTTTGCAAATATTATAAGGATGGTGACAATAAACCCAGCTAAGGCAACCGGGATCATACCTAATTATGGGATAATAGAGGGTGGCCGAGCAGATCTGTTGGTGCTGGACGCCGAAACTCCTGAGGAGGCCATAGTGTTTCAGCCAGAAGACTCTACGTGATAAAGAACGGCAAAGTTTTGGTAAATGACGGAAGATTAAACATTTCGAAAAAGATATGGCTATGTTTGTCTAAGCACAAGTCTGGGCACGTTTGGTATTGGCTCGCCACCGGTTGTCAAGTTGATGATTTCTGCGCCCAGTTCTGAGGAGAGCCAGCCGATGAGCTCTTTGCCGACCTCCAGCTTGAGCAGCTTGCGCGCTTTATCTTTTCTGCCCGAGTACTTTCCAATAACGCTGCCGAAGTCCATGCCGGCGAGGTAGATCCTTCTCGCCCCCAGCTCCCGGGCCATAAAGGCAGCCCGGTCGCCGTCCGTGAAACCGCCAAAGTTGAAGAGTTTCCCAAACGGCCTCACCTGCGTGGTGCCGATGATCCTTTCCTTTATTCGGGGCACATGCCTTTGGATCTGGGCGAGGTTGTCCCCGTGACCGTGAACCACGAGCCAGCTGCCTCTTCGCCAGGCCCGGAGTTGGTCCCCGACGGCGCCGTCGAGGTCAGTGACGACGATTTCCGGGTTTCGGTAGCGGATTACCGCCGAAGTGGCTCCGTTGGCCGAGATCAGGATTTTTTCTAGGTAACCCGCTTTTTCCATCCTCCTCAGATCCTCCTCCAGGGATGGCCCAGCGCCGATGACGACGCACTCACGCCCCCGGATGATCTCTGCGACGGCTTTGATGTCGGGCTCCGGCAGCTGCTGGTTTAACACCCTGGCGGCTTCCGCATCCGCCCTTTTATCTAGGTTGAGTCGAGCGGAGATTTTATCATACCACGGTTTCCAGAGTTCCCAGTGCACCTCCTCACCCCACAACTTCCAGCTTTATTTCCTCGCCGCGGTGGTTGTAGGCCCTCCACGATTTCTCGTCGTAGGGGAAGGCCACGATTAGGTGAACCAGGCCGAACTTGGCAAACAATCCGAGATCTTCAGCGGAAGGGGCAGCCACTGGAGAGGGATGGCTGTGGACGGTGCCGCAGGCGCTGGGGTCAAGGGGGAGCATGTGGAGGCGGAGCACCGCCGATCCTTCTGAGGATAGCGTCCCGGGCAATACCAGCACCTCCTTTATCACGCCCTTCTGGGCTCGCAAAATTCCGGCAAACTCCCGGGGATGACAGGAGCGGGATACACCGAGGATGAAGTCCAGGGCCTCGCGCTCAATCTTGTCGATCATCACCAAGCACCACCGCTAGATAAGCTCACCGTAGGCCGTCTCGTAGGAGGCCAGTACCTCCTGCCAGCTTTCCTCGACCCTAGAATAAACTTCCTCCCGGTATTCATCTTTTCCAAAGCGCCCCGCGGTTGGATCTGCAAACAGCCAGCCCTCCCCGAACACATAGACCTCGGTCCAGGCGTGGCCGATGATATACTTCCCCTCCGGGGTTACGCCGGCGATGTCGGAGAAAGGTGGCCCCACCTGGTCGAAGAGGAGATAACCGGTGATGCGCCTAGTAGGCAGCCCAGCTGTCCTGGTTATGGCCAGGTAGAGGTTGGCCTTGTCCAGACACTTTCCCACCCCTGTTGTGAGGACTTCCTCCGAGGTGAACCAGCCCAGCACGAGAGGCACCGGGTAGGTGATGTTCTGATAGACCCACCTGCAGGCATTTTCAGCGAAATTGCGGTCGCTGAGTCCCGGTGTCCTGAGACTGGCGATGATCTCCTGCACCCGGGGCGTATTGGTGATCACGTATTTCTCGCTCAGGGTGAAATAAACGAGGTTTGCCGGGACCTCGGTTCCCGACCTCGTCAGGTAGCCGGACGGGGCGGGGACGAATTTCAGGCTGCTGGGCAAAGCCCGGTGTTCCCGGTAAAATGAAATGGCCCTCAAAAAGGAGAACAGGGCATCCCTGGGCCGAATTTTTCCGATGGAACTGTCGATGGCATCTGGTGACTTGCCCGTGGCCTCAATGTGGTCGCGCACTTCCCTGGCAATTTCCTCCAGCTCTTCCATTGATAGCACCTGGAGGAAAGAGCCCCAGTCGCCCTCCTCATGATCGGGTGGGCTGACGGCAATTGGTTGATCACCGCTCAGCAATGGATTGGTTTCACCTTCGGCCAGCCTGATGACTTCAGCCGCGGAGTAATAAAGGAGCTGGTGGGGGGAGAGATCATATTCCCTTCCCGCGAGGGAGACGGTGTACTCCTCTCTCTCCCGGCCAAACTTCAGGTCGGCGGTGACCCAGGCCACCGAGTCCTCGAACTGGCGGGGAAAGTCAACGCCGGTATAGTCTATCGACCAGAATCGGGCCCTGTTCAGAAACTCCTCTTCGGTAATCGAGATCAGGCGGGTAGTTATCGTCAGCTGGCTTTCCATCACCACAGCCGGGGCGCCGTTGATGTTCGTCACCCGGATCTCGTCAACTTCCACGGTGCCGCCGCCGAAGTCGATGCGGCAGCTGAATCCCCGCAAATCTTCATGGTTGGTTATCTCGGCTCCACCGGGCAGAAGGTAGGTCGTCGTTGATTTCGCGACCAGCTGGCAGTCGCTGGAGAGCATTTTGGCGACCAGGGAGAGGTTGGCTTGAATGTTCTTCAGGTGGTTCAGCGTGAACTGGGCATAGGTTTCCCGGTCCACGGGCTCAATTGTTATCCTCCACACCCCGTCTTCCCGGTGGGACAGGAAGGGAATGGTCCACCCCGCCGTCACCCTCAGCGGGCCGCCGGTTTCCAGCTCGAAAAGGTCGCAGCTAGCATGATCCATGTCCCATCCATAGTGGGCGTAGGAACTCTGCAGCTCGGACAGGTACATGATCTTGGCGTTTTCGACCCCGATGCCGTGGACGGTGGCGCCTCCCATCGTCCCTCCGGTGAAGGAGATTATCTCCAGATCGGTGAACGCCGAGGGGGGCATTTCCATGACCCATTCGGCCTCGGCGCTGCCCTCCTCGCTGATGCGAAGGGTCACGTTCTCATAGTAGTAAAAGATCTGGATCTGGTTTTCCGTCTGTGTCGGTTGTAGCGGAGTTTCCTGGGCCCGGGGCTGGAAATAAAAAACCGAGGCGAGGATGACAACGGCGGCGATTACAATTAACCCCGCTGCCGCCCCTCTTTTCGTTTTACCATCCTCCTCCGTCCGCTTAACCCAGCTCGGACCTTACTCTCCTCGTTGCTTCCACCATGTTTTTCAGCTTGCCCACCGCTTCCTCCCGCGAACGCGTCTTCAGGCCACAGTCCGGATCTATCCAGAGCTGCTCCGGATGCAGCACCTCCAGGGCCTTGCGGATCCTTTTCACGATGGTCTCCACGTCCTCAACCGCGTGGGAGTGGACGTCGACCACCCCGAAGGACAGGTCCTTGGTGAAGGGATGGACGCGAAAGAGTTCCACCAGATCGAGATCGGAGTTGGACATCTCCAGGTCAAAGTTGTCCACGGGCAGCCGGAGCATTTCCGGATAGATGAACTCAAAGGCCCCGTAGCAGATGTGGCAGATGAAGTAGGCGTCGATTCCCCGGGTGACGGTCCGAATGGCATCGATCGCGAAATCGGAGAGCTCCTCAGGCCTGGCCGAGAGGGCCGGCTCATCAATTTGAATTATTTTGGCCCCGGCTGCAGCCAGGGCTTTGACCTCCTCATGCAGGGCCTTCGCCAGAGCTAGGCAGGCCTCCCGCCTGGAGGGGTAGTATTCGTTGAAGGACCAGTCCATCATGGTGTAGGGCCCCGTTATCATTCCCTTTACCGGTTTTCTGGTCAGTTGCTGGGCGAATCGCCACCAGTCAACGGTGATCGGCTTTTTCCAGCGGATTTCACCGGCGATGATCGGCTTTCGATAATACCGGTTGCCATAGCTGCGCACGAGGCCGCTGGTTTTAAACCCTTCCAGATTTTCCGCAAAGTAGGCGGCCATGTCACCCCGGTACATCTCCCCGTCAACCAGAACATCCAGCCCAAGCTCTTCTTGTGTCGTCATCCACTCCCTCGTCGCCTGTTCCTCCAGCCGCCTGAGTTCTGCGGCTCCCATTTTCCCCGCCGCCACTTTTTGCCTGGCTTCGAGCAGATGGGGGGGCTTGGGCAGGCTCCCCACCGATGTCGTGGGCAACAGCGGTAGCTCAATTCCAAGCCTTTTCAGTTTATCGCGCATCAGATCAGCTCCTCAGCCCTCTCGGCGACCTCGGCCACGAGCTGGAGTTTCCGGAAAGCAATTTCCCTGGGCAGATAGTCCCCGAGGCCGCAGGAGGTGTTCAGATAGATCCTTTTGCTGTTCAGGGCGGGAAGGATCTGCTTGAGCTTTCCCAGGATCTCCTCGGGCCTTTCCAGCCTGGTGTTTCTTCCATCGATCAGGCCAAGGCCGAGATCCTTGTCGCAACCCCGCGCTTCGATCACCCGCGGCAGCTTGGGGCCGTAGGTGAAGTCCAATCCTATCGCCTCCACGGAAAGATCCAGCAGCTCCTCGTAGAGGGGGGCGGCGTCACCGAAGTAGGTGTAGAGCGCCAGCTGGGCCCCTCCCCTTTCCGCGGAAACCGTTTCAATGGCTTCCCTGAATAGTTTAAAATCATCAGGATGTTTCAGGATGGCGGGTTCATCCAGCTGAATTATTTCAGCACCTTCTTCCACGAGGTCTTTCACCTCTTCCGCAATTATCTCGGCAAATTCACTCACGATGGTCTTCAGCCCCGCCCCCCGCCGGTCGATGGAGTGCCTGGCCAGGGTGTACGGTCCGGTCAGAACGGGCTTCACCGGCCTGGCGGAGACCTTTTTGGCGAAGCGGAACTCCCCCCGGAGCATCGGCTCCCGCCGTGACAACCTCCCCTCCACCACCGGCTGTCTGAAATAAAAGTTGGTGTCGAAATACCTCAACAGGCCGTTTATCCTGCAGCCTTCAACCTTCCTGACTAGGTGGGATATCGGGTCATACCAGCGCACCTGGCCGTCGGTGATCAGGTCCAGTCCCGCCCTGATTTGCTCCTCGATGACTTCCCGCGTTACTTCATCCTGGACCTGCTCGAATTCCTCCGCGGTGATTTCACCCCTCTCCAGCTGGGCATATGCCTGACGGTGGCGCTGCTGCTCAACGCTGTCGCCTATGCGCGGGTAACTGCCAGCACTGGCCGCCAAGATTTCCATTTTAATCATATTCGATATTTTCTCGAAAGTTAAATACTTACCCGATTTAAGATAAACAGGGGTCCTCATGGAGATTGGCAAAAAGTTCCATCCCCATCCCAACCTGAAGAAGCTCTATTACCTCTACTTGGCTCTCGCGGCCGCGGTGCCGCTGGCGGTGTGTCTCTTTGCCATTTACGCCGCGGTTGTCTACTTTCCGGAGGTCTGGAGATCAAGCTGGTATCTGGTGATGCTGCCCCTGTTGGCGGTGATCGCGGTCGTCGCCTTCGTCGCCTACTGGATTCAGAAATACCACGCTTCAATCACGTACACCCTGACTTCCGATGAGGTCCTGGTCGAGCGCGGGGTCTGGTGGAAGATGAAACACACGGTGCCCTACGCGAGGGTGATGTCCATTGACGTCATTCAGGGCCCGCTGTCAAGGAGATTCGGCATCGGCTCGGTGCAGATATACACCGCCGGTTACACCGGACCTGCCGGGGGGACGGCGGGGCCGGGATCCAGGGGCGCCGAGGCCTCGATCTGGGGGGTTACAAATTTTGTTGAGATCAGGGACACCATCTTGGGCTTTGTCCGGAACCGGCCGCTCTTTGGCAGGCCCGGCAGGGAGACTCCCGACATCAGCTTGGAAATACTGAAGGAGCTGAAGAGCATAAGGAAGGCCATTGCCAAGTGACCGGGGTGAGCTGATGGGCGTGGGCAGGGGTTACGGGAAGGTGATCCTCTTCAACGAGCACTTCGTCGTTTACGGAGTTCCCTCGATAGTCTCTGCGATTGACAAGGCCACGATTGCCCGGGTTGAGAGGGCCGCGGGAGCGGGATGGACGCTGGACGATCGTCGGCCGGCAACACCGGGCTACAAGGAGGAAAAGCTGGAGCAGCAGCGGGATTCAATTGACAGGGTGTTGAGGGCCGCCGGGGTGGATGTCTCCAAGGTCTCCATCAGGATCACCTTGGAGGGGGACCTGGTGGCGGCCAGCGGCATCGGGGCCAGTGCGGCCTCCTGCGTGGCCATCGCGAGGGCCCTTTCCGAGGAGTTTAACCTCCACCTCACCGAGGAGCAGATCAATCAGATCGCCTACGAGGGTGAGAAGGCCTATCACGGTAATCCCTCGGGGGTGGACAACACCGCGGCGACCTACGGTGGCCTGCTCTGGTTTGTTCGCGGAAAGCCGATTGAGAGGATTTCGATCAGGCGCCCGGTGGAGATCGTGATGGGCAACACCGGGCTGGTGGCCAACACCGAGGCGGCGGTTGCCGGTGTCAGGGAGCGCCGGCAGAGAGATCCCGCCAGATACGAGCGGATTTTCAGGGAAGCGGAGGAGCTTGCCTACATAGCCAGGAAGGCCCTCCTTGACTATGATCTCCGGGCGGTGGGGAGGCTCATGGACAGAAACCACGAGCTTCTGCAGGCGATCGAGGTCTCCTGCAAGGAGCTGGACTTTCTGGTGGAACTGGCGCGGGAAAACGGCGCCTACGGGGCGAAGATGACCGGGGGCGGCCTGGGCGGCAACATGGTGGCCCTCACCCCGGGAAAGGACCTGCAGGACAAGGTGGCCCGGGCGATAAAAAGGGAGGGCTTCGAGGCCCTGATGACGAGAATCGGGTGATGGCTTGGACCTGCGCAGTTTTTTAAGGCTTCTTGATGAGAAAGGGCTGCTCACCAGGGTCAGGCGCCCCGTCGACACGAGGTACGAGATCTCGTCGTTGATCAGGCTCAGAAACGACAGGCCCCTGTTCTTCGAGAACGTTAAAGGTTACTCCATGCCGGTGATCGCCAACATCTGCTCCACGCGGGAGCTGGTGGCCCTGGGGCTGGGGATAAAACCCGAGGAGATAATCACGCGGCTGGCTTGGGCCATTGATAACCCGAAGGAGCCGGAGGTGGTGGCAGCGGAGGG
>Ga0272449_1001520_pt1 | contig 23511 bp, 19 predicted proteins | sample YNPCB0241_FD_198679 | JGI IMG/M metagenome (GOLD analysis project Ga0272449, IMG submission 198679) | Hot spring sediment microbial communities from Yellowstone National Park, WY, United States - YNP-CB-024-1 | ecosystem: Environmental > Aquatic > Thermal springs > Hot (42-90C) > Sediment... | reverse complement strand
CGGAATAATTTTAAAAGAAGAAATTGAAAAAGTAATACCTTATTATCCATCAGAAAAGAATAATGACGTAATATTGGCTTCAGGAAATTTTAAATCGCACTATTCACCTGAAAAACCTTTGTATATCTTAGGCGAACACAACATACCTTACCCTACTTCTCAATGCGGGCTTATATCATTTACAAAGCTTAACACAAACCAATACAAAAAAGTTATCTATGTTTCCGAAAATAATGACCTTAAAGAATACGCAGTTAATTTATTTTCAGCAATACACGAATTAGAAGATAGCGATGTAAATTGCATAGTAGCCGAGCCAGTCCCAGAAATAGGTGTAGGCATTGCAATAATGGATAGATTAAGAAAAGCAGCTTATAGATTTTCCTCATATTAAAAATAAATTTTCTATTTTTGTAACAAGCAATTATTTTTGTTTTGTTGTCTTATAAACCTTTATGAAAGTATTATTCATATATTGTAATGAATTTGGATATAAAACATCTATTAAAACATTAACCAATTTTCCTGATAAAGAAGAATCTAAAACATTTAATGACACTCAGGTAGCTTTTATTCATGTTGAAGAAAAAGATATGGAACAAAAAAACAGTATTTTAAAAAGACTTATAAACAGTATAAAATGGATATGTAGGAAAAATAACACACAGAATATTATTTTACATTCGTTTGCACATTTATCCGAAAGCAAAGCTGAGCCTGAATTTACCTACAACTTTCTAAATGAAGTAGAAGCTAAACTTATTAACAGTGGCTATAACGTTCACCAAACTCCTTTTGGCTATTTCCTCGATTTAAATATAAAAGCACCCGGGTTTTCTTTGGCTCGTGTTTTTCAAGAGTTTTAATATAGTATGCCTTTGTCGCTATCAGATAATATACAATACGTTCAAGGTGTAGGACCTAAAAAGGCTGAACTTCTTAAAAAATATCTCAACATAACTACTGTTGAAGATATTCTTCATTATTATCCATACAAATACATTGATAGATCAAAGTTTTATAAAATTTCGGAATTAAATGCCGACTTACCGATAGTTCAAGTCAAAGGTAAAATATTAGAATATAAAATTTTAGGTGAAGGCAAAACCAAAAGACTTGTTGCTACCTTTGCAGACAATACAGGAACAATAGAACTTATTTGGTTCAATGCTTTTCAATGGATACAAAAAACTTATCCTCCACTTAAAGAACTTGTTATTTTAGGTAAACCAAACGAATTCAACAGAAACTTATATATAACACATCCAGAAATAGAATTTTTAGAAACATTCGAAAAAAGCCTTATTCAAGGTTACCAACCTCAATACTCTATACCCGAAAAACTTAAACAACATCAAATATCAAATAAAGTTTTAAGCAAAATAATACAATCTGTTGTTAAGCAATATATTAACTATGTAAAAGAAACATTACATGATGAAATTATATCACGCAATAATTTAATGTCATTACCAGAAGCCCTTTATCATATTCATTTCCCAGAAAACTTAGAAAAACTGAAAGCAGCAGAATATAGACTAAAATTTGAAGAACTTTTTTATATTCAGTTGAATATTTTATCTTTAAAATTTTTCAGAAAAAGGCAAATCAATGGTTTTATTTTCAACAAAAAAAATGATAAATTTACAAAAGCTTTGTTTTATCAGCTTCCTTTTAAACTTACAAATGCACAAATAAAAGTTTTATCTGAGATTCGCCAAGATGTGTGTTCTGGAAAGCAAATGAACAGACTACTTCAAGGTGACGTAGGCAGTGGTAAAACTATAGTAGCACTTTTTGCTATGCTTATGGCCGTCGATAACAACTATCAAGCTGCTCTTATGGCACCTACCGAAATTCTTGCACAACAACATTACGAGAGTATATCAAAGTTATGCGAAAATATAAACGTAAATATTCAACTGCTTACAGGCTCAACAAAAACATCTAAAAGAAAAGAAATATTAGAAGGACTAATAAACGGTAGTGTTAATATTTTAATTGGCACACACGCATTAATTGAAGAAAAAGTTCAATTTGCAAATTTAGGCCTGGTAATTATCGACGAACAACATCGCTTCGGCGTTGCACAAAGAGCAAAGTTATGGCAAAAAAACACTAACGAGCCACATGTATTAGTTATGACAGCTACACCAATCCCACGAACTTTAGCAATGACAGTCTACGGCGATTTAGACGTATCGGTTATTGATGAACTTCCACCTGGGCGAAAACCTGTCAAAACAATTCATCTTGACGATAGTAAACGAATTAAATTATTCGCCTTTTTAAAAAATGAAATAAGCAAAGGACGACAAGTTTACGTAGTTTTCCCTATTATCAAGGAATCAGAAACATTAACATCATTAAAAGACCTTGAAGACGGTTACGAAAGCTATTCAAGAGAATTTCCACCGCCAAAATATGTAATTGCAGTTGTTCATGGCCAAATGAAAACACAAGAAAAAGAATATTCTATGCGACTATTCGTCGAAGGAAAGGCTCACATATTAATAGCTACAACGGTTATTGAAGTCGGTGTAAATGTTCCTAATGCTACTGTAATGGTAATAGAAAGTGCCGAAAGATTTGGTTTAGCTCAATTACACCAGCTAAGGGGAAGAGTCGGACGCGGTAGCGAACAATCGTATTGCATACTTATGACAAAATCGCAGCTAAGCAAAGAAGCGAGCATGAGAATACAAACCTTATGTGAATCAAACGACGGCTTTTATATTGCAGAAAAAGACTTAGAATTAAGAGGACCTGGTGACATAGAAGGAACACAACAAAGTGGTATGCCATTTGACTTAAAAATTGCAAGGTATAGCGGCGACGAAGATATTCTATATGCTGCAAGAAAAGAAGCAGAAACAATTTTACAAAAAAGCCCTGATTTAGAGCTATATCCTATTTTAAAAAATAAGTTAAAAAAAATAAAGAATGAAAAAATAGATTGGAGCAAAATTAGTTAATGCATATAAAAACATTAACTTTGCAATTCAAAATTTTTGTCAATGATAGCACTTTTAAAGAAAGAATTATCATCGTTCTTTGCTTCTTTAACAGGATACTTGATTATAATCATTTTTCTCATAATTATAGGTTTATTTACCTGGGTCTTTCCCGGACAATTTAACTTATTAGATGTAGGCTATTCAAACATCGATACATTGTTTATACTTTCGCCGTGGATTTTTCTCTTTCTTGTACCAGCTGTTACTATGCGTTTAATTAGCGAAGAAAAGAAAACTGGAACATTAGACATTTTACTAACTCGACCAATTAGTGATTTTAAAATAGTATTTGCAAAATTTTTAACTGGTTTTTTCCTTGTTATTGTTGCTTTAATTCCAACAAGTGTATACTATTTTACTATATATTATTTAGGCAATCCTGTTGGAAACATTGATACAGGTGCAACATTAGGTTCATACATTGGATTATTATTTTTAGCTTCAATATACGTTTCCATTGGATTATATGCTTCTTCTCTTACCGATAATCAAATTATTGCATTCCTCATTGGTGCCGTTTTATGTTTTATTTTCTTTTTCGGTTTCGATGCTATCGGGTCACTACCATTATTTTCGTCTATATCAAGTTTAATTTATAACTTAGGAATAAGCGAACATTATAAATCTATTAGTAGAGGCGTTATTGATTCACGCGACATAGTTTATTTTATAAGCATTATTGCTATATTTATTTTACTAACAAAAACTAAACTATCGAGCAGAAAATGGAAATAAAAAACACACAAAATAGAAAAAAATTTAAACATCAATTTTACAGAGAACTAATAACACTATTTTTAATAATTATTTTAATTAACTACATAGCTTCCAACTTCTTTTTTAGACTTGATTTAACATCAGAAAAAAAATATACATTAACAAATACAACCAAAACAATTTTAAAAAATCTGAAAGACGTCGTTTATGTAAAAGTATACCTCGAAGGCGATATGCCTTATGGATTTCTGAGATTAAAAAAGAGCATAAAAGAAACTCTCGACGAATTTAGAAACTATGCTGGCGATAACCTTCAATACGATTTTATAGATCCATCTGCAATAAAAGATAAGAAAACACAAAAAGATCTTTACAAGCAATTATACAAATTAGGTTTAACACCTACCAATATTCAAGAAAGAGACGAAGATGGGAAATTAATTCAAAAAATAATTTTTCCAGGAGCTATAGTCTCTTATGCTGGAAGAGAAATAGCTGTCGATTTTCTAAAGAATAACCTAAATCGGACACCTGAAGAAAATTTAAATGCTTCGATTGAAGCTATTGAATTTAATCTAATTCAAGCTATTAGAAAACTTAATAACGAATTTGGCCAAAAAATAGCTTTCATTGAAGGTCACGGCGAATTAAATGAATGGCAAGTTGCAGACTTAGCAAATTCATTATCAGAATATTATCAAGTAGAAAGAGTTAAAATTGATAGCCAATTAAGTAGTTTATCGACTCGAATAATCGATAGTGCCAGCAATTCCGTGAAAGTTATTAACAAATACGATTTAATAATTATAGCTAATCCACAACAAGCTTTCAGCGAATACGATAAATACATTATCGATCAATACATAATGTACGGCGGTAAAGTAATTTGGGTACTTGATATTGTTGACGCAAATATAGATAGCCTTGCATATACCAGTTCAATTGTAGGACTAATCAAAAATTTAAATATAAGCGACCAATTATTCAAATATGGTGTTAGAGTAAATCCTAATCTGATTCAAGATGTTCAATGTGCTATAATACCTATAAATACTGCCATTGCAGGTACACAACCACAATTTACACCTATGCCGTGGATTTATTTCCCCTTGTTATTACCAAATGCTAAACATCCAATAACCAAAAACATAAACCTTGTTAAAGCTCAATTCGTATCAAGTGTCGATGCTGTTGGCGAAGATCCAGAAATTACAAAGACCGTTTTATTAACTTCATCTCAAAACTCTCGTGTGATAAATGCTCCTATGAAAATCAGCCTTAACATCATAAAATATAAAATAAAACCTGAATTCTTTACAAAATCATTCATTCCTGCTGCCATATTACTCGAAGGAAAATTTAAAAGCTTATACAACAATCGTTTAACTCCCGAAATGTACTCTTACAAAGAAATTGCTTTTCGCGAAGAAAGTTTTAATACAAAACTTGCAGTTATCGGCGATGGCGACATAATACGTAATCACGTAAGAAAAATTGGCGATAATAAAATACCATTACCCCTTGGATACGACAGATACACAGGCGAAACTTATGGCAACAAAGAATTCTTCTTAAACCTTATATCATATATGCTCGATAGTAAAAACTTTAGCGATTTAAATTCAAGAACAATACAGCTCAGGCTATTAAATAAACAATTAGTCGACAATTATAAAACCTATATTCAGATAATAAATATCATCGTACCTGTATTTTTAATAATCATTATTGGCACATTAATAACTTTTTACAGAAAACGAATTTTTTCAATAAAGATAAAAAAACTCAATAAAAATTAATTATGTATGAAAAAGAACATTATTTTATATGGAATACTAACAATATTGATAGTAATTGCCTTAATTATTTATTTCAATAACAAATCAGGCACTATAAAAAAAGAACTAAAAGATTTTGCATACCCAGATACTGCTTCTGTTAACAAAATCTTCTTAGCTAATAAAGAAAACAAAACAATAACTCTTACAAGAATAGGTCCAGGTAAATGGACTGTAAACAACAAATACATAGCTCGAAACGATGCTATAAAAAATCTCCTTGATGCAATTGCATCTATTCAAATAAAAGCCCCAGTACCAAAATCATCGCTCGAACAAATAACCAAACTTTTAGCTACACGCTCTGTAAAAGTAGAAATTTACGCAAACGATAAATTGGTAAAAGTATATTATGTTGGCGACCCAACACCCGACAACTTAGGAACATATATGATTCTCGAAAAATCGTCCGTACCATTTATTGTTCATAAACCAGGCTTCAATGGCTACCTTACTATTAGATACTTCACCGATGAAATAGAATGGAGAGATGTTAGCATTTTTCCATTAACATTACCGCAAGTATATTCTATAACCGTAGATTACCCCGGACAAAAAGAAAATTCATATCAAATAATCAGAAAATCACCAGGCGAATACGAGTTAACTGATATTAACAACAACAAAATAAATTATACCGACACAATGCTTATTAAAGAAACATTTATTTCAATAGTTAAATCAAAAATAGATAAGTGGTTAACATACGATGTCGATAAGAAAATCGATTCATTAAGAAAAACAACACCTATTGCAACAATAACCGTTAAAACAATAAACGGCGATAAACATTTTCTAACACTATACAAAAAAACAAATTTTTACGATAAAGAACCACCCGAAGTAGACCCTGATATTATGTATGGACTAATAAACAATAAAGAACTTACTTATTGCCAATATTTTATATTCGATCCGATATTAATTAAATTATCTGACTTAAGTAAAAGTCAAACTACTAAAAAAATACAGATATGAAAAGCTATCGTAAAGAATTGTGGTTTAATACTAAAACAAGAAGAGATTTTATTAACATAACTCCTGCCGTAGAAGAATGTGTTAAAGAAAGCGGAATCAAAGAAGGATTGTGTTTAGTAAACGCTATGCACATAACAGCAAGTGTTTTTATCAACGACGATGAAAGTGGATTACATCAAGATTTTGAAGTGTGGCTCGAAAAATTAGCTCCAGAAAAACCTTATAGCCAATATAAACACAATGGTTTTGAAGACAACGCTGATGCTCACCTTAAAAGAACTATAATGGGAAGAGAAGTAGTTGTAGCAATAACAAACGGCAAGCTCGACTTCGGACCGTGGGAACAAATTTTCTACGGCGAATTCGACGGAAAAAGACCTAAAAGAGTTCTTGTAAAAATAATAGGAGAATAATAAATGAACCTCAATATCAAAATTGAAACAGCCTTAATTTCGGTCTACAATAAAAACGAGAAAATAAAAAATATTATAAAAAAACTTTCAAATAACAAAGTTAATTTAATTTCAACAGGTGGAACTCAAAAATATATCGAATCACTAGGTTACCAAGCCACTCCTGTTGAAAATTTAACAAATTATCCTTCACTATTCGATGGAAGACTAAAAACCTTGCATCCATCAATTTTAGGATCACTATTGTATAGAAGAGACATTGAAACCGATTGCAAAGAAGCCGAAAAATATAACATTAAAAAAATAGACTTAGTAATTGTAGATCTTTATCCGTTTGAAGAAACATTAAAACAAACAACAAACAATGAAGAAATAATAGAAAAAATAGACATAGGCGGAATAACTCTTATAAGAGCCGCTGCAAAAAATTATAAGCACGTTTTAGTTATCCCTTCACAAGATTATTACGATTTTTTAATTAACATACTCGACAATCAAAATGCTATTTCTACTTTAGATGATAGATATAAAATGGCAACCTACTCTTTCCAAGTAACATCTACATACGATAGGCTCATTTATCAATATTTCAGTGGTTCTCCAATTTTTGAAGTGCCACTACATCCTGTAAATCAACTTAGGTATGGCGAAAACCCTCATCAAAAAGGTTGGTTCATCGGCAATTTCTATGAGATATTAAAAAAAGAACAAGGAAAAGATCTATCATATAATAATATTATCGATATTGACGCTGCTTTAAACCTTATTTTAGAATTTGACGAGCCAACAACAGCAATCATAAAGCATACAAATCCGTGCGGAGTTGCTACAAGTAATAATCATATCGAAGCTTGGCAAAAAGCTCTTAACAGCGACCCTGTTAGTGCTTTTGGCGGTATTATTATTTGTAACTTTCCCATTTCTGTTGAAATTGCCAAAGAAATTAATTCTATATTTTATGAGATTCTTATTGCACCCTATTTTCACAATGATGCACTTGAAATATTAAAGCAAAAGTCAAAAAGAATACTTCTTACATACAACAACAAACTGACAAATAAATATCAAGTTCGTACTGCTTTAAATGGAATACTTATCCAAGAAAAAAATTTGCATCGAACAACAAAAGATATTTTAAAAGTAGTAACAAATAAAGCACCGTCGCAAGAAGAAATAGACGACCTAATATTCGCAAACAAAATAGTTAAACACTCTAAAAGTAATGCTATTGCTATTGTTAAAAACAAACAATTACTCGGAATTGGCATAGGAGAAACTTCAAGAGTTGATGCAGTAAAACATGCTATCGAAAAAGCAAAAAACTTTAATAAAGACCTTATTGGTGCTGTATTAGCTAGCGATGCTTTTTTCCCTTTCGTAGATAATTTAGAAATAGCATACAAAGCAGGTATTAAAGCTATTATACAACCTGGCGGAAGTATAAGAGACCAAGAATGCATCGATTTTTGTAATCAAAAAAACTTGTCAATGATTTTTACAAATTTTCGTCATTTTAAACACTAATATATCTAAACAAAATATTATTTTTGCATTATAAGTTTTTCGTAAAAATTATCAAAAGTATATGGGATTATTTTCTCTTTTTAATCAAGAACTTGCAATAGATTTAGGGACTGCTAATACTATTATTTTTTACAATAATAAAATAGTTATTGACGAACCTTCGATTATTGCAATAGATAATGACACCAAAAAAGTTATAGCTATCGGTAACGAAGCTCGCCAGATGCATGGTAAAACACATGCAAATATTAAAACTATTCGTCCCTTAAAAGACGGAGTTATAGCAGATTTTTACGCTGCTGAGCTAATGATACGTGAATTTATTAGAAAAATAAGTCCACATAGAAAATTTTTCTCACCATCGTTAAAATTAGTAATAGCAATACCCTCGGGCAGTACAGAAGTTGAAATAAGAGCAGTTCGCGATTCATCTGAACATGCCGGTGCAAGAGAAGTTTACCTGATTTACGAACCAATGGCAGCTGCAATAGGAATAGGAATAGATGTAGAACTCCCCGAAGGAAACATAATTGTCGATATTGGTGGCGGTACAACAGAAATAGCTTTAATATCGCTTGCAGGAATTGTATGTAATAAATCTATACGTGTTGCAGGCGATGTTTTTACAGCCGACATAATGGAACACATGCGTACACAGCATAATATGAAAGTTGGAGAACGCACAGCCGAAGAAATAAAAATAAATGTTGGAGCAGCAATAACCGATTTAGACGACCCACCAGCCGATTATATCGTCAAAGGACCTAGCCTTACCAGCTCTTTACCTTTAGAAGTACCCGTATCATACCAAGAAATAGCACACTGCCTCGATAAAAGCATTACACGTATCGAAAGTGCTATACAAACTGTTTTGGAAGAAGCACCTGCTGAATTATATAAAGACATAACTAATGGAGCTATTTACCTAACAGGTGGCGGGGCACTATTAAGAGGAATAGATAAAAGATTTAGTGAAAAATTCGGATTAAAATTCCAAGTTGCTAACGACCCATTGCATGCTGTTGCAAGAGGAACAAACACAGTTTTAAATAATCTCGATAAATTTAAAGCCGTACTTATGCGTTAATTTACAATCTCATTTTATCGAATGAGAACAATTATAAATTTTATCTTAAAACAACACAACATAATTATCTTTTTAGCACTTGAAATATATGCAATAATTATAACTATTACTTACAGCGATTATCATCATAACATAAGCTATTCAATTATTAATGAATTTATAGGAAACATTCACAATGCATATTACTCGTTATATAAATATGTTAATACAGTTGATGAAAACAAAAAATTAGCCAATCAGAATGCCGAATTACTAACAGAACTTTTAAATTTTAAAGATAATAACTCATTTGCCACTGACTCTAACATAGAAAAAATTTATAAGGCCATTCCAGCAAATGTTGTTTATCTAAATGTTCATCAAAGAACTAATTACATTATAATTAACAAAGGTTATAACGATAGTATTGAACCCGACATGGGCGTCATATCTTCCGAAGGTGTTGTCGGCGTTGTTAAAGACGTATCAGCAAACTTTTCAACTATTATACCCATTATTAATGTTAATGCTCACATTAGTGCTAAAATAAAAAAAAATAACCATTTTGGAACAACCACTTGGGATGGGAAAAATTATAGAATAGTTCAATTGTGCAATATACCGTATCACGTTAAAGTTAGAATTGGTGATACTGTTGTAACAAGCGGTTTTTCAACTATTTTCCCCGAAGGTATTATGATTGGAAAAATTATAAATTACAATTATAGCGAAGGAAACGACTTTTATTATATTGAAATACAACTAAGTACAGATTTTAATTCTTTAAACAATGTATATGTAATTAAAAATTCATTGAAAAACGAATATAAAAAAATAGAAAATAAAATAAAAGATGTACAATGACATACCTAAACATATTTTCAGATTTATTACACTAATTCTTTTACAGGTGTACGTGCTAAACAATTTCCTATTTTTAAACATCATAAATCCTTACGTATACATATATTTCATTCTTCTACTGCCTTTCAATATACCAAATTTTTTATCGACAATTTTGGGTTTTTCGATAGGAATTGCTATCGACTATTTTACTGGTTCGCTTGCAATAAATGCTATTGCAACTACCTTTTTAGGTTTCCTTAGACCATTTATACTAAAATTATTTGCACCATTCGATGGCTACGAACCTAATACAAAACCAACAATCGAATATTACGGATTAAGCTGGTGGTTAAGTTACTCTTCTTTAGCCACTTTTATACATCATACAATTTTGTTTTTTTCCGAAACATTTAATTTTCATAATATTTTTTTTACATTTGGTAAAATAATATTAAGCAGCTTTTTCACAATTCTTTTAATGACATTATTCCAATATTTATTTAACAAAACCAAATCTCAATAATGACGAACCCTTATGCAAATAGAAAATATGTAATTATTGGAATAATCGTTATAGTTGTGTTTATTTACATTGTTCGTCTTTTTTATATGCAAATTATAGACGAAAGCTATAAAATATCTGCACAAAACAATTCTCAACGCAGACAAACAATATATCCTGCTCGAGGGGTTATTTTCGACAGAAACAATAAAATATTAGTTTACAACGAACCTGCTTTTGACCTCATGGTAATACCAAATCAAACCAAAGAATTTGACACTATTGACTTATGCAATATTTTAGAAATAAACCCTCAATTACTAAGGTTAATACTTCAAAAAGCATGGAACTATTCAAAATACAAGCCTTCTATTGTAATTCCCCAATTATCGATGGAGACAGCTTCATTAATTGAAGAAAAACTATATAAATTTAGCGGTTTTTTCTTACAATCACGTACATTACGAAAGTATCCAAAACCCATAGCTGCTCATCTATTAGGATACGTCGGCGAAGTTGACGACAAAATAATACAACAAAACCCATACTATAAAATGGGCGATTATATCGGTATTAGCGGAATTGAAAAAACATACGAAGAATTTCTTCGCGGAAAAAAAGGTGTTAGTATATATCTTGTCGATGTTCACAATAAAATTGTTGGTAAATTTGCAAATGGCAAATACGATACATCAGCTACTCCCGGATACAATATTATTACATCTATTGACCTTGAATTACAAGAATATGGCGAATTATTAATGAGAAACAAAAAAGGCAGCATAGTAGCAATAGAACCACAAACTGGCGAAATCCTTACGCTTGTTTCTTCACCATCATACAACCCATCACTTCTCGTGGGAAGAAAAAGAACAAAAAACTACAACAACTTATTAAAAGATACATTAAAACCCTTATTCAATAGAGCTTTAATGGCAAAATATCCACCGGGTAGCACTTTTAAAATTGTAAACGCCTTAATCGGTTTACAAGAAGGTGTTTTAACTCCTCAAACAACTTTTTCTTGTTCAAAAGGTTTTTCAATGGGAAATATAAAAGTCGGTTGTCATCCACACCCCTCACCCTTAGATCTAATTCAGTCAATACAATTTTCATGTAATGCTTATTATTGCAATACTTTTATTAAAATTCTTACCAATCGTAAATACAAAACTACTGAAGAAGCATTCAACAAATGGAGAGAATATGTTATTTCTTTTGGCTTCGGACAAACTTTAGGAACAGACTTATCGTATGAATTAAAAGGAAACGTTCCTACGAGCAATTATTATAACAAATACTTTGGCAAAAATCGATGGAAACCGCTTACAATTATATCATTAGCTATTGGTCAAGGCGAATTAGGCATAACTCCACTACAATTAGCTAATTACACATGCATTTTGGCTAATAGGGGTTATTACTATACACCACATATTGTTAAAAAAATAGAAGGTGTCAACTGGGATGATAGCAAATTTAAAGTAAAACATTATACAAAAATCGATACAAAATATTTTGATTACATAATTGAAGGTATGGAAAGGGTTGTTTTAGCTGGTACCGCTAGAACTGCCAAATTCGATACCTTGAGTATATGCGGAAAAACTGGCACTGCACAAAATCCACATGGTAAAGATCATTCTATCTTTATAGCATTTGCTCCTAAAAACAATCCAAAAATAGCTATTGCCGTTTTTGTCGAAAATGCTGGCTTTGGTGCTACTTATGCAGCTCCTATTGCAAGTTTAATGATTGAAAAATACCTAACTCGTAAAATAACTAGACCCGACTTAGAAAAACATATTATAGAAACAAATTTAATAAAATGACAAGAGAAATTAACATACTTAAAAGCATCGACTGGATAACAATTTCATTATATGTACTATTACTTATAATTGGCTGGCTAAACATCTTTTCATCATGCTATAATGAAGAAACATCTTCAATATTAAATTTTACAGAACGATATGGCAAACAATTTATATGGATTATTAGCTCATTAGTTATTGCCATTATTATACTATTCACAAATACAAACTATTACACAATATTTTCATATTTGATATATGCAACAATAATACTTATAAACATTGCAGTATTGTTAATAGGCAAAGAAATAAACGGCCAAAAAGCATGGTTCGAGATTGGCTGGGTTAGAATACAACCATCAGAGTTTTTGAAATTCGCAACATGTCTTGCTTTGGCTAAATTTATGAGTAAAAAAAATTTTCAGATTAATAATAAAATTAACTTATTAATAATAAGCTTTATAACTTTACTTCCATTAGCAATAATTCTACTACAAAAAGATACAGGCACAGCATTAGTTTTCTTATCGTTCGTATTTATGTTTTATAGGGAAGGGCTTACACCAATAGTTTTATTTAGCTCTTTAATCTCAATTATTCTTTTCATTATGTCATTACTTTTGCCACAAAACATAATCATCTACACACTAATAATCATAACATTAATTATATTTTTCTTATTTAATGGTAATTACAAATATCTTTTATATAGTGTTGTTACTTTAATCTTAACTTATTTAATTTTAACATTTATCGAACATTTCTATCCAAATAACTTATTAAGTCAATATCATATTACAATAATAGCTTTAATTTTTTCTCTAATTGCTTTTATTATTACATTTTACAAAAAAATAAAATACGGTAGATTAACAATTGCTTTATTCTTGCTATTTACAGGATACATACACGCTGTTAATTACATTTTTAATAATGTTTTAGAGCCACATCAACAAGCAAGAATTAACGAACTACTAGGAAAATCGAATGACCTTAAAGGTACGGGATATAACGTTATGCAATCAAAAATTGCAATAGGTTCTGGTGGATTAACTGGTAAAGGATTCTTACAAGGAACTCAAACTAAATACAATTTTGTCCCCGAACAAACAACAGATTTCATTTTCTGCACAATCGGCGAAGAACAGGGCTTTTTAGGCAGTACTTTATTCTTAATTTTATATTCTATATTTCTTATTAGATTAATTTACATTGCCGAAAGACAAAGACTTGCTTTTAGCAGAATCTATGGTTACGGAGTAATTTCAATTTTTCTTTTCCATTTTATAATTAACATTGGAATGACAATAGGCCTAGTACCTGTAATAGGAATACCATTACCATTTATAAGTTACGGTGGAAGCTCTTTATGGGCGTTTACCATTCTTTTATTTATTTTTATTAAATTAGACGCCGAAAGATTTAAATATTTAGCTTAATATGGTAACTTCAGAAGTATATTACTTGGGTAATTTAAGAACAAAAGCTATACATCTAAAATCGGGTAATGAAATTATTACCGATGCTCCTACCGATAATAATGGAAAAGGAGAATACTTCTCCCCTACCGATCTAGTTGCAACTGCTTATGCTTCGTGCATACTCACTATTATCGGTATATCTGCCAATAATTTTAATTTAAACATCGATTCAACAAAAGTTCAAGTAACTAAAATAATGAACGATAATCCACGTAAAATAAAAGAGATACAGCTAATTTTTAATTTCCCCAATTTAACTTATACTTCAAAACAAAAAAAGGCTATAATAAACATTATAAAAACATGCCCTGTCGGCTTATCGTTAAACCCTGATATAAAACGAAATATTACACTTATATTTAACGATGAACAAACTAACTTCATTTTATAAATATTGATGAAAGTTTTCATATACATACTATGGCTAATAATTTTTCTCTTATTCATAAAAAAAATTAGTTTTTTTAAAGACAAATATTTAAACCTTAAAAAAATTTATTTTCTATTCATTATAAAGATTATTATTTCATTTGTTGTTGTAGGAATTTACACATATTATTATCACGAGAGAAAAAACTCAGATATATTTAAATATTACGATGACGCTATCATTCTTCATAATTCATTCTACAGCAATAAATCCGATTTTCTAAAAATGCTTACAGGAATTAACGATAATGACGAGCATCTTAATATTTATTACAATAAAATGAATTTCTGGATTAAGCCTTATCAATTCGAAATCATAAACGAAAATAAAACCCTAATCAGAATAAATGCACTTTTAATGTTCGTATCTTATAATAATTACTTTGTAAATGTTCTATTTTTTGTTTTTCTTTCGTTCATTGGTTTATTTGCTATGTACAAAACACTTTCTCAGTTCCTAAACACCAACCAAACATTATTTGCTTTCTTAATTTTTCTAACTCCATCAACATTGTTTTGGTCATCGGCTATTCTTAAAGAAGCTCTTATTTTATTTTTCCTCGGATTTTCCATATATTTCTTGAATAGTTATTTCAATAATAGAAAAATTTCAAGGCTTTTATTATTCATATTATTCTACATTTTATTATTTCCAAGCAAATCATATATTTTTTTAATATCAATTCCCGCATTTTCAACATTAATTACATTACATTTTAAACCTAAACTCAATAAAATATTGACTTTTGCAATAATTCACATATTATTTTTCTTTTTATTTTTCTTTTCGGAATATTTTCTTCCATACGATTTTTCGCAAATAACAGTTACTAAACAACATAATTTCATAAAAATGGCTGAACAATACAATGCTGGCAGTAAAATACAAATTCCAATATTAGAAAACTCTATAAAGTCATTTATTTTGAACACTCCTCAAGCCTTAATTAATTCTTTTTTAAGACCTTTCATATGGGAAGCTCATAACCCGTTAGCTATTTTAGCTGCTATTGAAAATGTTTTAGTAATTGCATACATCACGTTATTAATATTTTTCTTTAAAAAAGTACAGCTAAACAATTGGATTTTATTTTCTTTTTCTTTCTCCACCTCGTTATTAATACTCATTGGTTTAACAACACCAGTATTAGGTGCTATAGTCCGTTATAAAATTCCAGCATTACCTTTTGTTATCTTTGCAATTTTTTCATTCTTTAACTTTGAAAAATTTACTTATAATTTTAAAAATATATGGAAAAAACAGTTTTAATAACAGGAGCAACATCAGGAGTTGGTAAAGCAATTGCGTTAAAATTAGCCGAAAAAAAATACAAACTTATTATTACTGGCCGAAGAGCTGATCTACTCAATGAACTTGAAAAAAATATACGACAAAAAACAAAAGTTTTATCTCTCAATTTCGATGTTCGCGATTACAAACAAGTAGAAAAAAACATAAACTCACTACCCCAAGATTGGAGAGAAATTGACATACTTATAAATAACGCTGGTTTAGCAATGGGCTTACAACCTATTGACGAAGGCTATATTAACGATTGGGATACAATGATTGATACTAACATCAAAGGATTACTTTACATGACAAGAAAAGTTATACCTCTAATGTCAAATAGCAATACAAAACATATTATTAATATAGGCTCAACTGCTGGAAAAGATGTTTACGAAAATGGAAATGTATATTGTGCAACAAAATTTGCTGTTAATGCCTTAACTCATGCAATGAGAATCGATTTGTTAAGAAAAGGATTTAAAGTTACCGTAGTAAATCCGGGAATGATAGAAACAGAATTTTCATATGTAAGGTTTAAAGGAAATTCAGAAAAAGCAAAAAAAGTCTACGAAGGAATTACGCCACTCAAGCCCGAAGACATTGCTGATATTATAGATTTTATTATTTCTTTACCACCACACGTAAATATTAATGATATAGTTATAACTCCATTAGCTCAAGCAGACTCTAATCATATTTATAGAAAAATAGAATAAACATGAAACGATTTGCATACGAAGATTTAAAAAATTTAGTAATCAATATTTTTACACATATAGGTTGTTCTTACGATGACGCTAATACAATATCTGAAGTTTTATTGGCTGCCGAATTACGAGGTATCCCTTCTCACGGGCTAATTCGAATTTCAGATTATATAAACATGTATGAAAGTGGAAAAATAAACATAAAACCAGATATAAAAATTATATACGAAACACCTACAACCATAACATTGGATGCCGATAAAGCCTTTGGAATGATTGCTGCAAAAAAAGCAATGAATATAATTATAGAAAAAGCTAAAAAAAGCTATACTGCATGGGCAAGTGTTATTAATTCTACGCATTATGGTATAGCTGGTTATTACGCACTTATGGCTGTAAAAGAAGAAATGATAGGTATTTCAGCAACAAACGCAAACCCACTTGTAGCACCAACTTGGAGTATTTCGAGAATGCTTGGAACAAACCCCATAGCTGTAGCTATTCCAACTAAATCTTATCCACCTTTTGTAGCCGATTTTGCAACAACACCAATTGCAAGAGGTAAATTGGCTATTTTAGAAAAGCAAGGCAAAAGTATAGATTACGGCTTTGTTCAAGATAAATACGGGAATCCATCAACAAATCCGGCTATACTTAAAGAAGGTGGAGCAATATTGCCCCTTGGCAGCGATTACGAACATGGTAGTCATAAAGGCTACTGTCTTTCGGCTATCATAGATATCTTCTCAGCTGTTTTAGGTGGAGCTAATTTCGGACCATTTGTCCCTCCACAAGTCGCATATATAAAACAACAAGAAAAAGAAGTCGGCAAAGGACTTGGACATTTCTTCGGAGCTATGAGAATTGACGCTTTTAGACCTAAAAATGAATTCCTTAAATCCATGGACGAATGGATATATACCTTCAAAAACGCTAAACCTGATAACAATCATAATGAAGTTTTAATTCCCGGCGAACCAGAATTCAGAAATGAACTTGAAAACAGACAAAAAGGCATACCACTCATAGATGAAGTAATTAGCGAATTAAAATCAATTTCAAGTAGATACAATATTAACTTTATAACATAAAATACTAATTACAACTTTAAGTTCTAATATTAATTTTTTTTAACTTTTTTAAACTTAAATTTAACAAGCTAGAAAAAAATATCTTTTACCTTCGCTATAATCTAACTAAAAATTTTAAGATTATGAAAAATTTATTTTTGATAACAGTTGCTGTATTATTTACAGTTTATGTAATGGGTCAAAATGTTCAACAAGGAAAATCGACCAAACAAAATCCTAAAGAACAAAAAACAGAACAGACTGCAAAGCCAAGTCAAACACCAGCTGCTACAACAACACCAGCAACACAAAACAAACCTAAAGAACAACAAACCGAAAAACCAGCAGCTAAGAAACCCGAAGCCACTGCAAAAACCAACAATACAAAAAAACATCAGGGTACTGGAACAAAGAAAGAACACAAATCAAGCAAAACTGAACACAAAAAATAATATTAGAGAAGTTAATGTTTTTTAACTTTAAAAAGAGACTGCTTGAAGGAAGTAGTCTCTTTTTTTTATTTTTCTCTTATTTGAAAGTTTAGATTAAAAATGGATAATTTTACCTGAATATTATGAAAAATTAGGAAAGTGTTTTCAAAAGGAGGTGGTATCTAACTAAATTGAATTACCTTGTGATAATCATCATCTTTGGTATAAATCGTCAAAATCGTAAAAAAATACTGTAAAGTCATAAAAACAAAATTTTATAGAAAAATCTTAAAAAAACATTTTTACCAACGCTTTAAAATTTTTATTTTTATAAAAATAATTCTATATACTGATCAAATGAAAACTATTAATTAGTTGCCCTTTATTAACAATATAAACAATTGATTGTTAATAACTTAATATTATTTTTTTAATAAAAAATTTACCACTGTGCAGAAAAATATTATTTTTCCTACCGATACGAAATCACACAAAAAGACGTAAGAAAAAAATTATCCTATTCATGAACCCCAAGCGGTGTGTATTTCTAAAGGTAAAGAGCATAAAAAATGTGAATTGGGTAATAAAGTATCGATAACCAAGACTGATAGTAGAATAATAGTAGGTGTCTTATCATTTAGAGACGAGTAGGATGAATAAGTCGAAGAAAAAATTTTTTCAAACGCTTTTTTTACAATTTCAGATATTATTTTTTCATCTTCTTTTTACTCTATGTCTTCAAAAGAAAATAAAAATGACTTTTTATGGGTTGACTATATATAGATACTTCGTAGTTTCAACCAAATTTATTATATTTAAAAAAGTTAAAAATAATCAATATCAAAATCAAAACCATTAACTTACAAAAAGTTAGAACTAATTATGAATAAAAAATCAAATAAAAAAAATTATAAAGAAAAGGAATTAGTTATATACAAACCCGATACAGAATCGTATTTAGAATTGCCTTTAATAGAAAAAATAAGAGCAGGTTTTCCTTCGCCTGCTGATGATTTTATTGAAATGCCTTTAGATTTAAACAAAGCACTTATTAAAAATCCATCGGCAACGTTTTTTGCCAAAGTAGTCGGCAATTCAATGATTGACGCTGATATTAACGATGGCGACATTTTAATTATAGATAGAAGCATAGAACCTACCGATGGCAAAATTGCTGTCTGCTTTATAGATGGCGAATTTACTTTAAAACGTTTAAGTATAAAAGGCAATGAATGTTATCTTGTTCCAGCAAATAACAACTATAAACCAATTAAAGTAACACAAGAAAACAATTTTATTATTTGGGGCATTGTAACCCATATAATTAAAAAAGTATAAAGCAATATGTTTGCTCTTCTTGATTGTAATAACTTTTACGTTTCTTGCGAATTAGTTTTTCGTCCCGACCTAATAGGCAAAGCTGTCGTAGTTTTATCAAACAATGATGGTTGCATAATTTCACGTAGCAACGAAGCAAAAGCCTTAGGCATCCCAATGGGCGACCCAATATACAAACACAAAAAACTCATCGATAACGGCACACTCGAATACTTTTCTGCTAATTTCCCTTTATATGGCGACTTTAGCCAAAGAATTGTTAACATTATATCAAACCTCTGTGCCGATTTCGAGGTCTATAGTATCGACGAAGTTTTTATTGATTATAGTAAACAAAAATTAAATGAAAACCTATACAATTACAATTACAAATTAAAAGAAACTATTTTAAAATGGACTGGAATACCTGTAAGCATTGGTATAGCACCAACAAAAACATTAGCTAAAGTTGCTAATAAAATAGCCAAAAAGTTTCCTGAACAGACAAAAAACGTTTACTATATAGATAATGAAACTAAAAGAATTAAAGCACTTAAATGGATCGACATTGAAGACGTATGGGGAATTGGAAAGCAATACACTAATAGACTAAAAAAAATTGGTGTCAACAATGCTTACGATTTCACTCAAATTAATGATGTATGGATAAAGAAAAATTTAGGCATTCAAGGATTAAGAATAAAATATGAGTTAAACGCAATTTCTTGCTTGAAACTACAAACTATTAAAGACAAAAAACATATTTCTGTAAGCCGTTCATTTGAAAAAGAAATTACCTCTAAAAACGATTTAAAAGAAAGAATAGCTGCTTTTGCTGCCAAGGCTGCACAAAAGCTAAGAAAACAACATTCAGCTTGTAAAAATATTTTAGTCTTCATACATTCCAATCGATTCAAAAACGAAAATCAATTTTACAAACACATATACGTTGAATTACCCGAATATACTTCATCTTCAATAGAAATTGTTAAATATGCCCAATTAAGCATTGAAAAAGTTTATAAAGAACCACAACCTATAAAAAAAGCTGGAATCGTACTTGGAAATATCATCCCCGACATTGCAGTTAATTTAAGCCTTTTTAATATTGATAAAGTAAAACACGAAAAACTAATGAAATGTGTCGATAGTATAAACAACCGTTTTAGCAAAGAAATTTTACATCAGGCCTCGTATAAACCAAATTTAAAACATTTAACTCTGCAACAAAAATTATCTCCTTGTTATACAACAAGATGGACAGATATTTTAAAAGTTAAAGTTTAAAAAACTCGTTTTTTTTAAATACCAACTGCAAAAAATAAAACTTTCCATTTTCTTGAACTAATTAAATTTTTAAACTATATTTGTAATATACAAAATATTCAACATTATGAAAACGAATAAACTAATTTACATTTTCTTGGCTTTAATTATTTTATTGATATCCTATTTAATAATTAAAAATATTAAAGCCCCGAAATACGAACTATCCAAATACGAAGACTATGCAGAATATATAAATTCTTTCACATCTGGTTTTATCTCAAAAAATTCTGAAATAATAATAGAACTTAATTCATTCATTAATTGGAAAAAACAACTTACTGAAAAAGAGTTAAACGAAATAATTCAAGTTGTACCTGCTATCAAAGGTAAGGTTTATTGGAAAAAAGATAATGTTATAGCATTCAAACCTTATGAACCATTTACCTACAATAAAAAATATTTTTTCATATTTAACATTAAAAAACTTCTTATAAATGAAATAAAAATCAACGACTTTATATTTAGCGTTTATATAACTCCTCAAATAATTAATTTCAACCATTACGAAGTTGAAACTACTTCACAAAACGACTATTCAAAACAAAACATATATGCTTTTTTAGAATTAAGCAATGTCGAAAGTATGAATAACATAAAAAAATGCCTAAATGTATCTCTAAATAACAAACCAATAGAATTTAAGATAGATTCAATTGATTCGTATAATTACAAAATTATTATTGAAAATATTAGTAGGACAAATTCCCCACAAATAGTAAAAATTTTATGCAATGGTAATAAAATTGGTGCCGATACTAAATCTGAACTAAATATAGAAATCCCTGCACTTGAAGACTTTAAAATTCTAAATATATTTGTAAATCAATATCCTGAACAAAGCATTGCCTTAGTATTTTCCGACCCAATAGATTCAAAACAGGACTTAGGCGGTATAATTTACTTCACACCTGAAACTATACTCAGATACACTATCGATAAAAACACAGTATGGATTTATCCTACCGATTTTATAGTCGGCAATTACCAATTAAATATATCAACAGCATTAACAAATACTCGCAAAAAGCATTTAAAAAAATCGACAAGCTATGCAATAAATTTTCAAGATATTAAACCGCAAGTAAAATTTGCTGATAACGGATTTATTATACCATCTAATTCACAAGGCAGTATAATTCCTATTCTTACTATGAATTTAAAAGAAATAGATGTCAGAATAATACAAATATTTGAAAATAATATATTGCAATTTTTGCAAACTAACGATTACGAACAAAATTATGAATTACAAAAAGTTGGAAAAATAATTTTTCAAAATTCCATTCCTCTCGATGTTACTCCACTTGATAAAAATAAATGGAAACGCTTCAATTTGGATATATCTAAATTTGTAAATGTTTGTCCAGGATGTATATATAGTGTTTCCATCGGATTCCGTCAGCATCAAACTTTGTTAGAATGTAATAAAAATATTAATATATCGCAAACCATACCAATAGAAAGTAGTTTCGACTATTTTAGCGACGAAAATGAATATTACGACGATTATTATGAATACGAAGATTATCAAGATTATTGGCAAAACCGAGATAATCCTTGTCATAAAGCATACTATGGAAAGTCTCGCTCTATATACAAAAATTTTTATGCTTCCGATATAGCTTTAATAGCAAAGAAAACCCCTCTTAATGAATGGTATATTTTTGCTTCCGACATTAAAACAGCTATGCCATTAAGCGGAGTAATAATTGAAATGTACGATTATCAAAAGCAATTAATAAAAAAAGCCCAAACAGATGGAGATGGGAAAGCTATTATAAAACCTGAAACTACGCCATTCTTTATTATTGCCCATAAAAATAATATGAAATCATTCTTAAAGTTGAGTAATGAATTAGCTTTATCAATGAATTCATTTGATATAAGCGGTGAAGACATAAAACAAGGTATTAAAGGTTACATTTATGGCGAAAGAGGAGTTTGGCGACCAGGCGATAGTCTATACTTTACATTTATGTTACAAGAACAAGCTAATCCATTACCGTCAAAAATACCTATTATTTTCGAATTTTACGACCCATTTAAAAATTTGATTAGTAAACAAATATTCAGTAAAAACAATAGCAATATTTATATTTTTAAAACTTCTACACAGCCCGATGCAAACACAGGAAACTATTTATTACAAGTAAGAGTAGGTCAATCAATATTTACAAAAAATGTTAAAATTGAAACAATTCGCCCAAACAGATTAAAAATAAATTTAACTTCTCCAGCAGAAATACTAACATCAACAAAACCAATTGAATTAAATCTCAATGCCGAATGGTTACACGGTGCTAAAGCTTCAAACCTTAAAGCACAAGTAGACGTATCACTTAAACCAATTAAAACAACATTCAAAGGTTACGAAAATTATATTTTCGACGATATATCAAAAAAATATTATCCTTATAATACAAATATTTTCGACAATCACCTCGACAAAGACGGCAAAGCTACAATTATAACAAAATTCGATTCGAATAACGACGAACCAGGATTTATGCAGGCCATTTTCACTACTAAAGTTTATGAAACAGGTGGTGAATACTCTATCGACCAAACATCATTTACATATAGTCCTTATGAAAGTTACGTAGGCTTCAACATAAAAAAAGATGACCCAAACTATAACATGTTATACACAGAAAAAGAACATAAAATAAACATTGTTACACTTAATCATTATGGTAAGATGCTAAACACAAGTATACCTATAGAAATTATTATGTACA
>Ga0272449_1001519_pt1 | contig 23513 bp, 14 predicted proteins | sample YNPCB0241_FD_198679 | JGI IMG/M metagenome (GOLD analysis project Ga0272449, IMG submission 198679) | Hot spring sediment microbial communities from Yellowstone National Park, WY, United States - YNP-CB-024-1 | ecosystem: Environmental > Aquatic > Thermal springs > Hot (42-90C) > Sediment... | reverse complement strand
TTCCCGCGGTGAGGCAGGGAGTTTGGAACGGTAGGCCAGTGAATGCTGGGCTGGTGATTCATGAAGGGCAGCTTTCTTTCACGGAGGAGGGATTGTCTTGCCTGGTGGACCTCGGTCAATGGTGGAAGGCCTCCCGCGGGTTACCGCTTCCTTTAGGAGTGAACGGCATTCGACGCTCCTTAGGGCCGAAGATTCACAAGGAGGTCGCCGGTCTGATTCGCCAAAGCATTGTGTACGGTTTGGAGCACCGGGAAGAAGCCCTGGATTATGCGGCGTCCTTCGCAAGGGGCCTCGATGGCGAACGGCTTTCGAAGTTTGTGGCGATGTACGTCAATAAATGGACCGTACGGTTTCCTGAGGAAGCGAAGCAGGCAGTCGAGGAATTGCTCCGGGGGGCTTATCAGCTGGGGCTTTTAGAGCGGCCGCTAGTCCCGGAATTTGTAGGCGAGAGCGGCCGATAGGGAGAGCGAACTCCCGGGGGGATAGCAGGCGGGGCGTTCAAAAAGCACTAGTCCGATGCCGGTTCGACGGCTCACCCATTACTTTCCTAACTGCTGCAGGGGTAGGTGGGATCTGGGTATACTGAAAAGGGGCGATTTCCGATATCCCGGGGAGGTCCGAGAAACCGAGGCTTCCGCAGTGGGGTAAGGATCAGCCCGAAGCAGACCCAGCGTCTATCCATCGGGGGAGGATTATGCTCGCATGATCTCCCCGTGGGAATTGGCCTGGAGTTAGGTTTGAGGAGCTTGCGGGACGTCTCCTCCAAAGGGAATTTAGTGGCGGAGGGCGGAAGATGCAGATTTTTCTGGTATCATCACGTGGGATCGGGTCGTTGGTTGCGGAACAATTCTTAATTCCGCGGACGTATGGTATTAACCGGGGAAAGCCCTCCTTTGGGACTGAAGGGGGAGACCAAACGGAGAGTGCAATCTGCCTTTTGCGGCGGAAGCGGCAGGGATTTACGCTTGTCGAGATTTTGGTAGTGATTGCCATCATAGGGATTCTAGTGGCTTTGTTACTCCCGGCGGTGCAGATGGCCCGGGAGGCAGCCCGCCGCATGCAGTGTAGCAACCATTTGAAGCAAATTGGCTTGGCGATGCATCATTACCTCGATACCCACACGGTGTTTCCTCCAGGGTATATTGCTGTCCGCCCCGAACGCCCCGAGTGGGCCTGGCCTGTATTCCTGTTTCCGTATATGGAACTGGGGACCATGGCCCGGGAGCTGGATGTGAGCCGGCTACGATTCCTTGATGTCCTTGCAGATGACTATTTGCGTTTGAATCTGGTGACCCCCTTGTCCTTATTCCGCTGTCCCTCCGACCGGACGACAGAACTTCTACCGCGCGAAGTGCGGCATTTTGACATCCCATCTTGGCCGCGGGTGTTTGAACCGGCCACAAGTAACTACATGGGAGTGATGGGTTTTTGGGATCGGGCAGGAGGCTTAAGGAATAACGGCGTGATCTTCGGAAATAGTGCCATCGGAATTCGGGATATTCCCGATGGAACCTCTTTCACCTTTTTGGTGGGAGAGCGGGATCGGCGATGTGGGGCAGGAACTTGGTGTGCCGTTCGCGATCCGTTCCTTAACGGGCAGTTTGGCATTTACTACGCCGTGGGCCGGGTGAGTATCAAGCTGAATTACCCCTTAGATATCGGGGAAGATAGCTGTCGCGAAGGATTTAGTAGTCCCCATGCCGGCGGAGGACATTTCCTTCTCTGCGATGGATCGGTCCAGTTTGTATCCAATACCATCGAGTTTTCCAACGCCGGGGTGGATCCTCAGTTGCAAGAAGGGGAAATTACGCCACTGGTGGCCCGAGAAATGGGGATTTATCAGAGGCTGGGGATCCGAAATGATGGAGTTCCGATCCGGGGTGAGTGGCCATAAATTGTGCGTCTCGGATTTGCGACTTATCTTTCGCCTTAACTAGGAACGGGCAAACGGTGATTGGGTAGGTGGCGGTGAAGGGGTGTGGGTTATTCCCTCGGCGTGGCGGGCTAGTTCAGAATTCCCGTTGAGAACTGTCCTTTCCCTACCCCAAGGTCGGCCCCCGTGGGAAGTTCAGGAATTGCCGTGGTACCTGTTGTAAACTTGGGCCCATTTGTGCCGATTGTAAATTTGGGCCGATTCGTGCCGAGGGGAGAATGGGCCCTTCCTGATACACACCGCCCCCGGAGAGATTAATAACAGGGGGGAATTTGGGGCGGTCCCACCTACCTTTGCTTTATGGGCATATCGCCGGGAGTTACCTCGGAAGTTGGAGGACGATGACAATCGTTGCGGTTTCTTTCCTGCTTGGTGTAACGGTTTGCACGACTTGAAGTTATCGGAGGTCATGCTCTGGCAAAATTTCAACGATCCTCTTTGCCCCTGGCAAAGAGCTTTCAAATGGGCACATGTTACGGGCACGCCTGAATGGGTTCTATTTACAGCACGGAGGTTGGCTACAAAGGAGAGCTTGAGCCTCTCGCACCCGGATGGTTTGCTCCGGTCGAGCAATGAGGTAGCGATGCCGTCCGGCCGGATCGGGCTGGAAATGTGTTTGGCCTCGGTCATCCACCCGAATCCAACCGGGGGGAGACAAATCAAAATATCCGTGCTGGGGGCGGACCGCATACAGCACAGAGGTCAAATCCCAAGTGGGCTGGTCATTTTTTAGTCCGCGATAATAATCGTAAGCTTCTCGTAATGGGTGGTGCCGCACATACCGATAATCCAGCTGCATGCTGAGAGCAGGGTGGGGAATCGCAATCCCCACTTCAAACCCGCTAACTACGATCTCTGTAGGCCAATCAGAGAACAACTTCTTTGCGGAGGGGATATCCTCCCGAATATTGAACTCTACGAAGTTCTTGGCTTTCAGCTCCTCGCTAAATGCTCCGCCCATGACCGAAAGCAGACGGACCTTTTTCGCCGCCAAGGCCTTGCCGTCAAGCGGCGAATGCCCGTCCGGTCCGGACTCGAGCAGTCGGGCCAAGTTCGTGGAGAAGCCCACTTGCACGATCGTCACGGATTGATCCGGTTGGGAAGCCAACACGCGGCGGAGAAGTTCGGTTGCCTCGGGCACCTCCTCGCGAGTGCGAATTCGATGGGGGTACCGAAGTTGGTCGCCATCTTGAGCCTCGGCCACTCGACGTATGTACCGACCTTCCCCAGGTAGGACGCCTCCGCGAACCATGCCGATGGGGATGTCGGGACGGCCATAGAAAGTGTTCATCAGTTCTACAAAACGAGCTGCATATACGTTGTCTTTGGTGAGTGTGACGGCAAGCAGACGGCATTCTCCCCGACTCTCCAACGCATGGATCACCGCCAAAGCCATTGCGTCGTCCACGTCATTCCCTAAGTCGGTGTCGAAAATTAAAGAGACGGGGGCCGGGGGGACTTCTTCGGAAGCATCTGGTGAGCTGCTTACGGACAGAATGCCCACTGTTAGCAGGATCATAGAAGTTAGCATCGCTTTGTCTCCCTTTACAAAATCACCTTTTCTACGTTGCACAGTTGTCAGTTTCGGTTACCTAGCGGGACGAACCATGGGGAAAGCCCTCGCGGACCGGGGGAACCGATGGAGCGTCAACACGGAGTTTCTTATTGAACTTGCAGCTTTGTTCGGCAGGGTTTTGACACCTTTGCGATTGGTAGGGTAGTCTTTTTACCGGTGTGGAAATTTGACTTTGGAAGCTGGGACATTATCCGAGACCTAACCCCCTACTTTGGTTTTCGTTGTCGGCGGGCATCGGTCACTCAACGCATCGTTCCAACGGAAGATACACCCAGTTGAAGGCTATGCCGGTGAGGCTTCTCTTGATGCATACTTTCTGCGTTGACTCCCCAGACGGCCCAACCATGGTTTAGTCCCAAATTTCCCCGGTCAAAGCCTACTCCCTCAGGAGTATTCAGTAATTTTAGGCCAGCCGGAACCCGGCAAAGGCACAGCAGTTCCGATCCTTCCAGGAAGGACGCGTTAGCTGGAGGCAGACGGAGTGCCGGTGTGGTCCCGCTCCAGCATGGCAGAAAGATGGGTTGCCACGGACTCGGCCAACGCCTGGGGATGGTACCCGCCTTCTAAGACACTGATAACCCGGCCATCAGCATATTGGTCGGCAACCTCGAGGACCAATTCTGTCATTGGCCGAAAGTCTTCGCTTTCCAATCCGAGGTTGCCCACCGGGTCCAGCCGATGAGTATCGAACCCCGCACTCACGAAAATAATTTGAGGCCGGATCTTCGCAGCAAATTTTTCCAACGTGCTTGCGAATCGGTCCAAGTACTGCTGGCGGGGGATGCCAAAGGGGACCGGGACGTTGCAGGTGGTTCCAACTCCCGCTCCTGCCCCAATTTCTTCTTCCCGGCCGGTTCCCGGATAAAAGGGCCAGCGATGGATCGAATAAAAGCCTACATGAGGATCTTCCCAAAAGATCGCTTGGGTGCCATTTCCGTGATGGATGTCCCAATCAACAATCAACACATGCTCAACATCGAAGAGTTGCACGGCCATTTTCGCCGCCACCGCCACGTTGTTGAAAATACAGAAACCCATGGCCCGATCGGCAAGGGCATGGTGCCCGGGAGGACGCACTAAACAGAGGGCTTGGCGTTCTTCTCCCCGGAGAATTCGGGTAGTAGCATCGCAGACTGCTCCTACGGCCTTGAGGGCCACATCGTAAGAACTCGGACTGACCACCGTGTCCGGATCGGCATCACCACCGCCCGATTTCGCGAGAGCCCAGATTTCGTCGATATATCGCGGATAATGAACCAGGGCAAGAATTCCCCGACTGACCGGTCCCCAGCTCGGGATTTGACACTGTTGCCAAAGCCCCACTTTCGAAAGATATTCCGGCAACTGGCGAATACGATCGGCATTTTCTGGGTGATTGCCGGTCTCGTGGTGAAGAAAGACAGAGTCGGCATAAAGAAGTGTCATACAAACTCCATGTCAAAAAAGTTTCTACAAAGCCGTGGGGGTTACTGATTTTGCATTTTTGGCTGCGGGTGAAGGTGCTTCCTTGAGTTCAGGAGGGCACACGGACCATACACCGCCGGTCTGACATGCGGTCGGTACATCGTTTTTTGACCAAAATCTGTTCCCTCAATTTTTGACCAAAATCTGCCCCTCGATCGCCCCCTGCCACGATGGAGCGAGCTTAGCGAGCAGGACCTCACCTGGGGCTGTGATCCTGCCACCTGAGATGTGGTGAAGTTTCATTTCGACCGCGGTTTTCCGGCGGCACGTGCTGCTCGAACACCTCCAGCCCTACCGGGCTCCCCTTTAAGCGTGGTATCCTCCGGTTGGTGCGGGGTTGGCATCGCAGCTCCCACCTTTTCCCGCCACTGTCTTAATTCCGCCGCCAAAGCAGCTGTCCGATCAGGAAGTTTGTCCGCAAGATTTTCCTTCTCGCCGATATCCTTCTCCAGGTTGTAGAGTTCTAGCCGACCATCCTCGAAAAATTCTAACAGTTTCCACGGTCCTTTACGGATGACCCCCACGGGGGTTGTTCGCCACGTGTTTTGGCCACTTCCGAGATAACCGGGAAAGTGCCAAAACAGCGACCTTTCTGGCCAATCGGTCCGCTCTGGCTGAAGGAGCAGGGGCACAATGCTCAGTCCATCGAGCGGGTAGTTTTCGGGAGCTTTGAGCCCAGTCAGCTCCAACAAAGTTGGGAACAAATCTACACTGTGGATCGGCTGATGACACACCGAGCCTGGAGGAATTACCCCGGGCCATCGGAAGATAAAAGGCACACGGATTCCGCCTTCGTAGAGCATCCCTTTTCCGCCCCGAAGGGGGGCGTTATCGGTGACATCCCGAGCCACAATTCCTTCTCGTTCGTACCCTCCTACTCCCCCATTGTCGCTGGTGAAAATGATCAGGGTTTGTTTTCCAAGGCCGGTTTGCTCGAGGGTATCCACCAGCTTGCCCACGCTTTCATCTAGGCTGGCAATCATTGCGGCATATATCGGATCCCGGTGTCCATCGGCAGGAGGTTTATTCTTAAATCGGGCCACGAGATCCGGCTTGGCATCATACGGCGAATGTACTACGAAATGGGCCAGTACCAGGAAAAAAGGGACCTCCCGGCTTTGCCGACGAATAAACTCCACAGACTTTTCCGTAAGGAAATCTGCCAAATAGGTTCCCGGAGGATAATCCACTCGCGGATTAGTAACAAAATCGAAATGTTTTCCGGCGGAAGTGATAGCTTCGTCGAAACCGCGAGCTCCGGGGTGATAGGGACCTTTTTCCCCGAGATGCCACTTTCCGAAGTAGGCTGTCCGGTAGCCGGCTTGCTTTGCCAGCTGGCCGAGTGTCCAGCAGTTAAGGGGAAGTTCCGTAATATTATCCACGGGTCGAAGCGGCCGACTTCGCCAGTTGAATCGGTCGATGCTCCCTACCGTGTAGACCCCAGTACGAGCGGTGTATTGGCCGCTGAAGATAGCTGCCCGAGTGGGCTGGCAGTTCGGCCCGGCCGTATAACCTTGGGTGAAACGGACCCCCTCGGCGGCCATTTGATCGATCCGCGGGGTTTCGTAGTATCGGCTTCCATAGCATCCCAAATCCGTGTACCCAAGGTCGTCGGCAATGATCAACACCACATTGGGCTTGGGAGGTACCGGCGTTTGGGGGGCGGCAAAGCTGTTCGGGACAAAGAAGAAAGGAATAACCGATAAAAGAAGAAGGCCTAACTGGTGGATGAATGATTTTCTGAACTCGTGGATTCGGGCTTTGCGTCTGGTCATAGCTTAGTCCCTCTCGATTTTGCCAACACGGCGGTCTAAGTTTCTACTAGCACTCGGGGGCTGACGTTACCCAGGCAGTCCGCTTTGGCCAAAAAGCACCTTACTCACCCGGGTTATCCTCCGAAGGTTTTTGAGGAGGGGGCTTCTAGCTACTGTGAGTTTCCCAGCCGTGACATCGTTTGGATTTGGAAAATGCCTGTACGGACGGATAAATGGACTATGGGATGGCGGGGGCTCCCTTCGATCTCGGGAAGACCCAGCACCAGCTACAAGTTCCCCACGTTTTCCGCTAATACAATCCGGATCCGGTCATAGGCCTCCCGGAATCTGATTTTAATTATCCTATTTGAGTTGCGAAGGGGCTTGCAACTGTCCGTAGGAAAAGGCAACGCCAGTTTGGGCTTTGGAGAGGAGTATTGGTCAACAAGCTGGAGAGGAGCGTTTGCGAACAAACTCGGCCCACGGGGCATCTCCGCGGTGTCTTCTCCTCGGAGGGTCATCTACCGGCAACCAAGGGGGCGTCACGGTCTGGGGTAACCGTGCTTAAGCTGCCAAGGGCAAAGAATGCTGCTTAATTCGGTACTCAAAAAGCTGAATCTCTCTTCTCCGAGAAGTTTGAGGACACCGGCAAAATGCTCGTCCGGGTTTGAAAAGGCAGCGGGTTAAGAGCCATTTAGAATCCAAGGCCTCGTGGCGATAAAACTCCTTCTTTTCACTCTGGAGATTGTCTCATACCGCGGGTGGGTCTTGGGGAAGGTTGAGAGTATGAAGTTGCCGGGATAGATTTGTTCGGGGTCGGTCTGCGTGGAAATTTGATGTCCTTCGGGATGTTCTTCAAATAAGTGAGGCCTATGGCCAGCATGGGTTTTTACCGTTCCACGCCAAACGGTTCGAGGTTTAAAGCGGAGATAGAGCTTTGCCATTGCTCGCGGTGACCGGGGGAACCGAGTGATGGGAATTCTTAGGGCCGAAGCCGGAAGGTAGGTGAGATCCCACTAGAGATGTCTTTTTCAAATAGGCTCAGATTTTCCCCCAGATATTTGAAGACAGAAGCTGAACTTCCGCTCGGTGGATGAGAGGATTCGCAAAATACGATGTTTGCCCGTTGGGCAGTTATCGATCTTCCTAGATTGCTGGGACACTAAAGCCTCAGGTTTTTCCTCCAAGCTTTGTGCCCCTTGTTTAAGGGGGATGTATTAGTTTCTGTCTGGGCTTTTCGGTTGCAAAGGGTATTTGCTATGACCGGAAAAAGTTTAGGTCAGAAATGCTTTCAGCCTTCAGGGAAACCAGTACGTAGGACGCATTTGGTTAGAAGAGGGATGATATTTCCCTGGGTTCTTGGGTGCTTCCTTTGGGTTGGAGTGAACTTGGGTGGGCAGGATGTAACCTGGGCTCAGGACGAAACCGGTGTGGTACTCGAGAATGCTCACGTCTTATGGAGGATTGATTCCAAGGGCCGTACCATAGAGTTTGTAGACAAACGATCACAAAAGAATTACGCTTCCCAGCCGTGGCCATTGGTGTCGGTTCGGATTTCCGGCACCGAGGAGCTTCCTTCTGCTTGCATTCAAGAAGGAGACCAGCTTCGAGTAACATTTGGGGCGGACAAAGCGAAGGCCACTCTGGCAGTGCGAACCAGTCCAGACTATTTCGTTTTTTGCTTGGAAAAGTACGAAGGTCCAAAGCCAGACTTCTTTGTCTTGGTGAACTTGCGGCTTGCCCTGGGAAAGGAGCGAAATTGGACCTCAGGGCTGATATCCGATGGCAGTTTTGCATGTTGTGTCCGGGTGGCAGACTACCGAATAGGCTTTAACCTTGGAGGTGGTCCGGAGCCGACGATGGCTACGGTGCTCTACCCGAATCGTTGGTTCGAAGGGGCATGGGTCGGTGTGGCAGCAGCTCCCAAGGAAGAAATCCGGGAAGTTCTCCAACGATTTGTGACGAACGAAAAGGTACTTCGCTCCCCGGTGGGAGGGCCCTTTGCTTTGGATGCCCCGGAAACCCGAGGTTCGTACGTGTTTGCTTATGTCACAGAGAGTAATGTGGATCAATGGATCGAATTGTGTAAGAAAGCCCACATTGACTTGATTCACTTCATTGGGTGGGATGCTTCGCAGGGCCACTACCGTCCGCGGAAGGATGCCTTCCCGGAGGGACTTGCCAGCCTGAAGCGAACGATCGAAAAGATTCATGCCGCTGGGTTAAAGGCCGGCCTGCATTTCCTGTTTGGGGTTTCGCCTCACGATCCTTATTCCAGCCCGACTCCCGATCCAAGGCTGAAGGTGGACGCACGGTTCGAGCTGGCGGAGGCTGTGGACGAGAAGACTGATTTCCTGCCAACCACGGTACCTCCGAAGGACTTGCCCACCGTGTGGGCTTACATGAGTCGGGGGAATGTGGTCCGGGTAGGCGAAGAGCTAATCCAGTACCATGCTTTGTCGGAAAACCCACCGGGGTTTGCAAAGTGTCGCCGAGGGGCATTTGGGACAAAGGCTTCCAGGCATGAGGCGGGAACCGCTGTGGAGCACTTGTACACAATTTATACCCTTTTTTACCCGGACGAGGATTCGGATCTCATCGAGGAAATTGCAAATAACATTGCGGAGGTTGTGAACACCTGCCGGGCAGATCTGATTTACATGGACGGTGCCGAAGGAGTTCCCGGCGGTTGGTATGGGGTATCCCGTATGCGGGCGGAGGTCTTTTCTCGCCTTCAAGGCCGGGTCCTGGTGGAGGCAAGTGAATGGGGTTATCATTCTTGGACCTTCCATTCCCGCACCGGTGCCTGGGATCATCCCAATTGGGGACTGAAACGGTTTGTCGATATTCATGTGCGATCCAACCTGGAGTATCAATCGGCATCCTTATTGCCGACGCAATTAGGTTGGTGGGCCATCTTGGGGGATACTCCGGACCACTATGCCGAACTGCCCGATGAACTCGAGTACCTTTGTGTGAAATCCTTGGCTTGGGATATGCCCATGTCTTTCCAAGGAATTGCAGTGGGGCAGGCCTCTCACGGCCGACAAGATGAGTATTTGGAGATGGTGGGGCGGTATGAGCGGCTTCGGCTCTCCCGATCCGTACCGGACAATGTCCTCCAGCAACTGCGGGAAAACGGGCGAGAATTCCGGATGCGGCAAAGGTCGGATGGGCGGTGGGAGTTGGTCCCGTGCAAGTGGGTTTCCCAGCGGGTGGAGGTCCAAAGTGCAGGGGAGGCCACTTGGCACATTTTCAATAACTTCGGCTCTCAGTCGTTGAAATTACGATTGCGGGTGCTGGACGTGGCGGAACCTTACAATTCACCCCAAGCTGTTTTGCTCACGGATTTCTCAAGCGACCAGGTCCAGATAGAAACTGCACCTGGAGTCCGTGCCTCATGGCAGGCCGTGGAATTTGCGGCTTCTCCTGTTTCCCGCGGCGTGGAATTTATAGCTCGAAACGAAGGTTCCTCCCCTCGAGGAGCATGGGCTCGGGCGGTGATCCGTTTTGCACAACCAAAGAATCTCAGCAACATGGGAGCCTTGGGCGTTTGGATCCGGGGAGATGGCAAGCAACAAGTGATGAACTTTCAGCTTTCTAACCCGAGTTATTATTGGCCCACTTTCGGCGAGCATTATGTGTCGGTGGATTTTTCTGGCTGGAAATTTGTGGAACTTCACTTCAAAGAGCGGGATGCTGACCGCCATGGCGACCATCAGTGGCCTTACGCGGATTATTACGCCATATATCGCAATCCCTTAATCCGGCAAGAAGTAGATCGGATTACGATTTACTACAATGACCTTCCACCTGGAGAGGAGGTTCGCTGTGGGTTAGGTCCGACCGTCGCCTTGCCGGTATCGAGAGTGGGAGTTTCAAATCTCAGCATTTCTGTAAATGAAAAGGGGGTTCGGCTCCCGGTAGATTTGGAGACAGGAGATTATGTCGAGTGGCTGCAGCCTGGGGTGGTCAAGGTTTATAATCGCCGGAGTCAACTGGTAGCCGATTTGGCGACGGACTCGCTGCCACCTGAGGTTGCTAAGGGAGAAAATGAACTCACTGTGGCGAGCGAGGTGAAAGCGGCCGCCGGTTCCGAGGCCTCTCCCGTGAAGGCTAGGATGGAGGTTTGGGTACTACTTGATGGGGAACCTGTGTACATGTGGTGAAATGTCTACATTAAAGGTTCTCCGGAGTAGCCGAGGCCGGGTGAAAATGCGAGCTTGGAAAAGTCAATTTGAAATTCCGGAACCTCATGATCGATTTAAAAAAGGGCTGACCCGGGATTGAATAGCTTTAAGACTGATGTGGTTGCGGGGGTTCCTTAAGGGTGGGGCTGAATAGCTCGTAGGAAATAGGAAACCGCGGCCGACTAACAACGGGATTCAAATTTGCCCGGCCAGAACCGAAACCCATCGAAAACCTGGGTTCTCTCGGCCTGATTGTTGCTATTTAACACACCGTAAGATCACCGTGCGGGTGGAGGTTTTTTTCGCGTGAGATATTTGCTTGTAGTTATTTTCTGTTCCAGAACGTGTCTTCTTGATGCAAGATTGTGGGAAAATGAAAACGGGAAAATTGATCGAACTTCTGAAGCGTTTCCCGCCTGATTCGGAAGTGCGGTTGTGCGTGAGCCTTCCGGGAAGGGTCATTTCCATTCACGAGCAGATTTGGGTTGCCGATTACGGAGGTGGCCCGCAGATCAATGCCGCTCTCGATTTTCGGGGGTTTCAAATTTACGTTGGTTGCGGGCTAGAACAGATGGTGCAACCTGTGCCCGAGAGATTGGAAGTGGATCTGGGAGAGTACGACGATCCGGAAACCGCTGCCAGGGTCCGGGATTTTTATATCTATCATATGGGCATCAGCGAACCGCTGAGATACCCAGATTTCGACTACGAAAATTGGATTCCTCCCAAGACTCGCTCGGGGAAGTATAACGAGCGGATAGCCGCCATTTTGCGGAGGAAACTTTTGCGGGATTAGTGGGCCTGGCATCGGATACTGGACAACTGGGGGACAAGTTTCACCGAGTTGAGTGAGGTTTAACTGGTTGAAGAGGTCATTTGTGAATCAGCATGTTTGGGTTTTTTAATCAGACCAGTTTTCTCGCGAGGCAGTTTTTGTATTTTCTCCTGAGCCCTTTGTGCCATTCCCCACGATTGATAGCGGGTCAGACACGGGGCAAGTCAGGAAGGAAAAACATGTTCTGGAAATTTTCGATTTGGCTTAGCTTTTTCATTTTTCTGTGGATTGCGGTAATGGAACTTCATGGGAAAGAGCCTTCGGGTGGTTCCCAGGAGGCCTCATGGTCGACCTCCCTGGCCTGTGCTGGGGGAGGGTGGTGGCTAACCCGAGTACCGATTACCGTGCGAAATAAGGGGCAAGTAAACGTGGAGGGATATCCGGTAGCAATTTCCTTGGATCGCGACGGGATGCTTCCATGGGCAGGCCGGTATCGGGTTGAAGAGATCCGGGTTTGCGACAGTGCAGGAGTCGAGCTTCTTTTTGCCGTTCGCGGCCAGCATGGACAAATAATCCCTGCCGGGGTTATTCCCGAAGGGGCAAAGTTGATAGTCCCGGCTGTGTGTCAAGCGGAGCAGGAATCGAGGATATTCGTTTATCTTGATAACCCATTTGCTTGGCCGGTTCCCGATTTTTTGGAGTCTTACCCGGGAATCATCAATGGGGATCTTGAGCTTGGGACCGACGGTGTTCCTTTCGGTTGGCGGCATGATCCTAATACTTCGGAATATCGGACTTTTTGGACGAGGGAAACAGCCAGATCGGGGAATTGGGCACTGAAGACTCAAGTGTCCCCCGGGGCTTCCCCCAGCTGGATCTCTACCCGGCAAACGGGGATTGCGATTCTTGGGGGTGCTCGGTATCGCATGCGGGGATGGGTGAAAGCGGACGGGGTTGAGGGTTATGCGGGATGGTATCTCCACCTGGGGAATGAGGGAAACCCTATGATTTCGGCCCCGATGCTTTCGGCCGGGGGTGGCACGTACGACTGGAAACTTGTGGAGCTTGAATTCACCGCCCCACCCAATGCTACCCGAGCTAGCGTGGGCACCGTTCTTCGCGGGACGGGTACCGCGTGGTTTGACTCGGTTAGTTTGGAATGCCTTCAACATCCCGATTTGGAAGTGATGGTCGGAAATGCTCAACGGCTAGCCCTTGCCAAGGAAGTTCCCCCGGATGAGAGCTGGATCGCTTCGCCGTCACCACGGGCCGCTCGCCCGGTTGATCAAGGCTTAGGGAGTCGTTGGGAAGGTCGGGCCCGTGTTCGTTCCATTCACTTATCCTCCGCAAAGGAAGGTCATGTCTTGGTGGCCGTGCCAGCTGCACGATTGAAAGCTCATCTCGGTGCTTTTTTCCGTCCCGATTGCTTGCAAATGACAGTTCGAGGAGAACCCGCGGCTTTTTTGCTGGGGGATCCGATCCTCTTTGAGGTTCCTGCTCAGAAGAACACCATTTTGGATGCCTTCCTCTACTTTGGCCGAGATCCGATTTCCCCTACCAGCACAAACGAAGAGACTTTTGTTAGATTTGTGAAAAGTCCGCTCAATCGGGTCCGAAATCCCAGTTTCGAAATTGGGGAGGAGCTCCCGGAAGCTTGGCAACCCATGGGAATTTCATCTGGCGGAGCACGAGCCTCGTGTGTCTTGCTGCCGCCACCGTGCTCCGGCTTGGGATCCCGGGTTTTGTGTTTGGAGGTTCCAGCAAATATTCCCCGGCAGTGGCGGGGATTTCGGCAATCGGTGCCAGTGGAGGGAGGAAGGTCTTATTACGTTGCTGGCTACGTGCGGACGGAGGGAGTCCAAGGGCAAGTCCGAATCCACATTCACCGGCGGCAAGCCGACGGCACCTTAGCTGGGCCTGGGGCCATGACGGCCGTCGGTTCACCTATTTCTGGGACTCAGGGATGGACCCTGCTTTCTGGAATTGTTCCCACCTCCCCCGATACCGCTTTTCTCGAGATCCATCTGACCACAGACTGTCCGGGCACAGTCTTTTACGATGGAGTTGTGGTTGCGGAGGTGGTGCAAGGATGGATAGTGAGTCTCGAGGATCCAAGCTCGGATCAACCGACGCTCCAAGTTTGGCCGATCTCGCCACTGGTGAAGATTTTTCCAGATACTATCCCGGCACAGAGTGTTCAAAAGGAAAAGCTTGCCGAGCTTTCTGCCGCTCGAGGGGAGTGGGAGATCTTGCAACTTGCAGTTCGATCCCGTGGATGGGCAGGAACGGTACAGCTGGAGGTGGAACCTCCGCAGCATGCCTCGGGTGCCAGGCTGAGCGATTTCGAAGTGTTTCGGTGCGGTCTGGTACCCGTGGATTACCCCAGCAATTATTACCAGCACGAAGGCCCCGCTTGGGAGCGGCGGATTCCCCGAGGAGCACCAGGCTGTGATGGTTGGCCTGGTTGGTGGCCGGATCCTTTAATCCCTTCGGATAGTCTCACTCTCCAGCCGGCGGAGACCCAGGCCATATGGGTGATCTTTAAAATTGGGGAGGCAACTCCGCCGGGCGTATATCGCGGCCGAGTGATCTTCCGTCACCACGCCACCGGGCACACCTTAGCAGTTCAGGAGGTGGCCGTCCGCGTTTGGGATTTTGCTATCCCGAGCCGCTCGCGATTGATCGCTATGTACGATGTCCGCTACGGCCCCGGGCGGCAGTGGTGGGGCAAGCCTTTTGAGGAGATGTATCCAAAAATTGTGCAATTCATGGCGGAGCGGCGATTGTGTGCGGATACGGTCCGGCCAGCACCTCGCCTGCGATGGGTCGATGGGCAGGTGGAAGCAGACTTTTCGGAATTCGACAAAGCGGCCGAGTGGTATTTCGATAAGTTGGGACTACCTGTCGCCTACATGCCTTTTGATTTTTATCTCTTTGGGTGGGGATTACCGCCGAAGCATATCGCTGGGATTGCACCATATCCGGGAGAGTTTCCTTACACCGGTGTGGATCGTTCGAACCTAAGACCGGAATATAAGCAGGCCTACCAAGCCCTTTTACGAACTTTTTGGAATCATGTTCGCGAGCGGGGCTGGGCCGACCGGTTCGTTCTGTATATCTCGGACGAACCGTTCGCAGATCAGGAGGCGATTCGCAAGCAGTTCCTGGCTCTGTGCCGAATGATTCACGAGGTTGATCCGTACATTCCCATTTATTCGAGCACCTGGCGATTCGTGCAAGATTGGGTGGAGGACCTGGACATTTGGGGAATTGGGCACTATGGCATTGTCCCGCTAGACAAGATGGCAGAGTTGAAAAACCGGGGAAAACGAATTTGGTTTACTACCGACGGCCAAATGTGTTTGGATACTCCTTTTTGTGCCATTGAACGTTTGCTCCCGTACTACTGTTTCAAGTTTGGAGCCGAGGGATACGAATTCTGGGGTGTCTCTTGGTTCACATATGATCCTCATAAGTTCGGGTGGCATGCCTATATTTACCAGACGGACCAACCGGGCCGATCTTATTACGTTCGCTATCCCAATGGGGATGGTTATTTGATTTATCCGGCTTTTGCGGGGTCGGATCGGGAAATTTTTAGCAGCATTCGGCTAGAGCAAGCTCGCGAAGGGGTAGAGGACTATGAATACCTAGTCTTGGCCGAGCGACTCTTGCGGGAATTTGGCCGGGAGCATGCTCACTCGCCACTCATTTGGACCTTGCAGGGGGCCTTGAGTCAAGTCCTCACGTTGGTCTCGGTGCCTGCTCCGCAAGGCCGGTATTCCACCCAGATTCTCCCGGAACCTGAGAAATTGGAAAAGTTGCGGTGGAACCTGGCGGGGGCAATCGAGGCGGTCTGCCGGGAGTTTTCCCTCTCCGGCCGGACAGCCTCGCCGTCCAGGCAACCTCCGCGGGACGGGAAAACTCCGTAGGTGGGATTAGTTCCCTTAGGGACCCTCCCATCTGGATTGTTGAAGTGACGGGGGGATAGGAACATCTCCCAGACACTAATCCAGGAGAAGTCGCAATGTCGTTCGTAAGTAGGGGTAACCGTGAAGTGATGCATAGCCTTCTCGGAGTAATGGTGTGTGTATTGATGAGTGCCACACGGATCACTGTTGGGCAAGGTGACCTGGAGATTCGCGAGATTCCTACTCTTCGCGGACTTCCGCCGAATACTCTTTACGTGGGTAATCGTCCTCCCCTTGAGCCAAGTCCCGCCATCAAAATGCCGATCGGTGCTGTGCGAGCCCGGGGGTGGCTTTCGAGGCAGCTTCAACTCGAAGCAGAGGGGTTCACCGGCCACCTCATGGAATTAAGCAATTTTCTGAAGAAGGAGGGGAACGCTTGGCTCAGTCCAAGCGGGGAAGGCCATAGCTTCTGGGAAGAAGTTCCCTACTGGCTGAAAGGCTTCATCGATCTCGGTTATTTGCTCCGGGACGAGCGAATCATTGCCGAGGCCCATCAGTGGGTGGAGGCTGTCATTGCAAGTCAGCGGGAGGATGGTTGGTTCGGCCCCCGGGCCAATTTGACCGGTGCTCATGGCGGAGCGACCAAGGCAAAACCCGATCTTTGGCCCAATATGATCATGCTGAACGTGCTTCAATCCTATTATGAGTTCACTGAGGATCCCCGAGTGATCGAGCTGATGCGGAAGTACTTCCACTGGCAGTTACGGGTACCGGATGAGGACTTTCTTCCGCCGTTTTGGCAACAGCAGCGGGCTGGTGACAACCTAGCCACCGTTTATTGGCTGTACAATCGTACGGGCGACGAATGGCTTTTGGAGCTGGCCACTAAAATTTTCCGCAATATGGCTCCTTGGCATGAGGGCATCCCGAATTGGCACGGAGTAAACATCTGTCAATGTTTCCGAAGCCCCGCCATCTATTGGATGCAGTCTCATAATCCGGAGCATTTGGCCCGGGTGGAGAGCAATTACCAGACAGTGATGAATCTCTACGGCCAGGTCCCTGGGGGGATGTTCGCGGCCGACGAAAACTGCCGGCAGGGTTACGATGACCCCCGCCAGGCAGCCGAAAGTTGTTCCATGGCGGAGATGATGCTCTCTCATGAGATGTTGGTGACGATCACCGGCGATAGCATCTGGGCGGACCGCTGTGAGGAGGTCGCCTTCAACTCATTCCCTGCCTGCATGACCGCCGATTTGAAAGCCCTCCGCTATCTTACCGCTCCCAATATGGCCCTTTCCGACAGTGCCAGTAAATCTCCCGGTTTGCAGAATTCGGGCCCGATGCTGCGGATGGATCCTTGGATGCACCGCTGTTGTCAGCACAATATCGGTCATGGTTGGCCGAAGTTTGTACAACATCTTTGGCTGGCGGGACCCGAGAACGGATTGGTCGTAGCTATGTACGCTCCTTCCGCGGTGGAGGCCAAAGTCGGCTCCGGCCTGGTGGTGCGAATCACCGAGGAAACCTATTATCCGTTCGCTGAGGAGGTGAATTTCCGTATCGAATTGACCGACCCGACGACTTTTCCCTTGTATCTGCGAGTGCCGGGATGGTGTCCCCAGGTGCAAATTGCTCTCAATGAAAGGAATGTTTACCAAGGGACTCCTCGGCCGGGGTTCTTGGAAATCCGTCGGCAGTGGCACAACGGGGATCGGCTTATCCTCCGCTTTTCGATGGCCTTACGGGTCCATCGGTGGGAGAAGAACAAGAATAGTGTGTCCGTGTATTGGGGGCCTTTGGCTTTCTCGCTCAAGATTGGGGAGAAATACGTCCGGGTGGGCGGTACGGATCGCTGGCCCGCTTGGGAAATTCATCCGACCACACCTTGGAACTATGGGCTGGTTTTAGGGGAACCGGATCCTACCTCGGGGATCGAGCTGGAGCGGCGACCTTGGCCGCAGGATGACCAGCCTTTTTCGGCCGATGCGGCCCCGGTAATCCTCCGCATGAAAGCGAAGCGAATTCCCGAATGGGATTTTGATGAATACGGCCTAGTGGCTCCCCTTCAACCCAGTCCTGTTTGGAGCGAGGAACCTGAGGAAATCATCACCTTGATTCCCATGGGTTGTGCACGTTTGAGGATCTCCAGCTTTCCCGTGATCGGTTCCGGCCCAGGAGCTGGCCAGTGGAAAAAACCCACAGCCACCCGGTGGACGGCTTCCCACTGCTGGCATGCAGATACGGTACGAGCCATTGACGACGGGATTCTTCCCAAAAACTCTGGGGATCGGCAAATCCCCCGGTTTACTTGGTGGGACCATCGCGGCACAACGGAGTGGGTAATGTGTCGCTTTCCAGAAGCCCAGGTGGTAAGCGAGGTTGCCGTCTATTGGTTCGACGATACCGGTTTCGGCCATTGCCGAGTACCCGCCAGCTGGCATGTGGAGTGGTATGACGGCCAAACGTGGCGGCCGGTCAAAGCAAAAGGTGCCTACGGAGTGGAACGAGACCAATTTAATCGGGTCGAGTTCGAGCCGGTAAAAACCACCGGGCTACGGTTGGTGGTTCAGCTTCAGGAAAACTTTTCCGCGGGCATCTTAGAATGCCAAATCAAGTAGGGCTTTACCTTCGGGCACCCGGAGAGCTTTTTAAACCCGGACGGAGTGGCTGTTGGTGAAATGCCGGCGACCAAAAGCGGAAAGGTATGACCAACTGACCACTTAATGTAAATCTGCTCAAGGAAAGTCAAAAGTTGGAAAGCAGTTCACCCATAGGTGTTGGAAATATTGCAAGGCTGCAGAGGTTCTGACGGAAAGGTGGGGACCTCGCTCCCTCCTGGTTTGGGAACCATCATTGACCCAATAATCTGGGCCGCAGAAAAATGGTTGCGACTTGGCTTTGCCTCCCGAGCAGGTTCCACTCCGTTCTTTTTAGGAATGTTGTCAGCTTATTCCGCTCGCCTTTCCAACGGTAGGGCTTTCCCAAACGGCCAATTTCAATTAACCCTTCTGCAATTGTGGGGCCAATATTTGTTCGCTATTGAAGTGAGTCATCATCCATAACCAAGGTCCTCGCACATGTTTTCGGGGGAAGGGTAAGTCCATGGTTTCCGGAGGCATGCTATTCTTTTGATAGGAGGTTAGATGCCTTAGAGATTGCAGGGCCGGCAGAAGCCAAAAATTTTAGCCACCAACCATTTGACAACAGCCGTTTTTGACCTACGGTTTATTACGGAAGGGATGAGGAAAGGAAGCCGGGACGAAGCAGGAGCACCGGCAGGAGGCCTTCGCAGGCGTCGGGGCTTATCCTCGGAATGGACTTCTCTGAACCGATTTTCCGGCGTCTGTCATATGAGGGGGTTCGCGGTGCCGTAGACTTTTCCGGTAAACGAACATGGGTGCGAAATCCTTGCACAGCGGCTAAGCCAGGATGGGCCTTTGTCAGGGAAACTCATCTGGAAACTGGGAATCAGCTAGGAGCTCTTTGGGCACCACGAACCTCGACCATTAGGAGCCGGTGGATCACGGGCGGAACGATCCGATTCCCGGAGCAAACCGGTGGTAGAGGATCTAGTCGTTGGGTTCACCCTGGTTGTCGGCGATCGTGCCGAGTGAACGTCTGTTAGTATGGGAGGTTGTACCATGAAGTACCTCGAAGCGGTTCGCAAGTTTCTCGTGTCCGAAGACGGTCCCACTGCGGTCGAGTACGCGGTAATGCTCGCGTTGATTGTCATCGTGTGCCTGGCGGCAATCAGCTCGTTGGGCACAGCTACTCGGAGCACTTTCGAAACGGTGACCAACTCAATCAGCGGTGCCGGGCAGTAACCTGCGGGATCGGAAACCTCTCGAAGGCCAAGCACCCTAACCTCCTCTGGGCCTGTGGCGTCTCCGGAATGCCTCCCTGGCTCGTTGCTCCTGCCCTGGCAAGAGCTCTCTTGCCAGGGCGTCTCTTTTTTGTGCGACTAATTGCGGAAATCGAATCGCGGGAGATCTAAAAGGATGTTTCCGAAAGTCACCGCCGCGGTGTTGTAAGGTCTGCGGTGGAGGAATTTCGTTCGATCTTGAGCCCGATGGAGCCGCTTCGATGGAGCGGATTACGGTCTGTCTAGGTTGGGGTTTCGACCCGGAAAAGTTTACCGAAAAAACCTTTCTTCCAAATCATGACCTGAATTTCATGACCTAAATTTATGGTAGAGATGGCGTAAGCCGCGTGGTTCTCCGGATAGAATCGGCGGCAAAACGCCGGGGGGACCTTGTAGAGAAAAAACGTACACTTAATCCCCGGTAGGACTTTCGGCCTCGATGATTATCCCGGTTGTTCCGGCAGAAATGGGTGTCCTAGCTGCCCAGCTTTTCCTCCAATCCATCACGCTGGGCGCGATCATGCTATGTCTTTTGGGAACCGAGTAGTGGGAGGAGTTTACTTTTTGCTCGGGCGCGGAAATCGCCGAAACCGGAGCACAGCCGGTACTCGGTAAGTACCTTCGAGTGACGTCGCGCCGGCAAGGACAACGGCCGCGCGGTTGTGGGAGGGATACCAACCAGTACGCGGTTGGGAGGGGATATCGGGGGGGAACTTTCGGATAACCAAAGCTGAAAGAAACTGCAACGAAGGTCCGGCTCATGCTTTGGGGAACGTTTGAAAATAGTATTGTTGATCCCATACTTCTTGTGCGGGTTGTGTCGTGGATTGTATGCATTTTTGTCGCGGTTGCCGCGATAATTGACGGCCTTGCCCTGAAAGTGCCCAATTGGCTTACATTTCCGATGATCGTTTTGGGTTGGATTGTAGGGGGGACACTTTTCGGGTGGTGGGGTCTGGCTGCCAGCCTCTTGGGTACGGCAATAGGGCTTCTTCTCCTCTTGCCTCTCTATGCAATTGGAGGAATGGGGGCAGGTGATGTAAAACTCTTGGCAGGTGTTGGGGCATGGCTTGGCGTACAACATACCATTTGGACGTTCGTATACGCTGTCATCATCGGAGCTTTTTTGGCAATCTTTCTTGCCGCTTGGAAGAAAAGACTTCATGAGTTTCTTTTCAATATGGCGGGAATTGCAGGGGAAATTGCTTTTATCCGCGACCCGGTTGTTCTTGCCCACCTGGCAAGTGAGAGAAAACCGAGGGCGATTCTTCTCCCGTACGGAATTCCCATCGCTTTAGGCTGTGTGACTTATCTTGCCTATTGGGGGATGCTGCTATGACCGGCTTGAGGAACCGAGTTTCGATGCTGGCTTATTTCCCGCGTGGGGTTTGCTATTGGTGCCGACGATCCGAGGCGTTGAAGCAGGGGAGTTTCGCAAAGAAAAGCGGGGCTGCCATTGTGGAATTTGCCATCGTGGCCCCCGTGTTTTTCCTTCTGGTACTGGGGATGATCGAATTCGGCCGGATGGTGATGGTCCAGCAGGTCCTTACCAATGCCTCCCGCGAGGGAGCCCGCGTGGCCGTTTTGGACGGCACCTCTCCCCAGGAGGTTTTCTCGCGGGTACAAGCACTTTTGGAACCGGCAGGTATTTGGGGGGCGGAGATCCTCTTAGATCCCAATCCCCCTTCCTTGGCCGGACCGGGAGAGCCGGTCACGGTGACGGTTCGGGTTCCCTTCCGCCAGGTTAGCTGGCTTCCGGCTCCCTTCTTCCTGCGAAACATCACCCTCCGGGCCACTACCGTCATGCAGCGGGAAACTACTTAAAGGGAACCAAGCGGATAAACCGTTCGCCAGGGCTTTCCCGTGGGCCAACGGAAACTTTCGCGGTTCAAAAGCAAGTTGAGGAAATCTCGCAAAGATTTCGAAGGGTCGACGCAGTTTAGCGAGGTCTTTCGTAGATCTTTTGTTAGGAAATCCAAACTATGCGAAATCGCTCCTTGATCCTTTTGAGTGTGGCTTTAGCCTGTGGGCTGATTGCCTCCTTGGGGATAACTCGGGCTCTTAGCAAGCGAAGTTCGGCTCCGGAAGGAGTAGCTTTGGAAATGGTTCCCATCCTGGTGGCCGCTCAGGATATCCCCATGGGCGATCCGATTACACCCGAGTTTCTCCGCTCGGAACCATGGCCCAAGCATAAGATTCCCCGGGGAGCTATGACGGATATTCAGGAGGTCCTCGGTCGCCGGCCGAAGACCCGCATCTATGCAAACACCCCGATTCTAGAAAACCAACTTTTGGGCAAGGGTGAGTCTGCCGTCGATCCCACGGAGCATATTCCCCCGGGTTATCGCGTGGTCTCTGTCCAGGTGGACGAGGTGATCGGTGCTGGCCGATTAATCCGTCCGGGAGACCGGGTCGATGTGTTGGTCTTTATCCAGCGGAATCCTGTCCGGGGCATCCCCGAGACCGTAACACGAACTATCCTCCAAGACGTGAAGGTCTTCGCCGTGGGCGATCAGTTCGACTTACAGACGGTGGAGAAGAAATCCGCGATCACTGCTCGGAGTATCTCCCTACTTGTCACCCCCCGCCAAGCCGAGATCTTGATGTTGGCCACGGAATTGGGTTCCATTCGGCTTTCCCTTCGCAGCCATGCCGACGGCGGCGTTATGGAGTTGCCCGGCTCAAGTCCCCGGGATCTTGGGGCTTTGGCGGTGGATTCGCCGCCTAGCACCCCACCATTGCCGCTAGCGACTCCCTTGCCGGTGGTGCCGGACGTTCCATCGGCTCCAGCCTCATCTCCGGATTCCCAATCTTCGCCCACAGAAAGCTGGGTGGTCCGCCTGATTGAAGGAAGCCGCCTCCGCGAAGTGAAACTGGTTGCTCTGCAGGGGCCCGAGGACTCCATGGGGTCTTCCCGGCCGCAGGAATTAGCCTGGCACATTGAAGATGCCGGAACACCAGAATCCGCTAGGAGGTTGGAAGACGGTCTCGCCTATCAAGACCAATCCTCGCGGCAGTCCGCCTCCAAGGATGAGCCCGCTGAGAATTCGACATCGGATCAGGCTCTTTCCATGCCCGACGACGCTTCTCCCGCGGATGCGGGTGTGCTGTAAGTCATCGTTGCGGCTGGTCGAATCTAGCGAAATTTTCGCCGAGCACCTTTCGATCCACCACTTGCAGTTTTCCTACATGCTCCCGCCGGTTTCCGCAGGCAGCGGATACCCGCAGATCCGGCGAGCAAGTCAAGACAGATGTTCCCCCGTGGGCTTTTCCCCTTAAACTGCCGTCTCCCGGATTTCCCGTTATCTCGAATCCCAAAACTTCGAATTAGTTCGCCTTCGTAAGCTCTTCCCGAAATTGCCCTCCGTTTCCCTTTCTTTTCGGTTCGGTTCTCCCGTAGGTTAGTTCCCCTGTATCCGCTCGGAGGAAGACTTCGTCCGAGTTAGAGAGGTGTTCGGACTCGCACTCCCTCCGGCCTCACTTCGCGGCAATGGTGCAGATCCTCCCTGGCCGGACGGTCGAGCTGTCTTTTACGACCTCTTTTTCACCCGTGTTTTTGGCCGGGCAAGAATTCTCGGCGAGCTTTTCTGCTTTTCCGGGGTGTGGCTGATCCGTTCGTGTCCCCCTTTTTCGTTATCCCTTAAAAGAGTTAAAGGATTGCTCGGGGGCTTGCAAAGGAGTCGCCCCGACGTTATAAGACAATCCCTCGACGAGAATTTCTCGCTGTTACTCATCGGTTTTTGGGGGTTCAACCTTGGGGGATTTCAGGGGGAAATGTCGATGGCCAAGGAGCTAACGCCGCGTCAGAAGCAGGTAGTTCGTCTTTTGAGTCTGGGATGCACGGTTCGGGAGGTGGCCAAGATCCTCAAGCTTTCTCCAAGCACGGTGGACAATCACAAGAGTGCCGCCATGGCCCGCTTGGGCACGGATAAGGTGGCTTTGCTCACCCGCTGGGCCATTAAACTAGGGATTTCCCCCCTCAACGATCGGCTCAGTGAGCGGGAAAAACGTCTTTCCGGCCGCAAAAACGACGGCTGGAATGATT